>MDTG01110714.1_pt1 | contig 10199 bp, 10 predicted proteins | sample 811421 | NCBI WGS metagenome assembly MDTG01 (sample SAMN05326645, study PRJNA326480) | marine metagenome | isolation source: seawater | place: Pacific Ocean: South East | collected 2011 | reverse complement strand
AAATGGTATTTCGCTAGGCCTTTTCTCTATTGCAATAACACTATTGTAAAAAGAAATTTTATATATATTTTTTGCCCAATAACTCACATCTACATTGTTGATATTTTTTTTATATGATTTATAATCTGCAATTCTGTACCAATCGTTCAATTCATCCGATAGTGCCTTTGCATACTCCGTAAAAGTAAGCCCATCCACTCTATCTTGAAATTCTTGAGTATAAGAAGTATGTGTATCCTCAACCAAATAAACACCTCCTTTTTTTAAATCTTCATAAAGAAAATTAAAAGAGCTTATTTGTTGATTACTGGTATGTCCTCCATCATCTATTATGATATCAGGTTGACCGATTTCACTTACAACAGATTTAAGAAAACTTTCATTAGTTTGATCACCTATAAATATTTTAATATCTGTATCTTGAAATTGTTTACAAAGAGGGTTGATATCAATGCCTATTATTTTTGCTTTAAAACCAAAATATTCTTTCCACATTTTTAATGATCCACCTCTAAATACACCTATCTCTAATATTGTTACTTTCTTATTTCTAAATTTCGAAAAATTTTCATCATATATGTCAAAGTAATGTTTCCACTTATTCAGGTCTTTATTAGTGTTATGTTCATAATATTTTTTCAAATCATTCATATCCATAAAACCTATGTTTTATTAACTTTTTTTACTTTATTTCAATAAATATAATTCTTCAACAAATCCTTAACATAGAAGATTATTTATAATTTTTTTTTAAATATATATTTTTAATATAAATTTATAAAGATGATGAGAAATTTAAGTTTTTTCTTGTTATTTTTGAAAATTATTAATTAAAAATTATTTTAATTTCATAAATAAAATGTTTATATCAATTACAATTTAAAAATGTTTAATTTTGATAAAAAAATTGAAAGTTTGCCATTTCCAGCATATTACTCTTCAAATGTTTTTGAAAAGAAATTTTATGATAAACTTTGTAATGAATTTCCTGAAACACATAAAGATGATTTAGCAAATATTACTTTTCAAGGAAATAGACATAGACTACAAAAAGGCTCAAAAGAATTTGAGAATTTCATTAATAATAATTTGACATGGAATTCATTAAACAGCTATTTATTAAGTATCAATTTTGAAATTTACGTTAATTCTATTTTTAAAAAACATGAGCTCAAAGAAATTAACAAAAATAATATAAGAACATTTAGTATTAAAAATAAAATAAAAACATGGATGAGATATTCTAAATCTTTATCTTTAGATATATCAAATGCTGGATTAAATTATGTAAACGCACCTCATTATGATCGATTACATAGAAAGTTCGTTATGCTTTTATTTTTTAGTGATCACAATGAAGAAGGTATGGAAGGTGGGAGTTTTAAATTTCATAAATTAAAAAATAAAAAAAATCAAAATGATAGATTTGCTGATCTAAATAATTGTGATGAAATTGCCAGTTTTAAACCTAAGCACAATAGTGGAATTATTTTTGTTAACTCAGTTAATTCCATACATTCTGTTGATATTGTAAAAAAAATAAATGGAATAAGAAAATTTTCTTATATAGCCCTAAATTATTATTGATAATTTTTTTTGTTTTAAAATTCTAGGAATTATTTATAATTGAGATTTAAAAATAAATGAATTTTAAACATATAAAATTACCTTCAAATAAAAAATTTGGTATTTTCTTTTCTTCTGTTTTTATATTTATTGCAATTTTTTTTTATGTAAATAAATCAATTTTTTTATTTTATATTTTTGTTGCTTTAAGTATAATTTTTTTAATAATATCAATTTTTAAAGATAATTTACTTTATCCTTTAAACATTAGTTGGATGTATTTAGGCTTAATTATAGGTTTAATTATTAATCCTATTGTATTAGGTGCAATTTTTTTTCTTCTTATTACACCTATTGGAATTTTATCTAAACTATTTGGTAGAGATGAATTAACTCTTAATAAAACGAAATTGAAATCTTTTTGGATAACTAAAAAGCAATATAAGTATGATCATGAAAATTTTAAAAATCAGTATTAATAAACAATAATTAAATGAGCTTTATAAAAGAATTATTTTCATTTTTAAAAAATAGGAAAAAATTGTGGTTAGCTCCTGTTATAGTTATAATGATAATATTAGGCGGACTTTTGATTCTTGCCCAAGGATCAGTTTTTGCTCCATTCATTTATACTTTATTTTAATACTAAAGTGTATATTCTTGGAATTTCAGCATTTTATCATGATAGTGCTGCTTGCTTAATTTTTAATGGCTCTATAGTTGCAGCTGCTCAAGAAGAGAGGTTTACAAGAAAAAAGCATGATAGTGATTTTCCTAAAAATGCAATTATTTACTGTTTAAAGGAAGCTAATATTGACTACAAAGATATAAAGAATGTAGTTTTTTATGAAAAACCTTTTTTAAAATTTGATAGGCTCTTAGAAACTTATATAGCTTTTGCACCAAAAGGTTTTAAAAGTTTTAGCAAATCTATGCCACTTTGGATTAAAGATAAGCTATTTCAAAAATCAAGCATAATTAAAAAACTAAATCAAACCTTTAATTCAAATTTTAAATGGAACGAAAAATTACTTTTTTCTGAGCATCATTTATCACATGCTGCTAGCGCATATTATCCGTCGCCCTTTTTAGATGCAGCAATACTTACCTTGGATGGTGTCGGGGAGTGGACAACAGCTTCAGTTGCATTAGGAAATAAAAACAAAATAGATATTATTAAAGAAATAAAATTTCCGCACTCGCTTGGTTTACTTTACTCTACACTTACCTATTATACTGGATTTAAAGTAAATTCTGGAGAATATAAAGTTATGGGCCTGGCTCCATACGGGAAACCAATTTATTCAAAAATAATAAAAGATAATCTTATAGAAATTAAAGATGATGGAAGCTTTCAACTGAATATGAAATATTTTGATTATTGTACAAACTTAAAAATGACCAATAGAAATTTTGAAAAATTATTTGATGGACCTTCGCGAAAACCAGAAAGTAAAATAACGCAAAAAGAAATGGATTTGGCTGCTTCAATTCAAAGTGTTACTGAAGAAATTATAATTAAAATAGCAAAAAATATTTCTAAAGAAACAGGCAAAAAAAACTTATGCTTGGCTGGGGGTGTGGCGCTGAACTGTGTTGCTAATGGGGTATTAGAAAAAGAAAAATTGTTTGATAAAATTTGGGTTCAACCAGCTTCTGGTGATGCAGGAGGTGCACTTGGAGCTGCTCTTGCTACATGGCATATGGTTTATGGAATGGATAACAAACAAACTAAGTTATTAGACAAGATGAAAGGTTCATTTCTTGGGCCATCCTACAAAGAAAATGAAATTGAGTTAAGTCTTAAAAACTGTAAAGCAAAATATTATAAGTATGATGAAGACACATTATTAGACAAAGTTGCCAAACTTTTATCAAAAAATAAAGCTGTTGGATGGATGCATGGGCGTATGGAATTTGGGCCAAGAGCTTTGGGCGGTAGAAGCATTATTGCAAATCCAACTTCAACTAATATGCAAAAACAATTAAACTTGAAAGTAAAATATAGAGAGAGCTTTAGGCCCTTTGCTCCAAGTGTATTGAAAGAAGATGTGGATAAGTGGTTCGATTTTAAAGGTGAGAGCCCATATATGATGATGGTAGCTAAGTTAAAAGAAGAGAAGCGATATAAATTAGATAAAAATAATAAAGATTTGTTTGGAATAGAAAAATTAAATATTCCAAGATCTGACATACCTGCAGTCACTCATGTAGATTATTCAGCTAGAATTCAAAGTGTAAGCTCTGAAACAAACACAAGATATTATAAACTAATTAAAAAATTTAAAGAAATCACTGGATGCCCTATAATAGTCAATACTTCATTTAATGTTAGAGGTGAACCTATAGTCTGCAGTCCTAAAGATGCGTTTAGATGTTTTATGGGAACAGAATTAGATGTTTTAGTTATTGGAGATTTTTTACTTTACAAAGAGGAGCAAAATAAAGATTTAAAAGAAAAATACGAATTTAATTATGAGCTTGATTAATAAAATCTTAAATATTTTCTTCTAAAATTATTTTGTATTAAACTTTAAATTTCTTATTTATAATGATTTAAAATAAATAAAATATAAAAAGATTATTTAATAATTTAGATTGAAATAACATTCTTTTTTAATCTCCTATCAATTGTTAGAAAATTATGTAAAGAGCTTTTTTTTAAAAATTGTTTTTTTATATAAGGTGGCAAAATAATATTTAGAAATTTGATATTAATCTTCATAGCTTTTAGATTCCTTTTTTTACAATAATTATTAAATATCATCCAAAAATCCATTTTTTTCTTTCCTTGGATATTAATCTCCATGAATTCTTCTTTATTATCTTGAAATAAATTAACAATAAAGCTAGCTAATTTTGAAACTTGTACTGGTGCGTATGTGTTTCCCGGATAAATCATTGGAAAATAATTTATTGGGAGTGAGGTATATCTATCAAATATTTTATTACTAACACCATAAAAGTCATTTATTATTAGAGAAGGTCTAACAATTAATAGATTTTTTTTTATCAAATTTTTTTCAGCATTTTTTTTTGAGAGAGTATATGGATCACATAAATTAAATTTATCATTAACATTAATTGAGCTAATATGTATTAATTTTGCCTTAAATTTTGAGTGATTTTGAATATCTCTTGGAAGATTTTCATTTATGTAAAAATCATAATTACTTTTTGGATTAAGAGAAGCTGCGCTGTTAAATATTATGTCAAATTTTTTTTTACTTACATCTTTTAAAAAAGAGCTGTAATTTTTGCTATTTCTTAAGCTGTATTGGGTGATTTCATAATTTTTTAATTTACATAATTTTACTATTTCTTTGCCTAAAAAACCTTTTGAACCTGTTATAGCTATTTTCAATTTAAACAAATTTATTTATTAAAAATTTAATCATCCATTTTGGATTTAAATAATAACTCAAGTATGCTTTATTTAATAATTCTCTAATTTTTTTGTTATTTAGGTTATTGTGGTCAAAAATAAGCTGCCATTGATTGAAGTCTTCGAGTTTTTTTGTAGTAATTTTATTTTTATATTCTTCATAAACTGGAGTTCCAGGATAAGGAGTAAATATGCTGAATTGGGCATACGTTGATAGAATTTTTTTTGAATAGTTTATTGTTTTTAAACATGTATTTACATCATCTGAAGGTTGACCTAAAATATACATAGCTTTTACCTTGATTTTATTTTTCTCTAACTTTTTTACTCTATATATCTGATCATCAAAATTTATTGTTGTTCTTTTTGAGTCAATTAAGACCTGTTCATCACCTGATTCAATTCCAACATACACAAGTTTTATGCCTGCTGTCTTAAAACTTACAATCATATCTTCATCAATATTTTTTAAATGTGTTTCAACACAAATATTAAACTTAATGTTTGACTGTGAGATAAGTTTTAATAGATCCAATGTGTGTTTTTTATTTATTGAGAATACTGGATCTCTAAATATATAATTTCTTACTTTAAATTTTTTATTCCAGTAAATCATTTCATCAACAATTTTTTCTGGACTTCTTAGCCTTAATTTTCTTCCCTGTTGTTTAGGATAAGTACAATAGTAAAAACAAGAATATGGACATCCTCTTGAAGCATTTATTGGTAGTGTTGAACCGGAACCTAAAAGTTTCATAACTGGTTTTAGGTTTTTAAAAATTTCCTCCCAAGCAGGATAAGACAAATCATCTAAAGTATAATTATGTTTATAGAAAATAATTTGAGGTAAATCATTATATTTATTTAGTTCATTAATAGTAAAATCTTTGAAATAAAATTCACTTTCGCCAGATATAACTTTAGCTCCAAAAACTGTATAAAGATCTGGCTTAGATGTTGCAAAAGGGCCAATAACAAATATTTTTTTATTCTGATCTCTTAATTTTTTTATAAAGCTTATTTCTGTTTCATGTGATACTATAGCAGAAGAGAGAATATAAAGATCATAGTGCATGTTGTTATCTAAATTTCTTGCATAGTTTACCTCAAAATTATTAAGTTTTAATTCAGCAATTGCATGAGCTGCAAAAAGAGGTGGGTAATCTATACTGCTTTTAATATAAAAACTGAGAAGCTTTAATAAAAAGCTATCTCCATAATCATTAGCAGTACCATATCCACCATTTTGATCTTTTGAAATTCTATAGTTTTTATCTGGATAAACATCTAAAAGAAGGACTTTTGCCATAATCGCCTATAATATATAAATATTATAATATATATGAAAAATGAGATTTCGATAGTAATACCTACGTTAAATGAAAGCGAAAATATAATATATCTATTCCAAAAAATTCAAGAAGCTTTATCGAAATCAAAACTTACATGGAGTATAGTTTTTGTAGATGATAGTAAGGATGATGATACTTCTGAAGAGATAAATAAAATTAGACAATCTAATCAAAATGTATTTCTAATTAGAAGATATAATAGTATGGGTTTATCATCTGCGCTTATTCAAGGAGCATTAAGTTGTGATTCAAAATATATTGTTTTTATGGATTCCGACTTACAACATCCTCCTATTAAGATTCTTGATCTCTATGATAAAATAGTCAAAGACAAATATGATTTAGTATCAGCTAGTCGTTTTATTTTTAAAAATAATTTATTAAACAAAAGAAGATATAAAATTTCATATTTGGTAAATAAAATATTGAAAAAATTTTTTAAAATTAATTATAATGATATTTTGACAGGTTTTTTTATTGTTGAAAAAAAATTTTTTTTTAAGCATTCTAAAAATTTATCTAGCGCTGGATTTAAATTGCTATTAGATTTAGTAATTTCCTCTAAAAAAAACATAAGTTACTCAGAAATACCTTTTGACTTTCAGCAAAGATTTAAGGGTGAAAGTAAATTAAGCAATAAAGTTCTTATCGATTTTGTATTGCTAGTATTAGATAAAATTTTTGGCAAGATATTGCCAGCCAGATATATTATTTATTCAGTGGTTGGGTTAACTGGTGTATTTTTCCAACTATTAACTTTTTATATTATTAATCTTTTCTTAGTATTTAATTTTTCCTTAATATTAAGTATATTTTTTACAATTTGCTTTAACTATATTTTAAATAATGAATTTACTTACTCAGATCTAAAAAAGAAAGGATACAATTTTATTATAGGATTATTTAAGTTTTGTTTTTTTTGTTCTCTAGGAGCATTATTTAATTTTGTATCAGCAAAGTTAATTTATGATTATGCGTATAATATATATTTAGCTGTTTTTTTAGGTGCAATTATAGGCAGCATATGGAATTACTCAATGAATACCTCGTTTACTTGGAAGGCATAAAATAAAAATTGTATAATCAATTACTATGAAATTATTTAAAGATAGAAATATTTCCAAATTTTCAAAAATAATATTTTTTTTCGTTTTGATTTTTATTTGTATTAAAATTATTTTGTCAAATTCATTAATAATTATTAAAGTATTGTTGAATGATGACGAAATAAATAAAGTTATTTATGATAAACTTTTTGTGCCTAATTCATTAGAGATAATACAAAGATTAAAATCAGATGACTTTGAAATAATTATAGAACAAAAAAAAGATAAGTGAATAAAAAAAAATTTAAATTTTTTTCTTTTTATGAAATATTTAGTACCTTTTTTTTAATTATTTTTTTTTTTATATCGATTTATTTAAATCAGCTAAGCTACGACCCAAGGCATAATGGAATAGTCTACTTATATGCAGACTATATTAGAGAGAATTTTTTAGAATTTCCTAACATTTATTTTATGTATGGACTATTAAATTCTTATATAGATTATTTTTCATTATTATTAATTGGTGATAAGGTATTTTCACTAATATTATCTACTAATACATTTTATTTCATATGCCTGTTTTTGGTTTATTGTTTTTCAAAAAATTTCTTAAATAATAAAAATTCGTTTTTTCTTACGCTGATCTTAATAAGTATTCATCCTGTAATTATACATGCATGGCACTCCTATAAATCTTTTTTTTTTATAATTATAGCTTTGATCTTAATACAAAATAAAAATCTTATTTATGTTTTCGTTGCTGGAATTCTCTTGTCTCTATCTGGATTTTTATACAATTTAAATTGTGTTATGGCTTTCATTATTTTTTTGTTTTATGTCATTAATTTTTATATTTATAAAAATAAAAATTATATACTAATTCTTTCTGCATCATACTTTTTACCTATATTAGTATTTGTACTGATAATTTTTATAACTAATAATTTTCAAAATTTAATTAATAACATTGAAACAAATTTATTATTTGGAAAAATAACTAATGGAGGTATCATAAACATATTTATTAATTTTTTTAATTATACTTTTATTGAAATACCAAAATCAAAAATAATATATAATAATTCATATTTTGTATATTTAATTGTTTTTGTATTTAATGTTTATTACTCACTAATTAACTTGAGTAAATTTATTAGCGGCAGATTAAATGAGCCAAAAGAAAATGTTATATATTCATTAAGTATTTTATCATTAATAACATCTATAGGTGCTTTGCATAGCGTAGAAATTTTTAGATTATTACCATCTTTATCTCTTGGTTTAATTGTACTATTATATTTATTATCAAAGAAACATAACAACCTATTAATTATATCAATTGTTTTATATTCGGTCAGCTCACTTATATTTCCATATCTTTCAAGTAGTTCAATCGTTTATGCAAAAATCAAAGAAATAAGTAAAGAACAAGTTATTGAAAAACACAACATTAGTATTTTAGATAATTTTTACTTAAGAAAAAGTATTGTTGAAGAATATATAATTTATCAAAAATTTTTAAAAAATATTAAAAAAAATTGTGACATAGATTTTTTTTTTAACGCTCAGGAAAAAAACTTTTTTTTATTTTCTATAACTAAAAATTATTTTAAAAATAAACAGAAATTTGCTTGGCAAAATTCTATAGTTGAATGGGAAAAAATAGTAAAAGATATTTATGTAAATGATTCAAGTGTAGCTAAAAGCATAATAATAATTAATCAGAAAAATCAAAAAAAATATCTTGAGCATTATATTGCACATGAATTTTATGATTTCAAAAATAATTTTAAAATCCTGTTGCCAAACTCATGTGCATTATAATAGTAAATATTGTTGAAAAAGATTATCAATAAGAAATAATTTATTTATTATGCAAAATAAAAAAAATAGCAGAAGAACTTTCATAAAGAAAATTTTCACAATTAGTTTCTATCCATTTATACTTAAGGGTAGTTTTGGTATTCTTTTTATTAATAAAGATAAAATTCTAAAGAAAAAATTTTCTAAAATTTGGATTTTAAATAAAAATGATTATTAGAAACCTGTCTTCAGTAGATCAATACAATATACAAGTAGTAATTATAGGAAGCGGTCCAGCTGGAATTTCAACTGCATTAAAATTACAAGAATATAAAATCAAAAGTCTTATTATAGAGGCAGGTGATATTAAACAAAAAGACGATGCTCACTTATTCCTAGACGGTGAAGTGGTAGGTGGAGATTATCCTGATCTGTCTTCATTAAGAATGAGACAATTCGGAGGCACATCAGGACATTGGGGTGGTTCTTGTAACTATTTTACAGAAGATGACTTAGAAACTTGGCCAATTAATCTTGAAGATATAAAGATTTATTTTGATAAAACTAAAGATATTCTAGATATAAATAAAAATTTTTATAATCAAAACTTTAGTAATAATTTAAGAAATTATAATCTTTTAGAATCAGCTGTGAGATTTGGTGATAAATATTATAATAAAGTTAAATATTCTAAGTATATTCATTTAACTCTAAATACATGTTTTTTAAATTTAAATTCTGAAGATACAAATAAAAAGGTTACTTCTGTAAATTGTTTAAAAGATAAAAAAAAATATGAAATTAAAAGCAGGTTTTTTATACTAGCTTGTGGTGGAATAGAGAATTCGAGACTGTTATTGTGGAGCAGAGAAAAAAATAAAAACTTATTAGACGATAATTTGCCTATTGGAGAGTCATATATGAATCATCCAGCTTACAAAGTTGGTGAAGGAATTGTGAATTTAGATAAATACAACTCCTATTTTCAGAAAAATCAAATTAAAATTAAACCGTATATAACTTGTAATAAGATGACTTGTTTTT
>MDTG01103415.1_pt1 | contig 10199 bp, 11 predicted proteins | sample 811421 | NCBI WGS metagenome assembly MDTG01 (sample SAMN05326645, study PRJNA326480) | marine metagenome | isolation source: seawater | place: Pacific Ocean: South East | collected 2011 | reverse complement strand
TTAAATGAAAAAAAATAAATCAATCTTTATAACTGGAGGAGCCGGCTATGTTGGTTCAGCATTAGTTCCAAAGCTTTTATCACTTGGTTACAATGTTACAGTCTTAGATTTATTTATATTTGGTAAAGATACACTTGAAAATCATACGAATTTAAAATTAATTGAAGGAGATATTAGAAATATTGATTTAATCAGTCAAACCTCAAAAAATCACGATGTTTTCATACATTTAGCTTGTATTTCAAATGACCCAAGTTTTGAATTAAACCCAAAATTAGGAAAAAGTATAAATCTAGATTGTTTTGAACCGATGGTTCAAGCGGCAATAAAAAATAAAATTAAACTCTTTATTTACGCTTCAAGTTCGTCAGTTTATGGATTAAAAAATGAAAAAGATGTAACTGAGAATGTCTCATTAGAACCATTAACTGATTATTCCAAATTTAAAGCTGATTGTGAAAAAATTTTGTTAAAGTACAAAAGCAAAGATTTTCACACAACTGTTGTTAGACCTGCAACTGTTTGTGGTTATGCAAAACGTCAAAGATTAGATGTTGTTGTAAACATTCTGACTAATTACGCTTTCAATAAAAAAAAAATTAAAGTATTTGGCGGAGAACAACTTAGACCAAATATACATATAAAGGATATGGTTAATTCCTACCTTAAAATAATTGAGTCTCCTATCGACAAAGTTTCAGGACAAATATTTAATGTTGGTTATCAAAACTTACAAGTTAAAGAAATTGCTAAACTAGTAAAAAAAGTTATTGATAATAATATTGAATTAGATTTTGAAAAAACTGATGACAATAGGTCTTATCATATAAGTTCAGGAAAAATAAATAAATTGCTGGGATTTGAACCTGAGTTTACTGTGGAAAATGCAATTCAAGATCTTAAAGAAGCATTTGAAAAAAAGCTACTTCCAAATTCTTTTACCGATGAAAAGTACTTTAATATCAAAAAATTCGAAAAAATAGATCTTAAATGAAAAGTAAATATAAATTATTTAAGCATGGTTTTGAAGTAAAAAAAATTAATTACTCAAAACTTAATATTTTTAAAAATCTTAACAGCAGAATTACAAAAGATGCTTTAAATAAATTTGAAAAAAATACAAGGCTTGAAAATATACACCAAAAAAATATAGCTAATTTTAATGAATATAGATTAGATATAATAAAAAAAATCAATAAAATTAAAGATATTAAAAAAACTCTCTTTGAAATTCTTCGAGATGATTTAGAAATTTTATTTGGAAAAGATATTGTCATTCAAAAATTTATTAACCTAGGTATACAGAGGCCTAATGACCCAGAAAGAACCCCGATGCACAGTGACTCGCCTTCCCATTCTTTATTCGAAGTTGTAATTTGGATTCCACTTGTCGATTCAAGAAAAACAATGGGAATGTATTTTTTTCCTACTGAAATATCAAAAAAAGCAAAAAAATTAGTAGTGGAGGGTAATAACAAAGAAATAGAAGAATTTGCAAAAAAATTTGGAAAAAATTTAGATATTAAATTTGGAGAATTTGTTGTTTTTTTAACTGACTGTTTTCACTACATTCCAATAAATAAAGAACCATACACCAGATGGTCAATTAATTTAAGATTTAAAAATACTTTTACCCCTTATTCAAAAAAAGGATTTTTAGATTATTACGAACCTATAAGTTATTCAAAGATTACTGAGAGAGCTTTAGATGAAAAAAAATAATTATATAGCTATATTAGACAATGCTATAGTAGAATTTTTACCACAAAAAACACAATATGAGGTTTTAAGATCTTTTTTAAATAATAAAAACAAATCTTTGTCTTTATATATTACTGAAGATGAAAATACTTATCTAAACGGATCTCAACTAATAAAAAAAATTGACGAAAAACCAAAAGTTAAAGGGTTTATATTTTTCAGTTTGTTACAAATATCTTTTAAAAAAAATCAAAACATAGAAATAATAAACAAAATTTTAAAAAATGGATATGAAATAATTTTTTACAAAGAAGACTATTTAATAAAAAACTTATTACAGTTAAAGAATGACACGAAAAAACTTAAATTGTTCAGAGAAACTAATTTAAAAAAAATTGATAGATTAAAATCATTAATATTTTTTTAATAAACAAAATGTTTATTTTCTTAAAAAAACAATTCAACGATATTAATCAAAAAGGATTTAAAGAATTTAAAAAGAAATTTACTATACTCTTGAAGTTCTTATGGATGTCTCCATTATATTTATTAGGCCTTTTTTTAGCTCTATCTATAAGACTTATTAAGCCTTTTATACTAATCAGAATAGATAGAGTAAGTTCACATTTTGGTGATTTTGCTCTATGGACTTTTAATTATTCGGCAAAAAAAGATTTAAGAATTGATGAGCCTAGAAAACCTTTTTTGGATTTTATATTTTTAGGAGCAGAGCATAAGGATCTTTATAATTCACAAATTTTGAAAATGTGGAGGAGGAAGATTAAAATCTACGAAAAATATCCTTTGCACTTTATATATACGATGAATAAATTATTGCCTGGATGGAAAAGTCATGAAATTAAAAGTTTAAGTCAAAGACCTTACTACGGCTATAAAAACTATTCTAATGATAAAAAAGATCAACTTGGATATTTACTTAATAATGCAGAGACAATTAAATTTACACAAGAAGAGGAAATTTATGGCGATAAACTTCTCGAAAAATTTGGCGTTAAAGAAAAAAAAAAAGATTGTTTGTTTTGCTATAAGAGACCATGCTTATTCAAATGAAAAATTTAAAGGTTTAAGTGTTGACCATTCTTATCATTCTTACAGACATACTAGTCTTAAAAGATTTGAACTAGCAGCTAAATTTTTATCAAATAATGGTTACTATGTTTTTAGAATGGGAAGAAAATCAAATGAAAGATTTGATGTTAATGACGAAAAAATTATTGACTACTGTAACTCAAATTTAAGAAGTGATTTTTTAGATGTCTTTATAGGTGCAAATTGTTTTTTTTGTCTTAGTACAGGCTATGGCTACGATGATATACCTTTAATTTTTGGAAAACCATTGGCAATTATAAATACACCTATTATTGGATTGAGAGCAAGATTGAATAATCAAATTTTTTTGACAAAACACCATTATTGTAAAACTAAAAAAAAAAAATCTTTCTCTTGATGAAATTTTTAAAAAAGAGGCTCACTCATTATTTTTTTCTAAAGACTTTTTAAAAAAAGATATCCAACTGAATGATAATAGCGAAGACGAAATTAAAGATTTAGTAAAGGAAATGAGCGAAATATTAGAAAAAGACTTTGATAAGTTTGAAGAAAGTGATTTACAAATTAAATTTAAGAAAAAATTTTTATCTAATTTATCCAAAATAGATAATAAAAATCCTCAATTTTTAAATCAAAAAGAGTTCAAGGGAAGATTTAGTAAATATTTTCTAGAAAACAATAAGGCTTGGCTTAATTAATTTTAAAAACTTTTAAATGAAAAATTTATTAAAAGCTATAAACTATCTATTTATTGGATTAGATAAAAAGCAACTCAAAAGACTTATCTTAATATCAGGTTTAATTCTTATATGCGCAGTGCTTGAAGCAATAGGTATAAGTTTAGTAATTCCTTTAGTTTCGATCATTTTTGATCCAGATTATTTTTCAGAAAACAAGTTTTTGGGATCATTTTTTTCAAATAAACTACAAATTAATACTATACTATATTTAGTAGCCTTCTTGGGTTTATTCTTCATTTTTAAAAATTTATTCATTTTATTTATAAATTGGATACAACATAAATTAATTAATCTAGTTTCTATAGAAATGAGTCAAAAACTTTATAGGACTTATTTAAATTCACCTTATCAATTTCATGCAACGTCAAATAAAGGCCAGCTTTATAATAATATTTCTCATATTACATCTTTTATATCTGGTTTGGAGGCCTTGATGACTATTTTTGCAGAAACATTAATATTACTTTGTATTTTATTTTTCTTATTGTATTTCGAATTCTTGGGGACGTTAGTTATTCTCTTAACTTTCATATTATTTGCATCAATTATATTCATGTTTACATCTCAAAAACTCGCTAGCTGGGGCAAGCTTAGATTTGATTATACTGAAAAAAGAATAAGAATAGTCACTCAAGCATTTACAGGTATTAAAGAAATAAAAATATTAAACAAAGAAAATTACTTTTTTGATAAATTTAGTGAAAATGAAAAAAAAGATTTAGGCGTAAAAATTAAAGAAAAAATTATTATTTTATTGCCAAGACTAAGTTTTGAAATTGCCTTTATAACATGCATTTTGAGTTTTCTGCTGTATAAACTTAGCTTTAGTTTTCAAGCCGGTGAAGTAATAACTTTGCTAGCTTTATATGCGGCAGCTTTTTTTAGAATATTTCCCTCAGCAATAAGAATCATGAATGAGACAAATAGATTAATAAACGTTTCAAAATTAATTGAAAAAATCTACTTTGAACTTAAATTAAATAGAGAGGTAAATATTGAAAAAAATGAGATAAATGATCAATTTTTGTTAAAAAAAAATTTGGTTATTAAAAATTTAACTTTCAAATTCGATAGAGAAACGAAAAACCTTATTAACTCCATAAATCTAGAAATAAGGTTTGGTGAATCAATAGGCATTATCGGAAAAACAGGATCAGGAAAATCAACATTTGTTAACTTAATCACTGGATTAATAAAACCAATATCAGGAGCAATCTTAGTAGATGGAAATGATATTAATATGAATTATAAAAGCTGGCAAAAACAAATAGGCTATGTTTTTCCAGAAACATTTCTAATAAATGATACTATAAAGAAAAATATTGCATTAGGGGTGAAAGAAGAAAACATCGACAATTATTTAATTCAAAATGCTATTATAAAAAGTGAATTATTCGATTTCGTGGAGGGTTTAAAAGAAAAAGCTGATACAAAAATAGGTGAATTTGGCGCAAACATTTCCAGCGGTCAGAGGCAACGTATTGGTATAGCACGTGCTCTATATCACAATCCTAAGCCGAAGTTACTTATTTTAGATGAAGCCACAAGTGCATTAAATTTAGAGGTAGAAAAAAAAATACTTAGTCATATTAAAAAATTAGAAAAAGATATGACAATTCTAATTATATCTCACAGAGAAAGCACGTTAATTAACTGTGACAGAATATTTAAAATAGAGACAGGGAAATTAAATCAAATAAAAAACTAAATGTTTAAAAAAAATTTTAACCAATTTTACAAAGCAGTTAAAAAAACTATTAAAATATCTAAAGCTGAATTACATGAACCCCATTTTGATAATTTGGAAAAGAAAGCTTTAGTAAAAGTAATAGAATCTACCTACGTTTCTAGTACAGGAAAAAAAATAAATGATTTTTCAAATTCTTTAAAAAAAATAATTAAGTGCAAATATGTAATTCCAGTAATCAATGGAACTTCAGCTTTAGACATAATTTTAAAAGTTTTAAGGGTGGACTCGCGACATGAAATTCTTCTTCCCACTTTATCTTTTGTAGCTACTGGAAATGTAATTTTATATCAAAACGCAACGCCTCATTTTGTTGACTCTGAGTCAAGAAGTTTAGGAGTTGATCCAGAAAAACTTAAAATCTATCTTAGTAAAATTTGTAAAATTACAAAAAAAGGTTGTTTGAATTTAAAAACAAAAAAAATTATTAAATGTTTAATAATAACTCATGTATTTGGACATTCAGCTAAAATCAATGAAATAAAAAAAGTATGTAAACTTTTCAAACTTATTTTAATTGAAGATGCTGCTGAAGGATTAGGCACTTTTTATGATAGTGTACATGTAGGAAATTTTGGATTACTATCAGCAGTAAGTTTTAATGGAAATAAAATAATTACGACAGGTGGTGGAGGAGCTATACTTACTAATAATAGAAGATTATTTAAATTAGCAAAACATATTTCAAGTACAGCAAAAATTAAACATGCTTACGAATATATTCATGACCAACCCGGTTATAATTATAGAATGCCCAATTTAAATGCCGCTCTAGGTTGTGCTCAGCTTAAGAAGCTAAGTACTTTTTTAAAAAAAAAAAGGGTTTTATATAAAAAATATAAAAAAAATTTAGAGAAAATTCCTTTTTTAACTCTAATATCTGAGTCTAAAAATACGAAAAGTAATTACTGGCTTCAAACTGTAATTTTAAAACAAAATAATCTTAAATTTAGAAATTATCTAATTAAAAATTTTTTAAAAAGGGGTTATAGAGTTAGACCAGTTTGGAAATTGCTTCATAAATTAAAACATTTTAAAAAATCTCCGAAAATGAATTTATCAACTTCTATCAATTTAGAAAAAAATATAATAAATTTACCTAGTAGTTCTAAATTAATAAAATAAAATGAGATTTGAATTAATTATCAATCAAATAATTATAGTAGCAAGCAGAGTTATACTGGAATTATATAAATTAAGAAAATTAAGGAAATGTAATGGGTAGAAGAGTTCTAATAACAGGAGGAACTGGATTTATAGGTTCGCATTTAGCTGAGTTGTTAGCCAAGAAGAATTTTAAGGTTATCGTTTTTGATAGATATAATATCAATTACAATCTAGGAAATCTCTCAAATTCAAAATTCAAAAAAAATATTGATTTTATTTTTGGAGATATTAGAGATTACGACTCGGTTGTAAAAGCATCAAAAAATTGTGATATTATATTTCACTTAGCCGCTTTAATAGGAATACCTTATTCTTATGTCTCACCTCTAGCTTATGTTAAAACAAATATTGAAGGTACCTATAATGTACTTGAAGCTGCAAAAAACTTAAAAACAAAAAAAATTTTTATTACATCCACAAGTGAAGTGTATGGATCAGCTAAATATCTTCCAATCGATGAGTCTCATCCATTACAGCCGCAGTCTCCATATTCAGCTAGCAAAATAGCTGCAGATAATTTGGCACTTTCATATTACCATTCGTTTAATCTTCCAGTAAACATTTTAAGACCATTTAATGTTTATGGACCTCGTCAATCACAGAGAGCAATAATTCCAACATTAATTAAACAAATTATATATTCAAAAAACAACGGATATGTTGAAGTGGGTAATATTTCCCCAAGAAGAGAATTCAATTATGTCAGCGATGTATGTGAAGGTTTTTTAAGCTCAATTAAATTAAAAAATAATGGTCAAATAATAAATATTGGTAACGGTTACGATGTTTCGATAAAAGAGCTATCTCAAATTTTAGCTAGATTAATGAACAAAAAAATTAGGCTTAAATTGAATAAGAAAAGAGTTCGACCCTCAAAAAGCGAGGTTATGCAATTAAGATCATCATTTAAAAAAGCAAAAAGACTATTAAAATGGGAACCAGTCTACAAAAATTTGAATGGTCTTGAAAAAGGTTTAAGAGAAACAATCAACTGGAGTCTAAAAAATAATCACAATTTTTCTAAAGAGTATATTGTTTAAGAATAAGACACTCCAATTATTAAAAAAAATACTCTCTAATGAATTCAGTATTATTAATAAAAGGTACACGGGTTAAAATTTTAAATTTATCTATCGGTGCTTTTCTAAAAAAAAATCTTTAAATAATGAAAAATATTAGGTTAATAGCAAGATTAGACATAAAAAGTGAAAATTTAGTTAAAGGAATTCATTTGGAAGGTCTAAGGATTATTGGTGATCCTAGCGAATATGCAAAAAAGTACTATGAAGATGGTGCAGATGAAATTTATTATGAGGATACTGTAGCGAGTCTGTACGGTAGAAATAATTTAAAGGAAGTTGTTAAAAAGACTGCAAAAAATGTTTCTATACCACTTTTAGTTGGCGGTGGCCTAAGGTCAATAGATGATATAAAGGAGATTCTTAGAGCTGGGGCAGATAAAGTTTCAATAAATAGTCAAGCTATTAAAGATAAAAGTTTTATTACTAAAGCTGTTAAATATTTTGGTTCATCAACTATAGTTTTAAATGTAACTTACAAATCATGGCCTGACAGATCATTTGTAAACAATAAATACAAAACTGTAAGTCATGGACTAAATAAAGAGACATCAGAATGGAAAAAATTTTTTCAAGTTTATGTAGAAAATGGCAGAGAACAAACTGGGCTTGATGCCATTGATTGGATCATAGAAGCAGAAAAATTAGGCATAGGAGAAGTCATACTTACCTCGATAGATCAAGATGGAACAAAAAAAGGATTTGATTTAAACTTGACTAAAAAAATTTGTTCAATTTTAAGTATTCCGGTTATTGTTACTGGGGGCTGTGGAAGTATTGATGATGTTCAAGGGTTGATAGAGAAAACTGATTGTGATGCAGTTAGCATAGCTTCAAGTCTTCACTATGATATTTTTTCAATTAGTCAACTTAAACATAATTTAAATAAAAAAAATATAAAAGTTACGTTTCATGAATAAAAATATTATTACTATAATTGATTATAATTGTGGAAATATATTTAGTCTAATAAGAATACTTGAAAAATTAAACATTAAATATAACGTGAGCAATGACCCTAAAATAATTGCTAAGTCAGATAAATTAATTTTACCAGGGGTAGGTTCTTTTTCTGTGGGAATTGATAACCTTAAAAAAAAAAATATAGATGAAAGCATCAAGCAATTCGTTGAAAAAGGAAATTGGATTCTAGGTATCTGCCTTGGTATGCAACTTTTAGTTTCAAATAGCGAAGAATTTGGCGATAATGATGGTTTAGATTTAATTAAAGGAGAAGTAAAAAGACTAAAGTCAACTAATAAAAAAAAATACAAGATTCCCCACGTCGGGTGGAACTCAATCAATTTTAAAAAAAATACTTATTCAGATAATTTTTTAATTAATGTGAAAAATTATTCAAATTTTTATTTTACACACTCCTTTGCTGTAAAAACAAAGTTTAAAGATAATACATTAGCAGAAACTATTTATTCCGAAAATTCATTCTCATCTATAATTTCAAAAGAAAATATACTTGGTGTACAGTTTCATCCTGAAAAAAGTGGAATAGCTGGAGAAAAAATGATAAGAAACTTTCTAAATTTATAAATATGACATTGATTTTAAAAGAGTCTTTAAAAAAAGAAAAATTCAATATACAAAAGTATTACAATCTCCCTAAAGAGGTATTTCATTGTAAAAAATGTGTGATTTCAAATCAAAGACCAAGAATTACATTTGATAAAAACGGAATTTGTAGTGCTTGCAAGTTTGCAGAAACAAAGCATAAAATTATTGATTGGGACTCTAGAGAAAAAGAATTGATTAAATTACTAGATAAATTTCGAAAAAATAATGGAGAGTGGGATGTAGTTGTTCCATGTAGTGGCGGAAAAGATAGTATCTATGTCGCTCATATGCTTAAGTTTAAGTACAACATGAATCCACTCACAGTAACATGGGCGCCAATGATATATACAGATGTTGGAAGAAGAAACCTTCAAAATATGATTAAAAGTGGTCTAGACAATATTGTAGGAACACCAAATGGAAAGATACATAGAATTTTAACAAAATTATCTTTAGAAATGATAGGTGATGTTTTTCAACCATTTATTTATGGTCAAAAAAGCTTTCCGATGAGGATAGCAATTAAATTTAAAATTCCACTTGTCATGTTTGGCGAGAACGGTGAGGTAGAGTATGGCGGAGACAATAAAAATGCTGATGTACCTACTCATAACATTACAGATGATATGGTAAAACATTACTTTTCAGGCGTTTCTCCAGAAGAGTTTAGTAAGCACGGTATTGATAAAAAAGATTTAAGATTTTACTACCCACCATCAGAAAAAGAGGCTCAAAAAATTGGATTAGAAAACCATTTTTTTAGTTATTATAAAAAATGGGTTCCGCAAGAAAATTATTATTATGCGGTCGAAAATTGTCAATTTGAGCCTGAACCAGACGGAAGATCAGAGGGAACTTATTCAAAATATGCTAGTTTAGATGATAGAGTAGCCGGGTATCACAACTATTTTGCCTGGCTTAAATTTGGTCACGGTAGAGCAACATCAGATGCAGCACATGAAATTAGAGATGGTCATATAACAAGAGAGGAAGGAATTTCTTTAGTTAAAAAATATGATGGGGAATTACCAAAAAAACATTTTAAAGAATTTTTAGAATACGTTGATCTAACAGAGGAAGAATTTTTTATAATAGCTGATAGATTCAGAGCGGATCATCTATGGG
>MDTG01066349.1_pt1 | contig 10199 bp, 16 predicted proteins | sample 811421 | NCBI WGS metagenome assembly MDTG01 (sample SAMN05326645, study PRJNA326480) | marine metagenome | isolation source: seawater | place: Pacific Ocean: South East | collected 2011 | reverse complement strand
GTGTTATTTGAAGAGATTTTGTGAATTTATAGGGTTTCCAGGCCCGTTTTTCTTACTCTTTGGAGCTAGTCGGGATCGAACCGACGACCTCCTGCTTGCAAAGCAGATGCTCTCCCAGCTGAGCTATAGCCCCAAAAAATCAGAGTAATTAGAGTGTATATTCGATGATGAAATTATTCAACATCAAGTTAAACAATAAAACGTGTTCTATAGTTTGATCGCCCTCGTCATAAGATAACTCTGTATGACGGCATTATTTTCAAAATACTCACCAAGGAGTACATCCATCTCGCCTCTGAAAAGAGTTAATTTACTGGGATCTTCAATCTGGAGCTTCTTAACAACTGCTGAAACAGGACCTATATACCTCTCAAGAAGTATTCTCATATGTGCTGGGCTCATCGCTGGGTTGCCATACTGAGCTCTATGGAAGGTAACATGTTTTACTTTTTCACCAAGTCTATCTTTAATTACTTCAATTCTTCCCCAATCGACAGGAGAGGAAATTTCTGCTGGAGGTGGTGGCCCATACTTCGCGGTTAAAGTAAACAATCTCCCTGTGAGTAGCTCTGGTGGCCAAGTTGAAAATGCTACGACTCCCCCGGGTTTTAAAACTCTTAACATTTCAGCAATAGCGACTTCTGGACGAGGAGCAAACATATGGCCAAATTGACTCAACACAAAATCAAATTCGTTGCTATCGTAAGGAAGTTCCTCAACGTCTGAAACTTGAAAATCTATCTCATATCCTGAAATTTCTGCATTCTCTTTTGCTCTTTCAATCAACTCTGGTGTTAAATCTGAAGCAGAGACCTTGGCCCCTATTTGAGCAGCTGTTACAGCAACCACTCCTGTTCCACAGCCGACATCCAGAGTAGAGTCACCTTTTTGAACTCCAGCAAATTTAACGAGTTCTGGGGCTGCTAATCCAGTTACAGTCTCAAATGCAGCAAAAGTTGACCACATTTTCCTAGCATTTTCTTTTATTGCGTTGTAATCAGTCATATATTAAATTAAACATAACTTATATAAATTGTCGATGAATAAGAAAAAAAACTTTTTAGGTTTCAATAGAGAAAATCCATTTAGTTGGATTATCCCAATCTTACTAGCTGGCTTTATTCTTCCTCTGATAATTACAATGATTCTTTATGTAATATTCGTATGATTTTATAAAACTACGTTAAAACCCTCAAACTCAGGATGTCCAAGATATAGCGGTTTATTTTCACCAGCATTTTTATGAGCTTTTCTAAATGCTTCTGATTTTGTCCATGCTATAAAGTGTTGTTTACTCTGCCATACAGAATGAGAGGAGTATAATGTATACTCATCAGTTGAATCTCCGCGAAGTAAGTTGAAATCTATAAATCCTTCTACTTCATCAAGAAACGTCTCTCTTGTCTTCCAAACATTCTCAAAATCATTTTCTTTTCCTAGAATAATTTTGAATCTATTCATAGCGATAAATTTCATAAATATACGATAGCACTATTTACCATATGATAAAATATCATTATGGCTGAAAAAAATAAGAGCAAAAAAATTCTTCTACTAGAATCACTTAAATTATTTCTAATAGGTGTGTCAATGATTAGTCTTTCTATCTTTATTTTAATCAGTTTTATTAGCTAGTTTGCGGTAGTCTCAAGCGAAATATTTCAAGATGACAGCGAAGACAGCAAGTATGAAGATTGTAATAAAAATATCCTTATAAAATTTCATTAATTTCCTTTCTTTATCAATGTTGCACTGGAGAGATTATAGATACGATAAATAATACAAATAACCAAAATTCAGTTCACAATAGAATAATAGCACAATTATTAATGTTTTATACAATTATAGATATTTTCAATATAATGTATTTATATAAATAAATAACTTGTATCTTGTAGATACATGGAGGTTTCCTATGAAACTTGGTCGTGAGTTAATCGGTGTAGTTGAGAGCACGTTACTGGGATTGATTGCCTTTATGACAATCATCGCTACATCTCAAGAAATTTTTGATATTTATAAAGTAGGTAGAGTTGAATTGTCAGATCTGCTACTACTATTTATTTATGCTGAAGTTTTAGGCATGATAGGCGTATTCTATCAAAGTAAAAAAATCCCGATAACATTACCTCTTTTTATCGCAATGACTGCATTATCTCGATTAATAATTCTACAGGGCAAGGACAGTGATCCAGCAGCTATAGTTTACGAGGCAAGCGCAATACTTATTATCGCAGCAGCATGCTTTGTATTGACGTATAAAAGGGAAGCTATTTAATCACTACCATGACGGCATAAATATGATTACGGTAATAATAATATTAATACTAATCCCTCTATTAGTAGGAACATTTTTTTTGGGATGGCAAAGAGGTATAAACATAAAACATAAAGACTCTGAACTTCAGCGTCAATGCTTTATTGGTTATTCATGGACATATTTTCTATTTGGATTCTTTGTGCCTATTTTCAGAGGTGAGATAGTAATTGGAATTGTCCACGCAATTTTTGCTTTTATAACCTTTGGTTTGTTTCAACTTATCATGCCTTTTTTATATAATAAACAGCATGCTGTAAGGATGTTAACTAACTCGTGGGTTTTAGATGACTCACCGGATATGAATAGATTGGCATGTGAAAAAATCGGAATAAGATACGATAATGACACATCTATTGATGGTTAGAATATAGTTCCGTAAAAATGTAGTCTGAAGCCGATATAAAGAATAGGCACTACAATGAAAAGCGCTATAAGATAGGCCCTGAGCATTATCCTAAATCTATCTCTTATTCTAGTTTCTCGATTCATACACAACTCCTCTCCTATATATGATATAAGGTTTTATGATCTGAAAAAACGTTAAATTGTATAAAAATCATCTAATTATGATAATTGTGTTGACCAATAATTACCTTTTTTTTTATAATTTATTTTATAATTTAATTGAATTGGAGGTAAAAATGGGAACTGCGATTGTATTTTACATTATTGGTGGTGTACTTGTATTAACTATTGCACTAGTACTTATAATGATTATATTTGGTTTAAGGTATTAAAATCAAATAAAGATAAATTTACTGTATCCTGTCTAGAAGAAGAGCTTTCTTAGTCTCAAATTCCTCATCTGTGAGGAAACCATCTCTATTCAATTCCGACAGTGTTTTAATTTGATTTATTACTAATTCATTAGAATTAACTTGATTAGTCTTGACATTGCTCTCACTCTCGTTAGAGGTGAAGACTTCATTTTTCATAATCCTACGGATGATAGAATTTTCTATTTCAGCAGCTGATTTTTTTGTATGTTTTACTTTATTATTTGCTGACGGTCTCTGATTTTCAGCTGCAAAAGAGGTAGTTGTGTTGGCAACAAAGACAACAGACATTATTAGACTGGTACTTATAAATTTTCGAATGAACATACCTTACTCAATTATTCCGTGTGACAGAAAATAGGGATTCAGAAAATTTTATCAACTAGATCTATAATTCCTGCAACGAACTAAATTATACGACTTATTAAATGTTCTGTTATGAATGTAAGTAATTAAACCACCCACTAACAACATATAAAAAAGATATCCATATATACACATAATTATCTCCTATACTTAATCATAATATAAAAGATTGGCAGTTATCAATTGCTTAATCTAATTTTTCGTAGTCGGTCTCAAAAATCACAGAGATGATAGCATAGAGAATGCTTATAAAACCTAATATTAGTATGGTATAAACTAAATTCATTTTTTACCTAATCTAATTATATAATTACAGAGTAACTAATATCTGTTTATCAATCTATACAAATTAGACAAGATTAGAAATTATAGTAGATATGAGTACTATAATTCCTGATAATCCATAAGAAATTAATAATATTGTAAAGAATGTTGCGAAATAGTTTTTCCTGGGGTCAAAAATTGATGCCAAAATTGCAAGGATTAATGGTACAACTAATGCAAGTAATAATAGTGGGTTGCTTGCGAGCACTTAAGTTACCTTCCTTCTGAAAATGAAAGTAAGATAATTATTTCCCACTATGCTCTCTTTTTGGGTCAATTCTGTATGAGAATCAGATATCTCCCAACCATTTTCTAGCAATTTCTCGAAGACAATTTGTTTATCAAATTTATCCTCAGCATTTATAACAAACGTGTCTCTAGGTTGAACCGAATAAACTATATCGTCCTGATCCACAATGACTGTACAAAACTCCCAATCTTTCATTGTTTAATTGTAACACTAATAGGATGTGTAAGATTAAAATATCTAGCTAGAGCTGATTTGGCATGATTTGTGCAACATTATATATATGAGGAAATTGAGTTTTCACAAGCAGAAGATTTTTAGGCAGACAGAAGATGTTGTATTTTATGATATTACTGTTCCTGGATCCAACGCATCTGATTTAGTTGTTCATGAAACTGCCGCGACTTCACCACCTAATGATAGTTTTGGTAATAAACAATACTACATTCACTCACATCAAATTGACAACAATAGGGTGATAAGTGGTGAGAGGACATTTGAGTTAATAAATCCGGAATGGTATCAATCATACATTATAGTGCACCTATCAAGAGATAGTGGTGCACTTATGATCCCAAAAGGCACTTATCATCGATCAGTGTCAGGTGTCAAAGGTTCTGTGGTGATAAATCAAGCAATTAGAGACGATCTTTTTCAACCTGAAAAAGAATTTGAACCAGTATCTGTCTGTGATGATGAGAGATTGAGTAAAATCCTATTAAGTGTTAAGCCCTTAATAAAATAACATCCGCACTAAAAAGGGATTTGCTCCCTATTCTCTCCTAGCAGAAGATAGTAAAGTAGAGAAATCCACATATATTGACTCCGTGAAAATATCAATATAACATACCCCCTATGGGTATGATGAAAAAACTTTTTGTAATTGGAGCATTTCTATTCTTCTCTGGAATGACTATTGCTCGACCAATCTCATGGAGTGGAGGGTCTACTTTTATGTACAAATCCAATTTCATGTACACATCCTATTACTATCATTTCTCCCCGACCTATAAATACTCAGTCGGTTTTGAATTTATTGACGATAAACATTTCAAAGATGAGTATTTGAATGTAAGAGCAACATACCTATTAGATAGAAAAAATACAAAAGAGTCACAGCGTAATTTGTATCTAACTGGTGGTTTATCAACTGAAGCAAAAGATAATTTTCTGTATGGGATTCACGGTGACTGGGAGACCAGAAGAATTTTTACTTCCTTCGCATATATTAATAAACATACAGATACAAAAGATTTTACAGAGAATGAGTTCCAGCTGGGTTTTGCGCCATATGTGGGTGAATATAATGATTTGCACACTTGGATGATGTTTAAAACAAAAAGAGATACCATAAACAATGACTGGCAGACATACCCATTCATTAAGTTTTTCAAAGGTGACTTTCTAATTGAGTTAGGGACGAAAGATTCTCACTGGGATGTTCATTATATGATTAGATTTTAATTTAGGAGAACATTATGTTAAAAATTTTTTTATCATTCATAACAATTCAATTAAGTATGTTATCAGATATACATGCTGGTGATTTACACAACCATAACACAAATGATTATAAGAAGGATCAAAATCATGCTCATATGCATGTTGATGGTTCACAGACAAAGATTGATCCTGATAAATATAATAATTTTATTAGCGATCTTTCGAGTGGACAAATTGTAATAGTAGATGTAAAAGGTATGGTTTGTGATTTTTGTGCTAGAGGCATAGAAAAAACCTTCTATGACGATAAAGAAGTTAAGAAAGTTAATGTAGATTTAGGATTAGGTAAAGTTCTTGTCGCTTATACAAATATGAAGAGAGTAGACGTTGATGAGATTAAAAATATTTTTCTTATAAATGGTCAGACAGCTTCGAATGTAATTATAAATCAATTATAAAATGTTAAATAATAAAGAAAGTTCAAATGTCGGAATAATATCACTCATCGCATCATCGTCAACACTTATCTGTTGCGCGCTGCCTGCACTATTCGTAACAATCGGTGCCGGTGCTTCATTAGCTTCTCTTACTAATTTTTTCCCTCAGTTGATAGTGATATCACAGTATAAGATATACATCTCACTTGTAACGTTGATAATTCTCTTAATAGCAGGAGTCTTTATCAAAAAATCTGATTCACTCCCATGTCCAGTAGACCCAGTGCTAAGGAGCATTTGCCTTAAAACTAGAAAAAGGTCAAAAGTGCTTTACTACGCATCAGTTGTAATATTTTTATCAGCAAGCTTTTTTACATATTTACTTCCAGGATATATCTAATAATGAAAAAACATCCATCGCATAATCAACAATTAACATCTCTTAAAAGAATAGAAGGTCAGGTAAGGGGTATAAGAAACATGATAGATGAAGGAAAATACTGTATTGATATTCTAAATCAGATAAAAGCAGCAAAAGCTGCTCTCGTTAGTGTAGAGTCGAAAATTCTGAAAAGACATATAGAATCGTGTGTGAAAAATTCCATAGAGAATAAGAATGCAGTTGATGCAAAAGTAAGTGAGCTATTAAAACTCATAAACAAATAGTATTTATATTCGTTAGTTACTTAAGGATATCGGTATTAAATAGTCTATTAAAAATAAGTTTTGAAAGAAGTGGAAGAACGCCTAGGAGTGTGAGAAGAATGATTATCTCAAGGTCTATGCCACCACCAACAACTAGGTATTGATCCAGTTTGGAACCAATCATAATAACAATTATTGTACTTGGTAACATACCCAGCATGGTAATGATAAAATATGTTAATGTATTGATACTAGTTAGACCTGTTAGAGTATTTACAATGAAATACGGAAAAATCATGCACATTCTTATTGCAAACAAATATAAGGCACCATTTTTTATAAACCCATCGTTTATCTTCTTAAAAGCTTGATGATATTTCTTACTAAAGTAAGCTTGGAAAAGATATTTAGAGATAAGAAAAGCAAAAAGAGCTCCGAGTGTTGAGGCTAGTGATACAAGAATAACGGCTTCGATTAAATCAAATAACATACCAGATAAGAGGCCTAATAAGAAAGCTACTGGCAATGAGAGCGAGGTCATAAATATATAGGAAAGAAAAAATATTATTTTGGATTGAACTGGATATATTTCTACGAAAGATTTTATAGTTATTAGATTAGAGTTAATAAATTGTAGAAAATCAACTCCAATAAAAGAAATAATTAAAGCAATAATTAGTAATATTATTATTAGTAACATTAACTTTCTATTAACCATAAATCATTAATCTCACTTATTTAATTATCAATTCTACTCGTGATATGAGGAATCATCTTCATAAAAAAAGATAACACTACGAAGTAATTTAAGAGTAAAAAAGGTGCCATTATTGTAAATAACCTCAAGAATTCAGAAAATGTCGCAAAGGCCAAAAAAAATCCATAATATAGTGGAATAAATGCCATTAATAAGCAAATATTTTTATTTTTAGAATTTGGTACAAACAATAACGTACCTATTATTGCTAACAAGGAAAATAAATACCAGAGATTTACTGGAAGGGCGAATAATGTCTGAAGAGGTTTACCTATTAGAGAATTAGGGATGATATTATTGTTATAAAGACGTAGAGATTCTCCAATGGAAATATTATCTATAGTCAGTATCCCCACCATAGAGGTTGCAGTAAGTATACTCTGTACAACATAGAGTTGCGGGTACGCAAGAATTATTTGCTCGAGCTTATCAATGTATGGATGATTATTAAATTCTCTTGAATTTTTATTGTAATTATCAGCCATTTCAATTCCTATTTTTGAATAATAGTAACCATCGCTTCTTGTCATGATAAATTGCTTATTCACATTAGATTTCAAGGTAGTAATAATACATGTAATTTCATGTTGTGTGCTGCCACAATATTGATTTACTACACCTAGAAAGAACTTAATGATTTTTTTATCATGTGGGGATTCGAACATATCTTGAACAATTTGAAAACTATCAGAAGTACGCTTAACATTTAAAATATCAGCTCCTTGATTAGATTGAAACTCATTAACTAATCTCTCTTTTATAAGTTGAATATTGTCATAATAATCAGTCATATTAGCTGGAGTGATAGGTATTGATTTTTCGCGTATAGTTTCATAATCCGGTCGCATAAGAGGTAATACTATTGTATTGATTTTATTTTTAACAACCTCTTTTACAGCCTCTTTTTCTGAATGAATCACAGAAGAGTCTTTGCTAAATTCTTTCTTCGCATAATCTTTAAATGTTATTCTCTTATGAGGTAAAATTGTCGTTTCATATTTATTTTCCAATGCGTTTAATAATGCAATTGACTCGGCATCTAATTTTGACTCATATAGGGATCGTATATTCTCATTTAAGTAACCATATTGTATTGACTTAACCACAAATATTTTTGATTTCATATTAGACGCCATACCATAATGATGTATGTTAGACCATGAGATTATAAAGCTTGGTATAATGACTGCAAGAGAAACTAAAATAAGTAATTGCAGTTTCTTACTATGGCTATTTACAATAATAAACAACAAATAAAGAGGAAGCATGTAAATTGTCTGTTCTCTCAATAAAGTACAAATTAGTATAGTGAATAAAAGATATTTAATGTTTTTCTTGTATTCACTCAGAGATACCTCGAATAAAAAATAAAAAGATAATATAAAAAAGAACATATAGAAAATATCAACCCATAGATGCATCTGAATGGCTATAAGAGGCATGTAAATCACAAGAAATAAAGAAATCAATACACTGATAGCTTTGCTTCTAGTTACATGGATGCTCATTAGATAAAATATGCTTATTGATAGTGATGCTAGAATAATCTGTAGAATAAATATTATCGATTTATAACTATCGGTAATTAATGAAAGCCCGTAAACAAGATAATTATATAATTTATAATCATTAAAATACCCATTTATGAATATTTCATCTAGGTGGGTCATGGACATCGTAATAGAGAAATTAAACTGATAAACAAGACATTTATATAAAATAGAGATAAAAAATATCAACATAAAATCTGATACTTTGAAAAATTCTCTAAGTTTACTAAATAATCTATATATCTCTTTATTGAAATAAATAATTAAAAAGGAAATTAACAAATATAAAAAAGCTTCATTTACAGAAAACCCTATAAGTGATTGAGCTATTTTACTGTTCAAACTAAATATTGGATCCAGATAAAATACTTGATCTCCGTAACGTGAATCGTTAATCATATACGCGTTTATAGTATCGATGATATAAAAAAAGATGACAGCTAGGAGGGTATAGAAAAGATTTATAAATATTTTTTGAGTTTGCATATAGTGAGATAAATAATTCTTTAATTATTACCTAATGTATCATACAAAAAAATAATCATAAATAAATATGTTGGAGCCAATCATGAAGAATAAGATTTGTAAACCAAGTCAATTTTATTAATCACGGAAATTATCGAATTGCAAAGGAATAGGATATTTCTCATCTTTAATAATTTGAATTACATCTTGCAAGTCATCTCTTTTCTTACCTGTGATTCTAATATTCTCTCCTTGAATAGCAGATTGTACTTTTAATTTAGCTTTCTTAATCAATATTGTAATACTTTTTGCAAGATCTTTATCTATACCCACTTGTAACTGAACTTCTTGATTCGCAGTATTATTGGCAATCTCAATATTTCCAGGTTTACAAACTCTAATATCAATTTTTCTCTTAGTCATGGAGTCATGTAAAACTCCAGTCATTTGCTTGATATGAAATTCCTCTTTGGCTGAAAGTGTAATAGAATTATCGTTCAATTTAAAATTAGCGTTTGCTTCCTTAAAATCAAACCTATTTTTCAAAACTCTATTAGCTTGGTCAACAGCATTAGTTAACTCATGTTTATCTATCTCAGATTTTATATCAAAAGACGGCATTGATTTCTCCGTGAAACAATAATCATAATGTTTCAATAATTTTTCTTTTAAATATGTATTCAATAACTGATTCTCTAGTAGCCCTAACAGACACTAATTCCCACCCTACATTGCCTCTAGAGTTTAACTCATCATCAGTCATTTTATTATCAGGGTTCTTAATAATTTCAGTGATATATTCCCATTTATCCATAATTCATTATAACAAAAAATTAGCACTGTTATGAAATCTATGTGTCACTTTATGT
>MDTG01213620.1_pt1 | contig 10200 bp, 10 predicted proteins | sample 811421 | NCBI WGS metagenome assembly MDTG01 (sample SAMN05326645, study PRJNA326480) | marine metagenome | isolation source: seawater | place: Pacific Ocean: South East | collected 2011 | reverse complement strand
TTTTATGAATTAATTCTTGTTGTGGTATGCCTGTTTGATCGCAAACATAATTAAAGTCATCTTGGTAAGATTCTATTCGACCAATGTAATCTGTAACTGAATTATTGTTTTTATCATATAAATAAATCCATTGTTCGAAAGAGTGCCACTCGGAAGTGTTTGATAAATTTCTACAAAAATCTTCAAAAGATTCTCCTTTTTTATAAGAAGTGAACCTCCAAGATGAGACAGCCCTAGAAAAAGGGTTCCTAACAAAAGAGTAAATAAAAAGTTTACTTAAATCAATTGGACCAAAAGACTCTAGGTATTCTTTTCCTAACCCAATAGGATTATTAATTTCGGTTGGGTAATAGCGTCTAGATTTACTTAATATCTGAGGGAATCTCCTTATAACCCCAAACATTGAAATGCTACCATTTTTTGGTATTCTAATATAAAGAGCTTTAGGAGTTATCAAATTCATACCCGAAATATTCAATGTCTTTTGCGTATTTTTCCGCAACGATTTGACGAGTTTCGTCGTCATAGTATTCGGTATAATGTTTGTGTTTTGTCTTATTTTTATGAGGAAGTTTTTGTTGTGGTACTCCAATTTTGTCGCAGATGATGTCGAAGTCTTCTTGGAGGTTCTCGAATCTTCCGACGAAATCTACTAATACCTCTTCATTTTTACTAGTAATCCAATCAAGTTGTGTATGTTTCGATAAACAATCCTCAAATGAATAACCATCAGTTTTATAATTTAAAACCCACTCTTTAAAAGAAAGGTTCTGAATAAGTTTGTCATGAATTGTTTTTTTTCTAAAAAAATAATTAGAAAGCAATCTGTCCCAAGGATTTCTGACAATTGTAAATTTGAAATAATTTTTAAATCCGTGTCTTTTGTCTGCTAATTTACGATATTCTTTTATTAAATGGTGTTTGGGGGTAAATCTGCCATTTAATACGTAATTAAAATTTATAGTAAACCAGTCTCTACTTAGTTTTTTAAGAATTGACTCTATACTTGTACCACCTGTCTTGTTAATATGTACGAAGATAAATTTATGTTTGTGATTTATCATTTATTACTCTCCAAATTTATATCCAAAATACTCAATGTCTTTTATGTATTCTTTTGCAACCATTTGACGAGTTTCGTCATCGTAGTATTTGGTATAATGTTTGTGTTTTGATTTATTGTGGTGAGGAAGTTTTTTCTTCGCGATTCCGATTTGATCACAAATATTATTAAAGTCTTCTTGTAAATTTTCAAATTTTCCAATATAGTCTATGTCTATTTCAAAGTTGTCATTTTGTAGAAAACCAATTTGACCCCCTTCAGTTTTTGGGGGATTTTTGCGCCACCCATGATTTCGGGGGGGGAACCAATCCCCTTTAAAACACCATGATTTAAAATCTAAAGATAGGGCTGAATTATCTGTTGAAAGATTTTTCTTAGTGTTGTAAGCTATTTCTGTATTTCTTAAATAAAAATAACGGGAAAGCCTAACGTCCCAAGGGTTTCTAACAAAAGCGAATTTAAAATAGTCACTAAGATCAAAGTGTTGATTTAGATTGTTTTCTTTTAAAATTGAAATAATACCTGGCTTGTAAATATCATAATCAGTATTGCAGGTATCCCTCATTGCTTCGTGATCACCTAAATCTAAATCTCTAAATTCTTGATTTAAATATGGCTCTAAGTAATTAACAATAGAGGTTCCTGCTGTTTTAGGTATTTTTATAAAAATAAATTTATGTGAATGAGAGATAATCATAATAACTTCTTAAAATCTAATACTAAAAAGTCGCTATACTCTTGGTATACACTATCTTTGTCTATATAATTTTCTGGAACGCGTTTTCTTGGGGTTCCATTTATGTAGTTTTGTATAGTTACTTGTGTTTTGAATATTGGATTGAAAAAAGGATGATCATCTATAGCCGAACTTCTTCTTAAGTTAGTATTGTGGATATGGATACAGGAACAATATTTAATTAAGTTAAAAAGTTCTACTTCATTCATGTGGTTATTAATTGTAAACTCAGCTTCACAATTAAATGTTCCAAGTGGAATATCGCAATCAAAACTAGGAGAATAATCCAAAGAAAAAGCCCATGCATCTTGGCTGGCTATATCTAAAAATTTTTGTTCAACAAACTTTTTAGAAGCGTTTATTTCAAATTCTGTAGAAAATTTGTAATCAGGGTTGGAAACGCTAGTTTGTAAAGCTGGAATAACTACATTATTCTTAGTTAAATCTTTTCTGGTGAAACATAGCATTCTTTTGCCATTAGCCATATCTACTTTTTTTATTAAGGAGACGTCTTTCGTGAAAAAGCAATCGTTATTCGAAAGTAGATATATGCTTTCTGGATTATTATGAATTTTAGAGTAAGTTATAGCTTGTTGATAACTCAACCTCTTAGAGTCTAAAATAAAATTTACTTTATCACAATTATAGAACATTGATTTACAATTTTGCAAATCAATATCTGTAGACCCCTCAACTAGTAATATAATTTCACTAATTTCAGGGTTATTTATATTATATTGTATGGATCTTACTATTTCATTTAATCTATTTTTATTTTTTTCTGGGTAGAATTGAGATATTAGCGTTATGTATTTAAACTTATCATCGTAGTCTTTGGAATTGAATGGTTTGCAATTTAAATCGATATGAAAATTCTTTTTAACGTTTTGGCTTGAAGGGAAATGAGACTCGCCAGTTAAAAATTTAAGCATTAAATCTTCTTTATATTCATAAGGCTTAACATAAAGGTATTCAGAAAAATTTCTTACAAGAAAATCTGAGTAGGCATGTTCTTTTTGTGGGGCGTCAAGCCAATTGTCTTTGGAGATTAAGCGCCAACAATTGTTTATTGAATTATCCTTAGTCCTATAAAATCCCCTAGAAGTATCTGGGACAATTCCTGGGATATAATCTTCAATATGTTTTAAAACATTATTTTTTTCTCTATATAAAGATTTATGTTTATGAATACATTTTATGTAGCCCGCTAAACCAACATTTTTACAATCTATACCGTTATTAATTAATTCATTAATAAAAAGAAGTTCGCATAAATTAGTTCCTAGTTGATTGGAAATTTTAGAAAAGTTTCCACCTAACCAATCTAAAACATTAAATTTAAAAATCCATGCGTCAGAACTCCAGGGTTCAAGATAGGGTAAGTCTTCGTATTCTTTTTTATTAAAAGACTTTTTGCCATTAAATTCATTATCACTCCACTTTTCTACGAAAGGGTTTTTTCCGACATCAAGTTTTCCATTAAAATTTTCGTATCTAGTTAGAGCTAATAATAGTGGAGAAGGTCTTTCTTCGAAGTTTACGTACTTTATGTTTGTAAGAGTTTTATCGAAATAACAATCAGAATTAGCTAAGATATATGTTTTAGAATAATCTTCAAAAAAATTATTATAAATATATTGGAATACAGATTTATACGATATTCTTTCTTTTATATTTATTAATGTTACTTTGTTGAGTAAATCAACTTTATGGCGTATATCATCAGCATTTAAATTTTCAGTAAATAATAGAACTTTATCAAATGTTGGATTATTAATATTTAGATTTATAGAATCTACTATTTCAGAATCTCTTAAGTCATGTTTGCAATCATGATATTGAGTTATGTATACCGTTTCTTTATTGGTGGGGTAATGATCGTAATTAGAATAGTCAACTTGTAGAGCAGAATCTATAGATTCCTTAACTAAACCAGAAATCTTTAGGTCAATTAGTGCGGGTGTAGTGTCATTTGAGTAAGAGAAATCTGACGAATCCCACTCTACTGAGAATAACTCGCTATTGACAGCTTTCACAAGATTCGCCGTTCTTCATGGCTTCTATACTGCAAGCTTTAGGTTCAGAGTTAGACTCTGAAGACGTAGATTTTTCAACTTTACTAGCAGCTCTATTCCTTAAGTAGTAAGTAGTCTTTAACCCATTTTCCCAGCAAGACATGTATATATCGTTTAAATATTTTAATGAAGTGCCTTTATTGTAGAGGTTAAAACTAATTGCTTGATCAACCCATTTTTGACGAGCAGCTGTAGATTCGATAAGTTTAAACATATCTCTATCAAAGGCAGTTTTATATTTCTCTTTCAAGTCTTCAGGTATGTTTCCATTAGCTAAAGAAAGATCTCCATCAATGCTTTTAACAAAAGCAGCTATTTCAGCATTCCATAACCCTCTATCTTTCATATCTTTTACGAAATATGGATTAGTGATATAAAAGTTTCCACTTTTATTTTCATAAACAAATAAGACGGAAAAGTTTGGTTCAATGCTTTGTTCAACTCCATTAATGTATCCAATGGTAGCAGTTGGAGCGATAGCCATAACGTTTGAATTTCTCATTCCATGTTCAGAGACATGAATCCTAACTTTAGCCCAATCATCAAATGTTTGACCTTTTCCAGTTAAGGGTTTACCTGTCACAGATTCTTTGGGTACTTCTTGCTTACCTTTATAAACCATTAAGTTATTATAAGAATCGATTGGAAAAACTCCTTGACTCCAGAGTGAACCTTTATATGTTTCATAAGAACCTCTTTCTGCGGCAAGCATAGAGCTTGCGTGAATTGCGTTCATTGAATAAAACTCAAAAAGTTTATCGTTAAATTCTACAGCTTCATCGCTATCGATATTAATATTTTTTATATGAAGGATATCATGTATTCCCATCATACCTAAACCTACGGGCCTGTTTCTAAGGTTTGAATTAGAGGCTTCTTGAGTTGGGTAAAAATTTATATCAATAACGTTATCTAGCATTCTTACAGCTGTGTGAATGCTGGACTCTAAGAGGTTATAATCTAAATCTCCATCATCCATGTGATTTACTAAATTAATAGAACCAAGGTTGCAAACAGCTGTTTCGCCAACGTTTGTTTTTTCTCCACTTTTATACTCAGAAGCTTTTGTATGTAGAGTTATTTCTGTGCAAAGATTGGAGCTGTGAACGATCCCTTCGTGTTGATTTGTATACCTAATATTACAAGGATCTTTAAAAGTGTTCCAAGGGTGAGAGGTTTCGAATAAAACTTTTAACATTTTTTTCCAAAGCTCTTTAGCTGGCATTTTTCGCCAATTATCAATATGACCATTCTCAGCAAGATCGATCAATGAATTATAAGCATAATCAAACTCTTTACCAAAAAGGTCATGTAGCTCTGCGTCTTTGGGGTCAAAGAAGTGCCAATCTTGTTCATTCTGAACTCTACGCATAAATTCATCTGGAATCCAAGAGGCGGTATTCATATCATGACAACGAAGTCTGTCATCACCAGTATTCTTTCTCAAATTTAAGAACTCTTCGTAGTCTAGATGCCAAGGTTCGAGGTAAGCGCATCCAGCACCTGGGCGTTTGCCACCTTGATTAACAGCAATAAGTAAGTCATTAAAAATTTTAAGCCAAGGTATTAATCCACTTGAGATTCCATTTGTACCAACAATGTGGGAACCTGTAGATCTGAATGGTGTAACATCTAGACCTAAGCCGCCCGCGAATTTTGATTTTCTAGCTTCTTGCCAGGCTCCATCAAAAATTCCGTCAATGCTATCGTCAAAGGTATTTAGGTAGCAAGAGCTAAGTTGTGAGTGAGTCGTGCCACTATTAAACATAGTTGGAGTTGATGGAGTGTAAAGCATTTTACTCAATAAATTATAAAATTCAATAGCTTTCTTATCTTTATCTTCTTCGTTAATAGCTAGACCCATAGCAACTCTCATCCAAAAGCTTTGTGGAGCCTCCATGCATTTATCGTCAATCCTGAGGAAGTATCTATCGGTTAGTATTTGTATCCCTAGATACTTAAACTTTAAATCTCTACGTATTTTTAAAGCTTCAGATAGTTTGACTAGGTCAAAATCAAGAAGCCTCTTGTCTAACCTGTCTGCTTTTACTAACTTTTTTGTATTTTGTATAAAACTTTTTCTATACTGAAGCTTAAAAGTGTCAGAGTCAACGCCCTCTTTAAATACCTCTTTGTAAAGACAGTTTAATAGGAGTCTGGCTGCAACTGATGAATATTCAGGCTCTTTTTCTATCTTCTCTCTTGTGGAAAGAATTAGAGCTTTATCTATATCAGAAGTTAATATCTTATCGTATAGTTGGAGTTGTGCGTCTAGAACTATTTCACTAGCTGAAACGTTCTGTATGTCATCACAAGCTCTTTGTACGCTGGCGTTAATTTTATCTACTGTGAAATCTTGTAGTCTTCCGTTTCTTTTCTTAACTTTAATATTCATAAAAGAGGTATTTGGTTTTACACTATCATTTTTCTAAAAACCCATTGTAATTCAAAAAAAGATATTTTGCAAGGAAAAAATTTTATTCTTATTGACAATCTATAGAGAAGCTCTATAATATTATATATATTAATATAATTATAGATTATATATTACTATCAATATTTATATATTAATTAAAAGAATTATTATTTATACCGCAACCTTAAAAAAATCTTGACTTTGGCTAAATTCCATGATATAATTCGAAAATCATGTTAAGAATAAAACAAGACGATATATCGAATACATACTTTGTAACTTCCGCAGACTGGGAAGTATGCCTAGTATCCACATCATTTGATAAGGCAGTTTCAGGAGCTTTATCAATGTTGTTTAAGGAGTACGGAAAGAACCTTAAGCTCTCCCCCGCTATAATTGTCGTTGATACGACGAATTATTGTATAAATTTTTCCGAAGATCACACCAAAGTGTTCTCAACATCTATGATTCTATCTGATATTGGAGAGCACGATTTAGCTAAGAAATTTAAAAAAATTATACCAGACGCATAATGATAATAGGAATATCAGGAGCCGCAAGATCAGGGAAAGATTCATTTTATCTTTTATTTAAAAAAATCTTAAATGAAGATTTTCAGATAGAGAGGTCTGCATTTGCAGACGAGCTCAAGAAAGACATAAGACCATTATTGATAGAAAAATTTAATATCGACGTAAATTCTTATTCTGACGAGGAAAAAGAAATCGTAAGACCACTAATGGTTTCCTATGGGACATTAGCTAGATCGATTGATGAAAACTTTTGGATTAAAAAAATATCAAACAAAGTTGAAAAAGAGCAAGAATCAAATATAATATCTGTTATCACTGATGTTAGGTACTCAAATGAGCAAGAATGGATAAAGGAAAATTTTAAAAACTCTATTAACATTTTTGTCCAAAGGTTAGGTAATAGTCCAGCTAATGAAGACGAGAGGAATAACCTTCCTATCTTAAAGCAGAACGCTGATCATATTGTCGTTTGGGATAACTTCGACGATCAAAATATTAACCACGGCGAAAGCCAAGTAAAATCGTTCATACATGCAAGACTCTAAAAACAAAACCGATAATCAATTAGTAAAAGAAATTCAGTCAGAAGTAAACATTGCTGAAAATTTCTGCGAAATATGCTCTAGGCATTCAGGCATCTTCTTTAAAATGGCTTCAAGGTATATTTCTAAAAAATTTAAAGAAAAAAGACTTGACTTCTTTAGAGATAAAGAGTATTATATATACCAAGCTATTATGGATTTCGATGAAACAAAGAACGCAAAGTTCAGCACTTATCTAGGAAACAGGATAATGTGGACATGTATAAACGAGTACAACAAAGAAAAGAAAAATAAAGAATCCAATTACCCAGAAGAATTTTTAAAAAACTGCCCAGACAGAACAGAATCAATAAACACAGAAATGATAGAAGAGATTGTTGAAATGTTAAAAAAAGAGAAAGACCAAAGGGTTCACAAGATTTTCGCCTTCAGATATCTAGAGGGCAAAAATAATAATGTAATGCCTTGGAAGGATGTCTGCTGTCAAGAAGATATAAATTTAAGCGTCCAAGGATGCATTAATGTTCACGATAAATACTTAAAAAAAATTAGAAAGGAAAAATAAATTATGGCTTTTTATTTAAATCAATTCCACTGCATCGGAAATCTAGTTGCAGACCCAGAGCTTAAAGACGCTGGTAAAACAAAAGTCTGTAAATTCAGAATCGCTGTTAATAACCCTCATAACGAGAATGCGTTATTCTTCTATGTAGATGTTTGGGGTAAGGAGGGTGAAAAATGCATGTTGCTCAAGAAAGGAGCTCAAGTTCTTATTTCAAACGCTCAAGTTATGCCTAAACAGTACAAGAAGACCTTGAGTAATGGAGAAGAGATTTCTTGTAACAGCGTAACAGTTAATGTTGATGGCTATTGTGGTAAAGTCCAATTCGGACCAAAAGTAGATCAAGAGTCTGAGTCAAAACCTAAAAGGGGTAGACCCAAGAAAAAAGAAACTGAAGAAGAAGTAGTAAAAGAAGAAGAGTCGCCTAAAGAAACTTCAGACGACTCTTACTCAGAATTCGATCCTGACTTCGAGTTTTAATCGTCGTCCATTAAAACTTTAAAGTCTTTTTGAGGGGTTGGTAAAAAAACCCCCTTAATTCTATCTTTAATAGTTTTTTTATTCTGAGGTTTTTGAGGTAAGCTTTCACTCTTAGTTTTTACTACAACCTCTTTTACCTTACCTTTCATACCAAAGAATGTTATTTGAGCAGCCACTACTAGTAGTATGGCTAAAGGGTCAAACACAACCATAATTATCATTATAAGCATCCTTACGGCTGTATCTGTGCTAATTTCGTTACCGCCAAAATCTTTTACAGCTTCTGCTACGTATTTAAGCGGGCCTATCTCAGCTTCCATTTCTCTTATATTTTTCCCCCTTTCAGCTTTTTCTACTTGAGCTTTTTCAATTGACTCCATAGATTCTTTTATTTTTGTATTTAATAATTCAATATTCTTAAAGGTTTCACCTTTTTGATTAGAACTTGAACCCCTAAGAGAGTCTATATTTTTATTTATCGAATTAGATTTTTGTTCAAAATCTTTCCGAAAGGACTCTATATAAGAGTTATACAAAGCTATATTGGTTTTAATTTCTTCTCTTTCTTCTTTTTGAGAGTTAACTAATTCCTCAATTTTCTTTTTCTTGCTTGAAAATAAACCTCCAGGAGAGTTTTTTAACGAGCTTAATTCGTCGTCTAAAACTTTTAATCTATCTTTACTTTGATCTATCCTTTGTAGATCTAAAGATATATTTTCGTTAAATTCTTCTCTCAATGTTTTTAATCTAGACTCTTCTCTATCAAGCTCTACAGTAGAAACTTTTGATCCTGATTCCATACTAGATTCTAAATTTTCAATTCGTTTTTCATATTGAAGGATAAATCCATTTTCTTTTTCTATTTTCTTTTCAGCTGTTTCAATTAACATTATATCAGTATTAGTTTTAGCTTGGTGCTCTAGATGTGATTTACTTAAAAATCCAAATATCCCCAAACTTGTTATTCCCATCAGGACTATTACTGCGAAAATAAAATATGTTTTTAACATTATCCCACTCTTTTTCCAATTCTTATGGAGCCATAGTACAGTGACTACTTTTCCGATTTCAAGAAATGAACCCATTATTACGACAGATAAATTGGCTCCAATAAATATTGTTGAAAGCCCAATTATACTGAAATATGCACCAACTACAGATATAGCTAATGCAGAACACAGTGTCAATATAAATGAAAACATCATAACTTTATATACACTTTTTCTTGATTTTTTAAGTTATTTGCTTATCATATATGTATAAAATAATGCCAATATACATCTACAAACATCCAGAAAAAGAAGAGTATAAAGAGGTCGTTCAGACCATGAATGAAGAGCATATATACTTTGATGAAGATGGCGTAGAGTGGAAAAGAGAGTGGACTAATCCACAGTTAAACTGTGAATCAAATATAGATCCCTTCTCTAACGCAGCTTTCATAGAAAAAACTGGAAACATGAAAGGAACTTATGGAGATATGCAAGATTATTCTAAAGAGCTTTCTCAAAAAAGAGCTTCAATGAATGGTGGCGTAGACCCTGTAAAACAAAAATACTATGATAATTACGCAAAAGAAAGAAGGGGTCAAAGGCACATGAATGAATTAAGAGAAAAAGGATTTGAAAGTAAAAACATTAAAATAGACTACGATTAATTATGAGCACATCAATATATAAACCAAACTCAAAGAATACTGGATGCGCGTTCAGCTTTAGATACGGGGTTCAAAAAGATGGAGAACCCTGTTTATTTGTTAACGCAATTAAACAATTTGGATGGAACTCGGATAG
>MDTG01183153.1_pt1 | contig 10200 bp, 11 predicted proteins | sample 811421 | NCBI WGS metagenome assembly MDTG01 (sample SAMN05326645, study PRJNA326480) | marine metagenome | isolation source: seawater | place: Pacific Ocean: South East | collected 2011 | reverse complement strand
GTTTGAAGGATTTAAAATTAATATATTTTTAAGACTATATATTGAATTTATGTCATCTAAATTAAAATGAGTTTTGCCCATTGTTGAATATGAAACCCCTGAACCCACCCCGATTAGTTTTATATTACGTTTATCATTTGAAATGTAATTTCTAATTATTTCAAAATTTCTTAAAATTAGAAACGGAGAGATTGAATATAAATATATAATATTTTTTTTTTCAACACTTATTCCATTGGCTAAAAGAAACATATTATTTTCTGCTACACCAGCATTTATAAAACGTCTTTTCATTTTTTTTTTTATTTTTTCAAGAACTGAAAAACCAAGATCACCAGTTAAAAAAAATAAATTTTTTTTTTGTGATTCCTTTTCAATTAATTCAATAAGATGATTTCTCATAATATGTCGTTTTTTTTGGCTGGAAAGTAATGTGATCCAAGTGTGTTCTCTACTCGTTTGAGACCCTTTCCTTTAATTGTGTTGCATATTAAAATTTTAGGAAACTTAGATTTAGAGTTGATAATATCATCAATTTTTTTAACTGAATGTCCATTTATTTGATAAACGTCGTAGTCAAATGTTTTTAATTTAATATTTAATGGATCTAAATTTATAATATCTTTAGTTTTACCAAAACTTTGCCAATTATTTTTATCTATAAAAATATTTAAATTATTCAATTTATGATGACTTATAAAAAGTAAAGATTCCCATGTAGAACCTTCATTAAGCTCTCCATCGGATAGTACGCAAAAAATTTTAGAATTTTTTTTTTTATTTTTTTTTAAATAAGCGATACCTGCCGATATTCCTAAACCATATCCTAAGGAACCAAAGCTAAATTTAAAAAAACTATTTTTTTTTTGCTTTGTTATATGTGACCACAATTTAGTCCCGTTCATTAAAAATTTATCCAATTCTTTTTTTGTTAAATAACTAAATTCGTAAAGGGCAGAATAATATGCTAATGCAGCATGACCCTTAGAAAAAATTAATTCGTCTTTTTTAATTTTAAAATTTTTTAGTATACTTATTAAAATTTCTACACATGACAAACTGGAGCCCAAGTGTGGAGAATTAGTTTTATATGAAAGTTCAATAATTGAACGTCTAATATTTTGAGCTTTTTTATCTATAATATTTTGTTTCATTCAAAAAATCTTCTAATTGCTTTAAGGAAAAATTATAAATATTTTTTCTATTATTATAAAATTTTTCATACCAGTTATATGTTAAATTTAAAGATTGAATAAAAGAAATTCTATTTTTAATATTTAATTTATTTTTAATTTTTTTATTTGAAATATTTAAAAATGACTTTTCCCTCTTTGAAATTTTATTAACACTATACTTAAATTTTTTTTTCTTATTTAATATCTGAATTATTTTTTTAACAGAATATGACTTTTCTGGTCCAAAATTCCATGGACCTGCTAATTCCTTATTGAAATAAAATTTTTCAATAAATTCAAGATAATTTAAATTCAAATCTATAACATGTTGCCATGGTCGAGTTGATTTAATATTTCTTATAAATACTTTTTTATTTTTAAAAATACCCTCAGTTAAGTCTACCATCAATCTATTTTCATTAAAATCGCATCCTCCAATCACATTTCCTGCTCTTGCTGTAGCAATATTTAAATTAAATGATTTTCTGTAGGAGTTGCAAATAATTTCCTGGCATGCTTTGCTGCCACTGTAAGGATCATCACCATTAAGATTATCATTTTCCTCAAATTTTCTCTTATTATCTAAATTTTCATAACACTTATCACTCGTCAAAATAAAAAATAAAAGTTTTTTTTTATCTTTATGGTTTATCCCAAAATTTAATAAATTGACAAGGCCTGTTGTGTTGGTCTCATATGTTTTTAAAGGATTCAAATAAGAGTCACTAATCAGAGACTGCGACGCCATATGTATAATTATTTCTGGTTTTGATTTTTTTAGGAATTTATAAAATTTTTTTTTTTCTAAAATATTTCCATTACAAACATCAATACAGTTTTTTTTTAAATTTAAAATCTTATTATTTTTTTTTTCATATTCATTGTTTAAAGCATATCCAAAAACCTTTGCACCAAGTTTGCTTAGCAATAAAGTCATCCAAGACCCTTTAAAACCATTATATCCTGTTATTAAAATTTTTTTATTATTCCAAAATCTCTTATCAATCATTTTTATCTGCTATTATTATCATGTTTCCTATATTAAAACCCATTTTGAAATTAGATAAACCAATTAACCTAAAAATTTTGATTAAGAAATTTTTAAATATTATAGGTATTGGTAATAAACTTAGCCAATACTCTATTCTATATTTATTTTTAAATCTAAAAATTTTTATGTTTTTAAAATTTGAAACTTTCAAAATATAATCAATGCTTTTGGGTGAAAACAACTGTAAATGTTCAATATCAATTATTGGTGATTTTTTTCCTAAAATTTTATTTAAAAAATAGTCATAGTCGTGGGTAATGAGAATAATTTTTCCTTTATTTGTTAAAAATTGATAAGCTTTTTTTAATATTAACAAAGGATCGTATACATGTTCCATTGTCATAAAACAGCAAACTAAATCTGTACTATTTTTTTGTATTTTTGTATTCTCGAAACTTTCATTTACTAAACAATTTTTTATTTTTGGATCTGCATTTTCAATAGAACTAATTGACGGTTCTATGCCAACTTTATTTTTTACATTTAATTTTTTTATAAATGAACCTGAGCCTGATCCAATTTCAAGAACTGAGTCATAATTTTTAAAATTAATTAAATTTTTCAAATTGTTATAATAAACGTCTGCAGCATCAGTTTCATCTTGTGATGAAATAAAAATAGAATTTCTGTAACTGCTATCAACTTTTTCCAAATCAGGTATATTAATTGAGAATATTAAATCACATACATTGCACTTCAAAAGTTGATAATTTAGAAATTCTGGTTTTTTTCTTGATGAAAAAGTATGTTTTCTTATTTTATCTGTATTTATATTCCTTTTTAAAAAAACTTTTGATTTATTTTTATGAGTATTGCACGCTGGACAAAAATCAGTTCTTTTCATACAAAGAATTTAGTTTATATTTGACTTATAAAATGTCAAAACTTATATCTATTATTTCAACATGCTACAATGAAGAAATAAATTTAGAGAAGTGTTATTTAAACATTAAGAACTTGTTTAAAAATAGTAATTATAACTATGAACACATATTTGTAGATAATCACTCAAGTGATAATTCAAAAACTTTAATAAGAAAATTTTGTGAAAAAGATAAAAACGTTAAAGCAATTTTTAATTCAAAAAATTATGGACCATTTTTAAGTAATTTTAATGGACTAAAGTATGCTAATGGTGATTATATAATTGTAAATTTTGCTTCAGATAATCAGGATCCACCAGAAATAATAAATGATTTTTTATTTAAAATGGAAGAAGGATATGATGTGGTTTATGGAATAAAACTAAGCACCGATGATAGTTTTGTTTTAAGCAGATGTAGAAAAATTTTCTATTATTTTGTAAACAAATTTTCAAATTCCACAAATCCTGAAAATGCGAATGAATTTATGTGTATAAATAAAAAAGTATTGGATAAATTGAGAAATCATAAAGATTATTTTCCTTATATAAGGGGGTATTTTGGTAAAATTAGTGATAATTGTGCTTTTATTAAATTTGATAGAAAAAATAGATCAGGTGGAAAATCAAAAAACTCTTTTTTTGATTTATATACACAAGCTGTTAATGCATTCATTTCTACTATGGATAAACCAATCAAAATATTAACAATGTTATCCTTTATAACAATTTTTTTTTCCTCTTTTATGATTATTTACTCAATTATTTCCAAACTGTTAATTCCGTCAAGCGCACCTGAAGGATTTACTTTTTTAACTGTTACAATTATATTTTTTTTTAGTTTAGTTTTATTGCTATTATCACTTATTCTAGAATATTTAATAGCTATACATCAACAATCTAGATTTAATTTAGACATATCGATTGACGAAAAAATAAACTTTTAAATTACCAAACTTTCCATGGTGCTTTTTTTTTGAGCCATATACTATTCAAATATCTTTTTTCTTTTAAAGTATCTACTGGTTGCCAAAATCCTTTATGTTTATAGGCTTGAAGTTTTCCTTTTTTTGCCAAGAAATCTAAAATATCACTTTCAAAAACTGAGTTTTTTTTCTTAATAAAAGAAAAGATTTTTTTGTTACAAACCATGAAACCTCCGTTGATCCAATCATTTTTGTTATCTTTTTTTTCAGAAAAATTTAAAACTTTATTACCTTTCAAAGTCAATTTTCCAAATCTGGGCTCTGGTTTTACGGCTGTTAACGTAACTAAAAAATTTTTATTTTTATGTTTTTTTAATAAACTGGTTATATTAACGTTTGAAATTCCATCTCCATAAGTCAGCATAAAATCATCCTTTATTAATTTTTTAATCCTTTTTATTCTTTCTCCTGTATTTGAAAGTTTTCCGGTAAAAACGACTTTAACATTAATTGAATTTAGGAAATTATCTTTTTTATTAAAATAAGATTTTATTATTTTACTTTTATATCCTGAACAAATTATAAAATCTTTAAATCCAAAATGATTATAGTACTTCAGCAAATGCCATAAGATGGGTTTTTCTCCTATTTTAGACATTGGTTTGGGTATAAAATCTGTTTCCTCAGACATTCTCGTTCCTAAACCTCCAGCTAAAATTATTACTTGCATATAATTATTTATTTTGAGGCCCTTTATTTATATTTGGAAAAAAATAAAAAATAAATAGATCTATCCAAGGTCTTTTATTAAATAATTTTTGTAGACAAATAATTACATTTTTATCTTTTTTCAAAATAATTAATAGGTAGTTTTTTTTAAATTTTTTCATTTATTTAGAAAATAACATAATTTTTTTTAAAGCCTTAAATAATTATACTTTTTTTAAATTTTATTAATTTACTAATTCGAATTTATTTTTACTAGAAATAAATAAACTTCCTTCTTTATATGAACAAGGTATATCTTTTAAAAATTTAACTTTTTTCCATTTATTTTTTTGACTATACATTGGAATTTTAAGTTTATTTAAATATTTAAAGATTTTAATCGCATTTTGTTTTGAACTTACTTCCATTATAACATCAGTTTTTTTCCAATCCTTTTTTTTTGTATCTAAAATTAATTTAATTTCTTCTCCCTCTACATCCATCTTAATTAAATCATATTTATTAATAATTGATGAAAATTTTATACACGGAACTTTAAATTCTTTTTTTTTTCCATAAACTTTTAGTTTTGAACCTTTGATATGACTACTTGTTGTATTTCCCAAAATTCTTACAAAATTTTTATAACCATCTATATTCGAAACTGCTTTTTTATAAGTTTTAACATTTTTTATATTATTTAATTTCAAATTAGATTTTAATTTTTTATAATGAATTAAGTCAGGCTCATATGAATCTACTTTTTTAAAAAAATTACTCATTATTAAACTATGCAGACCCACATTTGCTCCTAGATCTGCTACATTTTTATATTTTAAACTACTAGAATAATAATAACAAAATATAACTAACTCATCTAATCCTAGTAAATCTAATGTATCTATAGATCCCATAGAATAATAAGGAAAAGTTATGGTATTTAATTTAAAAATTTTGACTTTTTTTCCTTTTTTTGATGCGAAGTTACTTTTTTTTAAATCTTTACTTAATCTTGACTGTAAATTTTTATACTCATTACTTTTATAATGTATTTTATCTAAGTTAGAAAAAATTTCTTTAATTATGTTTTTTAACACCATAATTATATAAAATTTAATATATTTATTATCACGTCTTATCTATAAATTTTTTCGTTAAGATTATTTAGCTTATGTAGTAATTTATTCCACATATCAATTGATATTTTAATTTTTTTATATTTCAATAAATTATCTAGTTGATCTTTAGTTCGCACTCCTACAATTGTATAAAGTAAATTTTCTTGGCTCATTGAAAAATTAAATGCCAGTTCACCTAGTGAAGTATTGTATTTATTAGAAAACGACTTCAATATATTTAGTTTTTTAAATAAATTTGAGTTAATCCCATTCCTAATTTTTTCACTTTTGCTTGCTCTATAGCTTAATTCATTTTTATTTTTTAAAAATTTTTCAGATATCAATCCTTGGTTAAACACTCCATATAAAATTAAATTAGTATTATCTTTTAATGACTTTGATTTAAATTTTTTTTGATTAAATAGATTAAATTCTATTTGATTAGAGAATACTATATTTTTTTTTATACTATTGTATAATTGAACTTGTTTTTGTTTAAAGTTTGAAACTCCTAAATTTAATATTTTTCCCTTCGATCTGATTAAATCTATTGCCTCTAAAGTTTCTTCAATCGGCGTATATCTATCAAAATGATGAATTTGATATAAATCAATATAATCTGTTTTCAGTCTTTTTAAACTTCTATCTATTTCAAGTAAAATATTCTTTTTTGTTGCAAGAAAATCACCAGGTAGCTTAGTTTTCCATCCCTTGGCAACACCTAATTTTGTAGCTACAAACCACTTAGATCTATTTTTTCTCTTAAGAAAATACTCTCCAATATATTTTTCTGATGCTCCATTGCTATAAACATTTGCTGTATCTAAAGCATTGATGTTATTATCGATAGATAAATCCAATAATTTATGAGTGTTATATTTGCTTACACCATAATGGAAAAGATTTCCTCCTAACATTATTTTGTTTTTATCCATTTTATTGTTTTAAAAACATTGTGCTCGTCATTAGTGATGCTGCTCCATCAATATGAAAAGTTTCTCCATTATAATAATTAGATTTTTTTGAGAATAAAAACTCTATGGTTGAAATTACATCATCCTCAGTCATATGCTGATTTAAGGGAACACTTGATAAATATTTTTTTTTGAAATTTATATTATTTTTATGATTAAACTTTTTTAAATGTCTTTTTTGAACCAAATGTCCTGGGGAAATATTGTTTATTCTAAAATTGTAATCTTTAGCAGCATGAACAGCATAATATTCTGTAAGTTTACTTAATCCAGTCTTAGCAACATGATATGAAGGAGATTTATGGTCTATTAGATCAACTAAAATTGACGTTATGTTAATTATGGATCTTAAATTTTTATTTTTTTTTTGATTTATAAACTTCTGAATTAATAAAAAAGAACTATTTAAAATTATATTTAAAGTCTTGTGCCATGTATTATGATTTTCTTTTTTAAAAGAATTGTTGTTTTTATTTCTAACATTGTTTATTAAAAAATTAATATTTGGGTGCTTAATAAATATTTTATCAAATAATTTCTGTGAATTAGATAAATTTGACAAATCACAACTATAAAATTTAACATTACAACCATTTTTAATTAATTTCTTTTCCAAAGATTTTCCATCATTTTTTTTTACATCGATAAAGATTGTTTCTTTTAACAAGGGCGCAAAATAATAAACAATTTCTCTACCTAATCCATTTGCCCCACCAGTAATTAAAAGTTTTTTTTGTTTTAAATCTTTACTCATGATTAGTTATAAAATTATCAAGTATTTTAAAATTTGGCTTAGAAATAACAATATATTGATTTTTTTTTGAAAAAAAGGTTTTGTTTCTATTTAATTCTTTCTTCATTTGAGTAGCATGATGTTTTTGATGTTTAAAAATTAAATATGGTTTATTTGAAAACATTGCTGCACCTGAAATTCCAGACGCCATTCCAATAAACTTATCAGATAACGAGATTAAACATAATTGTTTAGAAAGGCCAATTTTTAACTTTTTTGCCCAAAAGACATTCGAAAAATTTTTAATTTTTGAATCTATTTTATCGTGTCCTAAAATTAAAAAACTTAAATTTTTTCTTGCTTGATATTTTTTAAAAAATTTATTCCAAAATACTATCGAGGCATTGCTTTTTGAAGCTCTATATGGCTTTACATATTTTAGATGGATTGATATTAAATTTTTACCAAAATACTTTCTTATATTTTTTGCTTTTTTTAAAACATGTCTATTCCATTGAAGATTAATATCTTTTTTTTTTAAAATTTTATTAAGATCGGTCAGGCTATAATATTCAGATTTATTTTGATCATTTATAAATTTTTTCTTATTTTTTCTTTTCAGTTTTAATATTCTAAATTTATAAATTGAGCTTGAAAATGCATTTAAAATTAGATCTTTTTCTATTTTGTTTATTTTTTTTTTATAAAAAAAATTTATATTTGCACCTTTCTGCACCTTAATCTCGCACTCTTTGCGAACTACCAATATTCCACCAAGTGTTATTGGCTCTCTTATATTGTCGTATAAAACATTATAAGTTTTCATAAAATGAGGATTAAATATCTTCTTCAACTCGGTGAAAATAATTAATTTTACAAATTAAAGCGGAGGAATCTTTAAATAATAAAAACTTTTTTAAATTAAAATTTTCAATCTGTTTTTCATTAATAATTGATGTTTTTAATTCAAATGATTTTAAAATTTTTTCTACTGAAAATTTCGGGAGATGCGCACTTTTATCTCGAAAATCCGATCCTAAAAAACTTGATTTATAAAAATCTTTTTGTGTCTGTCTAATTATTCCATATCCCTCATTATCAAGAATTAAAAATTTTATATTTTTATTTTTACAATGAATTAATTCTTGACTATTCATGGGGATAGATCCATCTCCAATAATTACCAGTATTTTTTTTTTTTTATTTGCTGCTCCAATTGCAGCACAATTTGCATACCCCATAGAATGTAAGTTAAAAGAGGTGTATATCTCAGGAGGATGTTTTAACAAATTTGCTGCTTGATATGTCCAGCTTAATGTTGCACCTGCATCTGAAAAGACAATATAATCTTTACTAACGCTAGATAAAAACTTATGAATAATTTTTATTGGAGGTATTATTTTTACTTTATTATTATCAATATTATCTAAATTTAATTTTTTACTTAAAGTTAAAAAAGATCTTTTCTTAATTACTTCTTTTAAAAAATCTAAAGCATCTGCTTCAACACCATAAAACCTTTTTCCAAAAAAATATTTTGCTCTATTAATCTCATTTTTGCTAGTATTAACAAAAATAATTTTAGCATTTGGTGCAAATTTTTTTGCAATTTTACCAGTTTGATGTTGAAGTAAAGAGCAACCAACTGCAATAACTAAGTCTGAATTTAAAATAATTTTATTACCTACGCCTTTTGAATGACGACCAAACAAACCCTCACTTTTAAGATGTTTTTGAAATCTTTGTCCACCCCAACTCAATACCTTTGGAATTCTTAAATTACTTACTTTTTTAATGACTTTATTATCTTCTAACAATTTTTTAGCACCTGAGCCTAAAATAATGACAGGTTTTTGAGAGTTTATAAATATACTTGAGGGTATTTTTAATTTTTTTTTAATTTTATTTTTGTCAATTTTTTTTGTTTTTTTAATTAAGATTATTTTTTCTCTTTGAGTATCATCATTCACTTCTAAAACTATAGATTTGTTATTACACTCATTTAAAATTTTAGATCTGCTATTGAGATATTTTTTTCCAGAGTTAATTTTATATGTGGAATCTGAAATCTTATCTAATAAATCTAAATGCTGAACTTCTTGAAAGCCAACCATTTTTGTTTTGAATTTTTTTGCTAAATTTAATTTTGTATTTACTTGACCAACTAAAGTTACTAAAGGTACATTGTCAAAAAAACAGGCTGCCAAACCTGATATGCCATTTGTTAAGCCTGGGCCTGTGGTAAACACACATCCTGCTGTTTTTCCTGTAGCCATATAATAACCATGTGCTGCATATCCAGCAGATTGCTCATTTAAAACAGGAATATACTCACATTTATTTCTTATGATTGAATCAATTAATCTGGCACAAGCTCCACCCTGAATGCCAAAGAAAACGTTTATATTTTTTTTTTTTAAGTCTTTTATTATTAAGTCAGCTAATTGCATATACTTTTATTTCCAAGATATAACTTATGTCTAACTTATAAATAAAAAAAGCATTATTTGGTCTAAATGAATTAATTTTTATTAAATATTTTTTATCTTATCTGTTCTTTAAAATTTTTTTCAGTGCATAAATCAAGCCAATTGAGCTATTAGTACTGGTCAGCTGCACGCATTACTGCGCTTCCACATCCAGCCTATCAACG
>MDTG01144546.1_pt1 | contig 10200 bp, 7 predicted proteins | sample 811421 | NCBI WGS metagenome assembly MDTG01 (sample SAMN05326645, study PRJNA326480) | marine metagenome | isolation source: seawater | place: Pacific Ocean: South East | collected 2011 | reverse complement strand
CGCGAGGATGAAGCCGAAGTCAGCACCGTCGACCATGCCGTCGCCGTTGAAGTCTCCGGGGCAGTCGGGCTGGCCGCCACCAGCGGTGCCGTCGGTGTAGACGAACCACTCGAGGTCGAAGCCGATGGAACCGACCGTGATGTACTCCGCGATGCCGCAGGAGCCGGATCGCAGGTACGTGGTGCCGCTGGACACGTCGACCGCGGTACCGCCACCGAAGCTGACGAAGCCGTCGAGAGCCTGCGGGATCGAAACCTCGATGACGAGGGCCGAGCCGTCGGACAGGTCGACGTTCACGCCGTCGGGGAAGGTCACGACGTTGTACTCGAGACCGTCGGTCGTGTAGAGACCGAAGGGGTTGGTCGCGAGCAGCTCGAGGTCGGCGTAGACGTCGACGTTGCCGCTGGGCGACTTGAGCACGTTGATCGCCGCCGGGAGGTACGAACCGGGGTTCGTCATGCCGAAGCGGATGCAGTCGATCGTGAACTGATCGTTGCCCATGTCCGCCGCGGTGTAGATCCGGCAGTAGTTGTTCTCGGTGGTGATGCCACCGCCAGCACAGGCGACGCCGCCCGCGGTCATCACGTCGGTGATGTTCTGGGTGAACGTGTCGGGGCCGGGGGTGTCGCAGGTCTGCGGCGGGATCGGCGGCTCGGGCGCGTCGATCGAGACGACGAGTTCACCCGAACCGGTCGCCTGGACGAATCCACCGAGCCGGACCAGGTACTGACGGCCCGCATCCACGGCGACCAGCGCCTCGGAGGTGAAGAACGTCGGGTCGTCACAGTCCTCGTTGCAGATCAGGAAGGACGTCGGCAGGGTGGCCGGGTCGAAGGTCGATCCGATCTCGCCCGCGTCGTAGATCGCGATCTTCGTGTCGAAGTCCGCGGTGTTGCAGCACGTGGCGGTCATGATGCCGCCGTCGGTCGACTCGACCATGTACCAGAGGTCCGACCAGATCGGGTAGTCCTCTTCGGCGGAGCCGCAGTCGATCTCGGGCGGGCCGTCGGTGTTCGCACCGACGGTGATGAACGCGACCGGGGTGTTGAGGTCGAGCATCATCGGCGAAGTCGCGCAGTCGTTGGAGTACTGCGGATCTTCACAGGTGTAGATGTAGATGCCGCAGAGCGCGATCGCGTTCTCGACGCAGGTCGAGTCCCACGAGACTTCGCAGCAGAAGGGATCGCCGCCCGCGGCCGGGTCGCAGACCAGCGCACAGCAGGTCAGGTCGTCGCAACCGGGCTCGGGATGGACTTCGGAACACGAGCCGGTCGCGCCGTCGCAACCCTCGGGAACCTCGCCGGCGAGCGTGAAGAAGCAGTCGGCGGTGACGACCGAGCCGCCGGCGAGGCCGGTGCCGTCGTCCCACGCCTGATAGACCGCGACCGTGACGTCGCCGGAGGCGTCGACCTGGAAGGCGAAGGGATCGAAGATCGTCTCGCCGGTGGCGGAAGAGCCATCGAGGGGATACGTCGCGCAGGTGCCTTCGACGTCCGCTCCGGTCGCATCTCCGACCGGCACGCCGACGTTGAAGTAGTTGTCGGTGACGCCGTCGCTCATGGACATCGCGAAGGTGCTCTCGTTCGCCCAGCAGGAGTAGCCGGAGCCGGCGTTCCAGCAGACGTCCAGGACCACGTTCGACCATCCGAACGAACCCATGTAGCGGCCCGCTTCGGCGGTCACGGTCTGACCGTTGAAGTTGGGGCTGGCGGGATCGAGGCCGCCGGAGGCGATGTTGAAGTACGCGGCGTCGGAGAATCCGACGTTGTAGGTGTCGCCGCCGCCCGCGAGGGCCAGCGAGGACACCGTCGCCGCGGAGACCGCGGCCGTGGCCTTGATGAACTTGTTATGCATCCGAGATTCCTCCTAGATCGGATCTGGGTGTCGAGATTGAGAACTTCAACCTCGATTATGAATGGCGGACTCGCAAAGAGAATCCGTCAAAATCAGACTACCGGCGATTCGGAGGAGGTCAATCGCGTTCTGGAAGTGATGCATCGCATCAAAATAAAACATCCGTTTGACCGATCGGACTGGTCCTATAATCCTGTTCGTCCCCCGTACGGACTATCGGTCGCTCGAATCGAACCCTCGCCAGTCGAGAACGAGCTTTCCGAACTGCCGCCCCGCCTCGAGCGCCGCGTACGCCTCCCCCGCGGTCGCGGGCGTGTGGACCTCGTCGATCACCGGCGTCAACCGTTCGTCGACCAGCAGGCCGACGACCTCCCGGAACTCGGACATGTCGCCCATCGTCGAACCGAGGATCGCCAACTGGTTCCAGAAGATGCGTGCGAGATCCGTGGTCGCGGCCGGTCCGCTGGTGCAACCGCACGTCACGAACCGACCGCCGCGGGCCATCGATCTGATGCAGGCCGGGTGAACGGCGGCGCCGACCGAATCGATGCAGACGTCGACCCCTCGGCCGTCGGTCGCCTTTCGAACGGCGCGGGACCAGTCCTCGCCCTCGTCCAGGACCGCGGCCGTCGCCCCGTGGGACATCGCCTGCTCCAGCTTCGCGGCGCTGCGACTGGTCACCACCGTGCTGCATCCGAGATGCCGCGCGAGGCCGAGCGCCGCCAGCGCGACCCCCCCGCCGATCCCGGGAATCAGGATCCAGTCCCCGGGATGCGCCGCGGCCCGTGTCGTGAGCATTCTCCAGGCCGTCAGGTGGGTCAGGCCGAATGCGGCGGCCCGCACCGGATCCGTGTCCCCGATGTCGACGACGTTGGTCGCAGGCACGAGGAAGTACTCGGCCATCGCGCCGGCGACGTGTTCCCCGACGAGTTCGAAGTTCTCCCCGGCGGGCCTCGTTCCCGGCGACGCCGGCGCACCGACGTCCCGGGCGGCGTTCATGATCACCCGACGGCCGATCCATGCCTCGTCGACCCCCGATCCGACGGCGTCGACCACGCCGGCGCCGTCCGAGCCGGTGACCCGGGGCCAGGGACGATCCACGCCGGGGATTCCCATCCCGATCCACAGATCCAGGTGATTGAGTGCGGACGCCTCGGTCCGGACCCGGAGATCTCCCGCGGCGGGCTCCGGCATCGGAAGGTCCACGAGTTCGACGTTGGGCGCGACGGGCGCACCCCCGGTCATCACGGCGACGGCTTTCATGCCGTGGATCCTACTCCGGCCCGCCCCCGACCCGGGCCGGGATCGATCACGGATGGGGCATCCGGACCGACTATCCTTCAACCGACGCTTCGCGGTCCCGACCACGGCGTCGACGCCACGCGCCGCCTCGAACCAGATCCCACCGGAGCAGACCGTTGAATCCGATCCCCTCGATCCTCTCCTCGTTCGTCCTCCTGCAACTCCTCCTCATCGGCTGCGATGATTCGTCGACCACGGGCCCGGCGGCGAATGCGCCCACCGCGACGACCGGTTCCCCGTCCTCCGCGGCCGCACCCGTCCCGCCCTCCGGAGTTCGGATCATCGCACCGGGCGCCCTCGAGGTTCGACCGGACGCCGCGGCCGTCTACGGCGACCCCGCCGACGTCGACTTCGGGTTCGTGAAGCCGGGGTCGAAGCTCACCGCCGACGTCGTCCTGGTGAACCCCCTCGAGTCGCCGATGACGATCGTGCAGGCGGTTCCGACCTGCCAGTGCACCACGGTCGAAGTCACGGGCGAGACGATCCCGCCGGGCGGCGGCATCGCGATTCCGATCACCCTGCAGGTCCCGAGCACCACTGGAAAGAAGCAGGCCGCGGTGAACACGGTGCTCCAGACCGCCGACGGACGGAACGTCCGGGGACCGCGGCTCACCCTGACCGCCGTCGCCGCCTACGCGGTCAGGACGACTCCCCTCTACATCGACGCCCTGCCCCCCAATCCCACCACCGGAAACGTCGCGGTCGCGGCGACCGACGGGCGGGCTTTCCGCGTGCTCTCCGTCAACGGACGTCCGCCGGTGCTCCTCACCCCGGACCAGCCGCTCCCCCAGCACGTCGTCCAGTACGACCTCGGACCGGCGGCGACGCAGGCCGAGCAGTCCGGCAGGTCCGACGTGTTTCCGAAGTGGATGATCTTCGAGACCGATCACCCGGAGGCCCCCGTGATCGAGATGCGGATCCGCCATCCGTTCTCCAAGCTCCCGCACCAGACCCGGAACGTCGCCCTGCAGTTCGACGGGAACATCGCGAACATCGGCGCGATCCCGGCGGGCGGGACCGGAACGTTCGACATCGAGCTCAAGCAGTTCGCGGGGAAACTCGTCACCAGCGTCCGCACCACGAACCCGGACTTCCGCGCCGATCTGGTGGAGCAGGCCGAGGGCGCAGGCGATCGGGTCCGGGTCAAGGTCGCGGTGACGAACCTCGGCGATCGGGAGGGGGTCTTCATGATCCCGGTCGACTTCGAGACCACCGCCGGGAGCGAGGCCATGTACGTCACCGGCGTCGTGCGGTAGACGCGGGGGCGTTCAGCGGTCGCCGAGACGTCGCTCGATGGCTTCGAGTCGGGATTCGATGCGCTCGAGCCGGGCCGCGACGCCGTCCGGACGCTCGTCCATCGCCTTGCGGATGATCGGCGCCAGCAGCGAGGCCATCGTGTCGTCGATTCGGGACCGTCCATCCGCGAGCCACGCCCGGGGCGACTCGTCCCGCCCGGAATCCGACGCCTCGTTCAACGCGGCTTCGACGGCCTCCGTGAGGTCTTCGCTCATGAAGCCCGCGATCACGCCGTCCAGCCAGTCCTCCCCGCCCGGGGGTGACGTCTCGCCGAGGTCCGCTTCTTCGCGATCTGGTTGCTGCATGCCGTCGTGTGCTCCAACGCGAGCGGTTCCGCTCCTGGTCCGTGGATCGTACCGATTGAGTCTAGACTCTCGGCATGACCATCATTCCCACCGCCGTGCTGCTTCTCGCGTTCTCGCCGATCGCCATCCCCGACGACTCGGCGAAGAAGCCCCCGATCACGGTTCCGGACGCGGTCCGGGACGGGATCGAGACCGCGTCGACCCCGACGACGAAGCTCGACCCGCGGATCGACGCGTCGAAGATCACCGAACTCCCCGCCCCCGAGGTCCCCGACCAGGTCCTGCTGCCCTCCCCCCCGGTACACCGCATCGCGACGGATCGCGGGCAGACGCGGCTCGATGATGCGACGTGGACCACCGCGACCGAAAGCACCCGGCGCGGACTCGCCTGGCTGGCCCGCAACCAGTCGAGGAACGGTGGCTGGATGGAAGGCGAAGTGGTGGTGCCCACCGACCAGCCGCCGCGCGAGGCGGCGGCGGCGGTCGCGGTCACCGGTCTCGGACTCAAGGCGTTCGCGCAGGCACCGAACCTCGCGGACGGATCGGAAGCGCGGGACCAGGCCCTTCGTTTCGTGAGACGCGCACTTGAATCGCACGGCTTCGACGGCCTCGCGGCGGCGGGACTCGGCAATTACGTCGCGAGCTCGATCGCCATGGGGCTCGCCGCCAACGGATCGACCTCCGACCCCGGAGACGCCGGGACGCTCGGGGACGCGGTGTCGTTCCTCCGGAACAACCAGTGGGACGAGACCGAAGGCGTGTCGACGCGTCAGGACTGGTTCGGCGGCGCGGGCTACGGAAATCGCGGCCGCCCGGATCTCTCGAACACCCAGATGATGCTCGACGCGCTCTATGACGCCGGCGTGAGCCCGGACGAACCCGTCGTGCAGAAGGCGCTGGTCTTCCTGTCGCGGACCCAGAACCTCAAGGCGACGAATCCGGCCGCCTGGGCGCAGGCCGGATCCGACGATGGTGGCTTCGTCTACACCCCCGCCAACGATGGAGAATCGTTCGGGAGCGCCGCCGCGGGCGAGGGGCGATACGGCGAGACGATGCCTGCGGGCGTGGCCCGCAGCCTGCGAAGCTACGGCTCGATGACCTACGCCGGCTTCAAGAGCCTGCTCTTCGCCGGGCTCGGTCCCGACGATCCCCGCGTCCAGGCCGCGCTCGGCTGGATCCGCGACCACTGGACCCTCTCGGAGAACCCGGGCGTCGGGCAGCAGGGCGTCTTCTACTATCTCCACGCGATGGCCCGGGCGCTGCGAGCCTCCGGACTCGACGAGATCGTCGACGAAGACGGCGCGCGACACGACTGGCGGACGGAGATGATCGCCGAACTCGTCCGGAGACAGCGATCGGACGGAAGGTGGTTCAACGACGCGGACCGCTGGGAGGAATCCCGGCCGGAACTGGCCACGATCTACGCCTGCCTCGCGCTCGAGGAGGCGTTGAAGCCGCGAATCGACATGGAATGACCGGAGGACGATCGCACGCCGGCATCGCCGATCAAGGCGTTCCGTCGGCGGGGATTCCACCGGCGGACTCGATGGCCGCCCGGCCGCGTTCCAACCCGGCTTCCGCCGCCTCCGGATCGCGTACCCAGGCCGCCTGCCAGAAGCCGAATCGGAGTTCCAACCCCTCCACCGCCGCCACGTCCACGCGGTCCGTCGCATCCCCGATCGGTCGGGCGAGACGAAGGTTCCCGGCGCCGATCGCGAGGTCCAGTCCGCCGGGCGTCATCGCCGCCTCGATCGCATCGAGGGGAAGGATCGTCCACGGATCATCGGTCCCCGCCGTTCTCGCGGACAGCACGCGCTGCCTCGACGACGTCGATCCGGAAGGCGTTCGCCGCGGAGGAACGATCCAGTCCTCGCCATCGAGGTACCGGTCGTACGAGACGCGTCGATACCGCCGCAGCGAGCCGGGATCGCGAAGCACCACTTCGGTCCGGGGGTGTCGAGCGAGCCAGTCCTGCCAGGTCGAGACGACGACTCCGGGAACCGGTGCGAGCCGTTCACCGATCCGGTCCCCCGCGACGACTCGCCCGTCGTGCCCCGAGACCAGCATCCCCTCGACCCCCGGGGCGTAGAGCAGGACCGAGAGGTCGTCGAGCAGTCCGCTCACGCCGAAGTCGATCGGCGTGGTGTCGAGCGCCCGTTCATACACCCCGATCTCGTCGACGAGCGGGGACCGGGCGATGACGATGGGGACGCCCCCGACCTCGTCGAGCACCACTTCATGGGCGTCGAGGATGAACATCGGGTAGGCCCGGGTCGAATCGCCGATCCGGATTCCGACCACGCGGTCCCCGCTCACCACCTCCTTCTGCCACTTCCGCTTGTTGCTCGCGTTGAGACCCGCGACCTCGCTCCCCGTTATCACCGCGGGTGAGACCAGCGATGGCAGGAAATCGCGCGGGTTGCCGCTGGCGACGATCGCCCCGCCGTCGACCCCGGCGTCGTCGAGATCGAACCCGTAGCTCTTCGGGTCGCGTCCGTCCCCGATCGGCGATTCGCCCGAGAACACGCCGATGAGTCCCCAGGTCGCCACCGCCCCCCCACCGGAGAGACCGAGCAGGGTCACCAGGATGATGGGAAGCCATGTCGATCGCGTCGATGGCGGATCAGGTTCCGTCTCGGGCGTCATGGGCCGGGCCTCGTCGCGGCGTCGGTCTCGGTACCGGGGACGGCGATCCGCAAGCCATCGGCCTCGGCGGTGATCGGTGGCCGGCCTCCTCGAATCCACGACTCCGGCGTCACCGGTCCCCCGTCGATCACCATCACTCCGAGCACGATCGGGAGGTAGGCGAGACTCGCGAAAAACGCGACCCGTGCTCGCGCGTCGCCCGGCGATCGCCAGAACCGCATGCAGTAGATCGTGAACCAGGATCCGCAGATCGTCGCGATCGCCGCGGAGAACCATCCCGCGACCCCGAAGAGGGTGCCGGTGAGTCCCACCGGCACCAGGAGCGCCGCGGTCGTCGTCATGACCTGGCCGGTGATGCGACCCGTGGGGTCGAGCACGGGGAGCATCGCGTGACCACCGCGGCGGTAGTCGTCGCGGTACATCCACGCGAGCGCGAAGAAGTGCGGCAACTGCCAGATGAAGAGGATTCCTCCGAGGACCCAGGCGCCCGCCTCCAGTCCACCGGTGGCCGCGCTCCAGCCGATCATCGGCGGGATCGCCCCGCAGATCGCGCCGACCAGCGTGTTGGTGGTGGTCAGCGGCTTGAGCGGGGTGTAGATGAACGCGTAGACGATCACGTTCGAGACCGCGAGCAGCGCCGGCGTGATGCCGACCGAGCCCGCGAGCAGCGCGAACCCCGCGTAGGCGAGTCCGATCCCGACGAGGAAGGCGAGTACCGGCGACATGCGCCCGCTGGCGACCGGCCTCTCCCTGGTTCGGTGCATCCGCGAGTCCCGCCCCTGCTCGAGGGCCTGGTTGAGGATCGCCGCACTCGCGGCCGCGAGTCCGGTGCCGAGCATCGTCAGGCCCAGCAGGCCCCAGTCGAGGGAGGCGAGGCCCTCCCGGCCGAGGACGTAGCCCACCGCGGTGGTCAGGAGCACCAAGGCGTTCAGGCGCATCTTGGTCAGATCCATGACCATCCGCCGCATCCCCCCCGGGGGGTCGGCCGTCGGTTCGACGGGCTCCAACGAATCTGGCGTGTCTGCCTGGGTCATGGAAGCCAAGGATTCTACGAACACCGGGGCGGTCGGCTCGGCCTTTTGGCTTGGATGTCGACTTCACGCCTCTCCCGGGCGGATCGGGGCGAGTCCGCGGTCTAGAATCCCGATCAAGGTCGCCGCGCTCCGGTGACGCCCATCCGTCTGGAACAACGTCCCATGGCCGAAGCATCCCACCAACCTCCGATCGGGCCCTCGGACGCCCGAGGACTCGTCGTCGGCCTGGGGTTCGCGACGACCACGGTGATGTGGGCGCTCGGATACGTCGCCTTCATGCAGCCGGGCTTCGCCCTCGGCGAGCTGGTCTTCCTCGCGGAGCTCCTGTTCATCGCCGTCGGCGGCTTCGCGGCGGGTCGCCTCCTCGGCACGATCCGGGCCGGCGTCTCGACCGGCCTCGTCAGCGCCACCGTCAACCTGCTGGTCATCGGCAGTCTCTTCGGTCGAGGCGACGATGGAGACATCCTCCTCTCGGGGCTCCTCTGGGTCACCGGGCTCTTCCTCGTCTCCGGCGTGCTCGGCGGAGTCGGCGCGGTCCTCGGCAGGCGGGGCTTCCGACCGGGACGATCGGCGACGATCGCGCCGGCCAGCTTCTTCTCGCTGGTCGCCGCAGCCACGGTGTTCGTGCTGATCGTCAGCGGAGGACTGGTGACCGGAATGGAGGCGGGCCTCGCGGTCCCGGACTGGCCGAACTCCTTCGGACACAACATGCTGCTCTATCCGCTGTCCGAGATGAAGGGCGGCATCTTCTACGAACATGCCCACCGTCTCTACGGCATGCTGGTCGGCGTCACCGCGATCACGCTGCTGGTGATGGTCTTCCGGTACGACCGCCGAAGCTCGGTGCGAGGGTTCTCGATCGTGGTCTTCCTGATGGTCTGCATCCAGGGCCTGATGGGCGGCCTGCGGGTGACCGGCGAGTTCACGACCAGCCAGACCGAGGTGACGCCGAGCACGACCTTCGCCATCGCCCACGGTGTTTTCGGCCAGCTCACCTTCGCCGCGTTCGCGACGCTGGCCGTGGTGAGCGGCCGACGCTGGCGGAATCCGGCCGTCGAGGCCGTCGTGGTCCCGAACGGCGGCCAGGACCGAGGCTTCTCCACGCTGCTGGTCGTCGGCCTGGTCCTCCAGCTCCTGCTCGGCGCCTGCTACCGACACTTCGCGACCCCCGCGGTGGACGGCGGCGTCGCCCCGGTCCCCCCCGCCTGGGCCATGCACGGGCACATCGGCTTCTCGGTCGTCGTCGTCGCGCTCGCGTTCGTGGCGGGGCTTCGTGCGAAGTCGCGGGCGCCCCTCGGCGTCCCGATGGTCCCGACGCTCGGTCGGACCGTGAACCTGCTGGTGGGCCTGCAGTTCACGCTCGGCCTGCTGGCGTTTCTCGCGACGATCCTCCGCAGGACGCCGGAGATCCCGGTCTGGGAACTCGTGCCCACGTCGGCGCACCAGGCGAACGGCGCCCTGCTCCTGGCCACGGCCGCTTCGCTCGCGTTGGCGGTCCGAAGGTACGAGGTGGTGCCCCGGACCGCGCCGGAAGCCGCCGGTGGAATCCGCGTGGGCGCCTGAACGTCCGGCGGATACCGCCCTTCAGCGTTCGAGCGTGCCGGCGATCAACGTGAGGTAGAGGACCACCCAGGCCGCGTCGAGGAAGTGCCAGTACATCGCGGTGTACGCGACGCCGCGGCGCACCGGCGCTGAAAGATCGCCGCGGAGCACCCGGCGGGTGACGATCCAGAGCGGAATCACCCCGCCCAGCACGTGGACGG
>MDTG01411639.1_pt1 | contig 10201 bp, 9 predicted proteins | sample 811421 | NCBI WGS metagenome assembly MDTG01 (sample SAMN05326645, study PRJNA326480) | marine metagenome | isolation source: seawater | place: Pacific Ocean: South East | collected 2011 | reverse complement strand
GATTTAGATTCATATGACTCATTGATTGTATTTCTTAGAAAAAATCAGTGATATTATTAATTTTTTTTAACTCAATCTTTTGCTCTTTTCTTAGTTTTTTCTCTTAATATGCTAATATCTAGATTAACTAGCATGAAAATAAGTTAAGGGGGGGATATTTATGGATGTTAAACTTAGATATATTGAGAATCTTTCTTTGGCAGTTAAAAATCTTGATTCAAAATTGTTAGATCAATTGGAGAATGAAATAGTTAAACGTATTGATAGCAATAAAAGTATATACATAATAGGTAATGGAGGTAGTGCGGCTAATGCTCACCATATAGCTGGAGATTATTTGAAAAGCCTTTCAATACTTGGACATAGGCTTAATATTAGTTGTCCTTCCGATAATATTTGTAGTATTACTGCATTGGCAAATGATGTTGATTATTCTCAGGTCTATGAAATATTCGTTAAGAGTGTTTGCTTAGAAGGTGACTTGCTTATAACTCTTTCAGGGAGTGGAAATTCTACAAATTTGGTTAAGGCTGCTTTAGCTGCAAAAATCAAAGGAATGACTGTATGTACATTAACTGGATATACAGGTGGAAGTTTAAAAAAAATAGGACAAGTTAATTTACACTTCGATGTAATGGATATGGAAATCGCTGAAGATTGTCAACTAATAATATTTCATATACTCAAGCAAGTAATAGTAGATAAACATAAAGATCAGGAAAATAAAGTATTTAGTGATAGATATGAAAAAAGAGTTATAGAGGACTTAACAGCATGATTATAGTTTCAAAATGCCCTTATAGAATTTCTCTTCTTGGAGGAGGTAGTGATATTAATTGGTATTTAGAAGAGGAAGGTTATGGAATGTGCCTAGGAACATCCATAAAGCAATATTCAACAATTGCTATTTCATATTTAGAGAATCAACTTAACAAAGGTATTCTTAATTACAGCATAAGAGAAGAATATATAGATGCATGCACTATTGCTCATTCCTTAATTAGAAATACTTTTATAAGAATGAATATGTTTGATAAATTAGAACTTGCATCATTTGGTAGTCAAATAAGCGGTTCAGGTCTTGGTGGATCTTCATCTTTTTTGGTTGCCTTGGTTTCAGCAATCTCAAAAATACAATTAAATAATCTCACTAAAGATGAAATAATTCAATTAGCATTTGATATAGAAGTTAATAACGTTGGAGCTCCTATTGGAGGACAAGATCATTACTTGTCAGCTTTAGGAGGTGGTAATTTAATTCATTTTGAAAATAAAAAGAACATAATACACGAAAAGAATACTGCTACAAAAACAGCTGAAAATTTAGTTTCGCAATGTCATGTTGTTTTTACTGGTATCAATAGATCTGCTACAAAAGTAATTAATAATATTAAAGAAGAAAATAAAGAAAAAAATATAAAATTTATAACTAAAATAAGATCTATTTGTGAAGATTATTTGAATGATGATTTACATTTAGGTGAGATAGAAAACTTAGTAAATCATGTGAAAGAATCATGGATACTTAAAAAACAACTCTCTTCTGTTTCTAATCCTAAAATTGAGGATTTAGAGGAATTTTTAGAAAGAAATAGTATTGAAGTCTTAAAATTGTTGGGTGCTGGAGGAGGAGGTTATTTTTTAGTTAGAACTTCACCAGAAGTTGATATTAATAAACTAGCCAAAGAAAATAATTTTAAATATTATAAATGTGAAGTTGATAGTCAAGGTTTATCTACAAATATATTATGAAGTCAATAGTAACTTTAGGAGGTAAAGGTTCTAGATTAAAAGAAATCACAGGTGATATTCCAAAACCAATCTTTCCTATTCAGGGTAGGTCTCCACTTCAGAGAATCTGTGAATACTTATATAAAAATAAAATTAATAATTGCATATGGCTTTGTGGTTATATGTATGAATCTTTTGTTTTATATGCTGAGGATATGAGAAAGAAATATAAATTAGATATAACGGTACTTTTTGAAGAACATCCTATGGGTGAATGCGGAAGACTAAGGTCATTTAAACTAAATGAAGATAGTGATTATATATTCTTAAGTGGAGATCTTATATTTGATATTGATCTAGATAGAGCTTTAAATTTTCATAGGAATAATCAATCTGACTTAACATTATTTACGCATACTTCTACTCATGCCTATGATTCTGATTGCATTATAGAAAATAATCAAAGATCAATATATAAATATGATTTTAAAACAGATATACAAAGAACAAAAGGATCTTTCTTGGGAAATAGTGGAATATATATTTTTAATGGAAAAAAATTTAATTATTCTATTAGTGGCTTGAATTTGTCCGAAATTTCAGTTTTCAAAGATATTTTTCCTGTTTTTAAAAGTAATAATTATAGAGTTATGAGTTATAACACAAGTGAATATATACATGATATAGGAACACCAAAAAGATTTGAATCATCTACAAATGCATTAAGAAATAATTTACCATCATCGAAATCTTATAAAAATAAGCAATCTTGTCTTTTCCTTGATAGAGATGGAACTCTTATAGAATGTTTAGAAGGTGAATATATAATAGATAATAGTCAAATCAAGTTAAAGATAGATAAAATTATAAAAATAGCAGCGATATCTACTAAATATAATATTGTCGAAATGATTACAAATCAGCCCTCAATTTCGATGGGTAAGATCAAGGAACAAGATCTTATTTTACTTAATGGTCACATTATTAATATGTGTATGGAATATGGTTTAAAAATAGATGCTGTAAGATATTGTCCACATCATCCTCACTCAGGTTTTGAAGGTGAAATTTTAGAGCTTAAAAGAACATGTTTTTGTAGAAAGCCTTCACCTGGTTTGCTTTTAGAAGCAATTTACGAAAAAAATATTTCTGCATGTGATTCATTGATGATTGGCGATTCATATAGAGATGAAGAAGCGGCTGTTTCTTTAGGGATAGAATATAAAGATATAAATGAGTTATGATTTAGTGTTTAAAATTAAAGGCTTTTTACCTTTAAGGGTTTGGTCTCGACTATCTTCTTTGGTTGATACTAAGACTAAAATATTAATATTGTTAACATTGATATTTGCAATAATTCAGGGGTTGTTAGAGCTTACATTTATATGGAAATTTTCATCTCTTATGAATATTATTATTGAAAAGAATGATTATCAATATCCAATCTTATTGAAGCAGCTGATACTAGTTATTTTGATTTCGTTTGTATTATTTTTAACTAAATTAATTACATTAGCATCTAATAGTTATACAACGAGTTATGCAGGAATACAGATAGGAAAGAAATCTATCAAAAGTCTACTTTCCTCAAATCTAAATAAGATAAATGAATATAAGGAAGGAGAGTTGATTGCTCGAATAGGATCAAAACTAGATTTAGTTATTTCATATGTAATATCACCTTTTATAGAACTAGTTAACTCATATGTACTTTCTACTATTCTAGTTATTGTACTGTGCAAAACGATTGGCATGTTTATGTTTTCTATTCTTTTATGTTTATTACTTATAAAACAATTATCAAACTCAATTCTAAGCAAGAGGATTAGTATATTAGGCAAAATAATTAGTAGACGTTATGATATTTTAGCTCAATTAGTTAAGCAAAGTGTGAGATCTTTTAAGGAGATATTTGCTTATCAAAGACAAAAACTTATATATAAAGAATATGTAAATTCAATTCAAGATTTGTGGTTTTCAAATGCGAAGTCAAACTTTCTTTCATTGATTCCGAAATATGCCTTAGATTTCTTATCTTTTATTCCAGTATATTTTTTAATTCTAGTATCAATTAATCAAAATGGCAATCAAGATGCATCAACTAATACTATTTCTACTTTAATAATCTATACTTTTATCGTAGCTAGACTTCTCCCACTTTTTAACCAAATCATAATTAACACTTCTTCGGTAATGAAAGGCTTAGCTTTCTTAACTGATGTTGAAGAGATAATTTATAAACTTAAACCTGATATACTAAAATCCTATGAAAATTCAGAAGATAAAGCTCTTAGAGGGATTTTTGGAGATTCTACTGGTAATTATTTGATTTCTGATGGAGAGATCGATCTAAATTTAAAAGAAGGACAACTTATCTCTATAGTAGGTGAATCTGGAGTAGGAAAAACATCATTCATAGATAGGTCTATAGAGTTAAGAACCGATTCAAATAAAGTTACAACTATTAAAGCAATAAAAAGTGATTTCGTTGATAGTTCCCAAATCAATAAGAAAATAAAAGTATCAATGAATCAAATTAGTTATATGTGCCAAGAGACCCCAATTATAAGTGGCACTGTTCTTGACAATTTATTTATTGACAAACTAAATACTAACCAATTAGAGAAGATTGAGAAAATTTGTATAGCTTTTGGTGTTGATAAAATTTTTGAGGATCCTTCTAATTTCTTATATGCTCATATCAAAGATAATGGATCAAATCTAAGTGGGGGACAAAGGAAAAGAATTGGATTAGCTCGTGCCTTTGTTAAAGATTCTAAAATAATTATATTAGATGAACCAACGGCAGGAATTGATAATTTAAGTTCTAGTTTTATTTTAAAAAATGTAAGAAATCAATTTCTCGATAGAGTAGTTATTATAATTACTCATGATACTAATATTATAAAATTATCAGATTCTATTTTTGAAGTTGTAAAGTTAGTTAAATGACTTCTTTGGCAATTATTGGCGGAGGTATAGTAGGATTATCTACAGCAATTTCAGCTGTTAAGGATAATAAATTTAAGCGTATAACCCTTTTTGAGAAGGATTTATGTGGTGCCCATAATTCTGGTAAAAACAGTGGTGTTATTCACGCGGGTATTTATTATAAACCAAATACTTTAAGGGCAAAACTCTGCGTAGAGGGTTCTCGGGAACTTAGGAAATGGTGTAATGAAAATGATTTATTATTATTAGAAACAGGAAAATTAATTGTACCAACAACAATAAATGAACTTAATGAATTGAATAGGCTTAAAAATAATGCTGATAAAAATGGCGCTGAAACTTATATCATAAAAAGTAAAAAAGATATTCATAGTATTTGTGAGGAAGTTAATTGCTATCAAGATACGGCTATTTGGTCTCCTAATACATATAATTGTAATCCTATTCAAATAATTTCTACCTTAAAAGACGAATGTATATCCTTAGGTGTAGATATTAAAGAAGGTTTCAATGCGAAAATTGTTAAGAGTAATACTCAGTCTTATCATATAGAAACGAATGAAGATAGCTATTTCCCAAAGACAATAATTAATACAGCTGGTCAGCATGCTGACTTATTAGCCCGTTCATGCAATAGCAAGTTAAAAGAGGCATTCCTTCCTGTCTTGGGAAGATATTTTGAATGTATTGAGTCTGAAAATTGGCATTTACCAAAAGCTAATATTTATCCAGTGCCTAATCCTTCTTTACCTTTTTTAGGATTGCATGTAAGTCCCTATTGGAATGGTCAATCTTACGCAGGACCTACTGCTATTCCAGTATTAGCTAGAGAAGCTTACAATAATTTTAAAGGAGTTGAGAGGGATGTTCTAATTACAATTTTTAAATATGGTTTCTCAAATTTAATTACCAAGCCAAGATTTTTTGTTGATTATCTTTCTGAAGAATTCAGACATCTAAGTATTTTCGAGGCAGCAAAAGATCTAAAAAAAATGTTTCCTACTTTTCAACCTGATAATCTAATGTATTCTACTAAATCTGGTATTCGCCCTCAACTTGTTAACTTGGAAGGAGGAGATTTGATTAATGAATTTAGGGTTTTAAAAGATTTAAATACGCTTCATGTTTTGAATTGCATATCACCTGCTTTTACTGCTTCATTTCCCTTGGGTAGATATATTTACGGCTTGTTGGATAAATGAATTTAAATATATTTCTCATATTTTAACTATTTAACTAATTAAGCTATTATAGATTTTAATATAATGATTTAAGACTAGTGCTAACTAATCCAAATCTAGATAAACCTAAATTTGAAGTCATATGTACGACTTATAATGAAGAAATCGATCAATTATATGAATTCTGTTTCAAAGAGATAAAATCTATTAAAGATGTATGTTATCCAATTCGTTTTACTATTGTATTTGAATATTCAGAGAGAGAGAAATGTATTGAGCTGAAGAAAAGAATTAAAAACATATTTATGGATGATTTGTTTTCTTGTATTTATAATACCAGAAGTAGTGGATTTCCTGCATGTTTAAATTTTGGTATTATCAACTCTAATGCTGATTATATAATAAGAATAGACACTGATGATTCATCTATAAATGATCGCTATAAAGTTCAAACTGAATTAGCTGCAAGAACTCAAACAAATTTATCCTATTCTTATATGATTAGCTTAGAAGAAGATAGAATAATGAAGTACCCAAGTAATAAATTTGCTCATTTATATCTTTTTCTTGGTCTTAGTCCCATAGCACATGTTACTATATGTATCAAGAAGGATATTTTTTATAAGATAGGTTTTTACGATGAGGATCTAAAAAGGTGTGAAGATATTGATTTCTGGCTTAGATATTTTTTTAAGTACAAATTTAAAAGTTCGGTTCTTATTAAAAAACCACTTGTTAAATATCGGACAATATCTGCATTGCAAAAGAGTAAAGAAAATGGTTTAGCACAAATTATTATCAGAAGTAAATATTTGAAATATCTTATTTTTATCCCCTTTTTATTTATAGGTATTTTTCCTAATTTATTAAGATGTATTTTACCTAAAAGTTTTTTAAATCTTTATCGAAAATATCAACAGTTTTAATTCTGCTCTTCGATTTCGTTTGCAACTAGTTTGCCTAGATGATAGGATTCTTTGCTAGGGAAATAAGTTTTTTTACTTGGTAAGAAATTACTATGACTAGAGTTTTGTTGACCGGAGCCGCAGGATACATAGGATCAAAGCTTGTGGGATGCTTGTTAGATAAAGGTTTTCAGGTGACAGGTATTGACACTTTGAAATATAAGCAAGATTCTTTGATTTACTATTGTAGCAACCCTAATTTTAAATTCATTAAGGCTGATGTAAGGGATTATTCGATTTATAGAAAATATGTAGAACAACATGATGTCATTATTCCTCTTGCTTGTCTAACTGGTGCTCCTTTAAGCAATCTTCATCCTACGGAGGCTTTAGAAACAAATGAAAAAGCAGTTTCTGTATTAGCAGAATGGACTAACTCTGATCAATATGTCATTTACCCATGCACAAACAGCGGCTATGGGATTGGAGGAGACGGTATGTGTACAGAAGAAAGTCCTTTGCAGCCAATATCAGAATATGGCAAGACAAAAGTTAGAGCTGAAAGTAGATTGCTAGAAAGAGGTAATGCTACGACACTTAGGCTTGCAACGGTTTTTGGCTTGTCAAATAGAATGAGATTAGATCTATTAGTAAATAATCTGACTTACTTGGCTCTTACAAGTAAGTCACTTGTTTTATTTGAATCATCCTTCCGAAGAAATTATATACATGTAGATGATGTTTGTGCCGTTTTCTTAGATGCATGCATCAATCCTAAAAAATATAGTCGTGAGCCATATAATTTAGGACTAAGTTCAGCTAATTTAACTAAACTGGAACTGGCAAAAACAATACAAAAATATGTTGAGTGTGAAATATTTGATTCGAAAATAGGTTGTGATCCTGATAAAAGAGACTATATAGTATCTAATGAGAAAATTGAATCTCTTGGCTTTAAACCAATGAGATCTATTGATTATGGTATTAAGGAAATAGTTTCGGCTTTGCCAATGTTAAGACCAACATCTGAAATGTTGAACTTTTAAATATTGAAATATGCTAATTGCCAAAACACCTTATAGATTATCTCTATTTGGTGGAGGTAGTGATTCTCGTAAAGAATTAGATAGTAATGGACACTATGTTCTAAATGTAGCTATTAATCAATATTCATATTGTATGGTTAGACTATTGCCTGATTTCTTTGAGAAAAAGCATCGATTCATTTATTCAAAAGTAGAGGAATTAAATTCAATTTCTGAAAGTAGTCATCCAGTTATTAGAGTAATTATAGACTTCTTGAAGTGTAAGGAACCTCAAGGATTAGAAATAATTCATAGTGGTGACTTGCCTTCGAGGAGCGGAATTGGTTCAAGTTCCTCATTTACTGTTGGGTTGTTGAATGTTCTTTCTTCTCTTTTGAAAAATGAGTCTTTATCCGCTAAACAGCTTGCAACTGGGGCGATTGAAATTGAAAGAGATATGCTTCTTGAGGGGGGTGGAATACAAGATCAGGTTTGTGCAGCTTTTGGAGGAGTTTCTTTGTTTCAATATTCAAATCAAGAAGGTATTATTCATAAAGTTCCTGAATACCATAATAAATTATCGAAGATAATAGAAAATAATTTATATATGGGATATGTTCCAACAAATAGAAATTCACATGAAGTCATTAGTTCTATTAGGAAAGAGGCAAGTAACAATAAACTAATGAAAGATCTTATTCATGAATTATCAATAGTTAATCAAAAATCTATCCATAAAATCAAATCCTCTGAAAATATATATACGACTATTTGCTCAGGACTAAATGAAGCGAGTCTATTGAAACATAAAATTCTTGAACTGGTAAATCAATCTTTTCCTAATGAAATTCAGGAATATTTAAAAGTTAAACCATTTGATGCTTTTAAGTTTATGGGAAGTGGAGTAGGTGGTTTCTTATATTGCTTAAATAATGAACAAATTCCTAAGAAAGATTTGCATAAGTTATTGCCATCCGTTAAGGTATGGAATCAAGTAAAGGTATCTCAAACTGGGAGTAAAATAATAAATTATGATTAAGAACTTAAAACATAAAATTCTAATAACAGGTTCTAAAGGAGTTTTAGGAAATTCCTTTAGAAGAAATGAGAATATATTTAATGATTACAATATAATTTATACATCTGGCAGAGATTGCGATCTTACTGATCAGAAATCTTGTTCTGACTTGTTTGAGAAAATTAAACCAGATTATGTATTTCATGTGGCCGCAAAAAGTGGTGGAATTGGTTTAAGCAGTCAATATCAAGCATCACATTTGCATGATAATCTTTTAATGGGTTTAAATATTGCTCAGAATTGTGTTAAACATAAAGTTAAGAAAACTATATTCACTCTTTCAGTTGGCATGTATCCTGAGAAGTCACCTCTTCCTATTAAAGAAGAGAGCAATTTAAAAGGAGAACCGCACCATTCTAATTTTGGATATGCTTATGCCAAAAGTATAATAGATCCTTTAATTAAGACCTATCGTGAACAATACAAAATAAATTTTATTGGATTAGTACCAAATGGTATATTCGGACCAGAAGATAATTTCCATCCAGATCATTCACCTATGTTGCCATCTTTAATTAGAAAGGCATATTTAGCAAAACAAAATAATCAAAAATTAGATGTATGGGGCGATGGAACTCCATTACGCCAATATACTTTTGCTGATGATTATGTAAGAATATTTAAATGGGCTTTAGACAATTATAATGAACCAGAAATTATTAATGTAGGTACATCGGAAGAAAAATCAATATTTGATATAGCTAAATATATTTGCAACTCAACAGGATTATCTGAAGATTCAATTAACTTCCTTACTGATAAGCCTAAAGGTATTTTTCGAAGACCAATGTCAAATGAAAAATTCTTAAATTTAACTGATTTTAAATATACACCCTTATCTAATGGAATAGAATCAACATGCAATTGGTTTGCTGAAAACTTTAAATTTATTGAAGTTTCAAATAAAGGTTAGAAAAATGAAAAACACCATACCAGATTTCAATAAAATAAGACTTGATTTATTAGACATAGTACATCGAAGGGGTGGACATTCTACGAGTAGTTTGTCTTGCTTGGAAATACTAGCTTCTGTTTTGCAGCTTAAAGGTGTTAATGACTCTAAGAATCCAAAATTAGATTTTGTTATTAGTAAAGGCCATGCCGAGATAGGAGTATACATGATGTTAAAGGAGTATGAATATATTGATGATGATTTTATAAAGGATGAGTATCGAACAAATAACTTTAAACTACCAGGTCATATAACTAATACTATTCCTGGGATTATTTATTCAGCTGGATCTTTAGGACATGGATTAGGATTTAGCGTTGGATTAGCTTACGGTAAGAAATTAAGAAAAGATGATAGAAAAACCATTGTATTAATAT
>MDTG01330233.1_pt1 | contig 10201 bp, 8 predicted proteins | sample 811421 | NCBI WGS metagenome assembly MDTG01 (sample SAMN05326645, study PRJNA326480) | marine metagenome | isolation source: seawater | place: Pacific Ocean: South East | collected 2011 | reverse complement strand
TGCCAGCAAAAAATAAAATCCTTAAATCTTGATTTAATCATTGGTCATCTTAGTTGCGCTGATGATACTAATAGTCCTTCGAATAAACTAGCACTCCAATACTTTAGAGCAAAGACTGCCAACCTTCCAAGAATTAAGAAATCAATTTCCGCATCGCACGGGATATTTTTGGGTAAGTCATATAACTTAGATGTTACTAGGCCAGGAATCGCACTATATGGTGGAATCAGAAATCAAGGTCTCTTGGAAGTGATCACTGTTCAATTACCTGTGCTGCAAACCCATGAGATGAACCCTGGTGAAGGTGTTGGATATGGATTAACATACACTACAAAAACAAAGAAAAGGGTTGCGACTTTGTTTGGAGGCTACGCTGATGGAATAATGAGAAATTTGTCCCAAAAAGGCTTTGTGCATTATAATGGGGAGCCTTGTCCAATTTTAGGCAGAGTTTCGATGGATTTAATTACCGTTGATATTTCCCATTTAAAAACCACTCCTGAGAAGTTAACCCTGCTGGGAAAGTCACAAACAATTAATGATCTGGCAGACCAGGCTGAAACCATCACCCATGAAATCCTAACAAGCCTCGGCACAAGATTTTCGAAGTCATACAAAAACTAGCACTTTTTAAATCATGAATTGGAATAAAAAAAAGAATCTAACCCTCATATTACTGAATACCTTAGGTAATAATATCATCAACCTCACATCACTGATGGGTTCCTTGGTTATCTTTGTCTCACATGCCCTAACCAGATCAGTAATGCCTCCTTTCTTTATTAAGGAATATGGCAAGCAGATTGTAGTAATTGGTTGGGCATCTTTGCCTGTTGTCGGGTTAACAGCGTTTTTTACAGGCGGGGCCTTAGCTTTACAGATTTATTCTGGAGGCTCGAGGTTAAATGCAGAAAGTGCCGTACCTTCAATTGTAGCCATAGGATTTTTGAGAGAATTAGGACCAGTATTGTGTGGTCTAATGGTCGCTGGGAGAGTTTCTTCAGCTATAGCAGCGGAACTAGCCACTATGAGAGTTACAGAACAAATTGATGCCTTAGTAACTTTAGCGACAGATCCCATAAAGTATCTAGTAGCACCTAGAATAATTATAACCACTCTTTTTCTTCCAATTTTAACAGGTGTTGGTAACATTATTGGAATATATGGTGGATATCTAGTTAGCACAGAAAAGTTAGGGTTTAACCCAAGCATGTATATAGAGAGCACCTTTAAATATATTGAAATAGGAGATATTACCTCTAGCCTAATAAAGGCTACGATTTTTGGTTTACTCATATCCACTATGGGATGTTTTTTTGGATTTAGGGCATCTAAAGGTGCTTTGGGAGTAGGAAGAGCCACGACAAATGCCGTAGTTTCAGCCTCCATCCTAATTTTAGCTTCAAATTACTTGCTAACAGAACTCATGTTTAAGTCATGACAGATCAATCTGATAAAAAAATAGCTATAGAAACAACAGATCTTTTAAAGAGATTCGACAATGAAATTGTTATCAATAAACTAAATTTAAGAATTCCATTCGGTACATCTATGGGGATAATGGGACCTTCAGGGACAGGAAAATCAGTGTTATTAAAATGCATACTTGGACTGACTGAATATGAGGGTAACATCTTCTACGAAGGCACCCTTTTGGAGAAAAAAAATAGGGGAATTTTTTATAAAAATTTTGGTATGTTATTTCAAGGCAGTGCTTTATTTGATAGCTTAACAGTTTGGCAAAATATCGCTTTCAAGCTTATTAACAGCGCTAAAAAAATTTCAAATAGTGAAGCAAAAGAAATAGCAATACATTTATTAAGGGATGTTGGTTTAGATGAGAATGTCTGTAAACTCATGCCCTCCGAACTGTCGGGAGGAATGCAAAAAAGAGTAGCTTTGGCAAGAGCACTTGCAGATAAACCAAGCTTATTATTTTTTGACGAACCAACTACAGGCTTAGACCCTCTGACATCTTCATCAATTAATGAGTTGATTAGCACGATCGTAAGAAGAGACAACATAACATCTTTAATCATTTCTCACGATCCTTCCTCAATTAATGCTATTTGTGATGAAGTAATCTTCATAGAGGACGGGAAAATAGGATGGAGAGGCAAAGCCTCTAAAATGAAATTCTCCAACCACAAATTACTTAAAAAGTATCTAGGTTCTCTGCAAGTTTAGTAAGAGTAAAAAATGATTGCACGCAGTAAAATATCCACAGATGAGATTGAATATGGAATTATTTAATGAAATAGATATACTAGGCTTCATCATTGTCCTTCTCTCAATATTGCTTAGTTACTTTAGAGGTTTTTTACGAGAATGTTTTACTGTTTTAGCATGGGCCATGTCTGCAATTCTATCACTAAATTTGGGTCCTAGCCTAATTCCTATTATTCAGGAAATACCTTTATTAGATGAATTTTTCTTGGGGAATTGTCCTTTAACAATGCTAGTCTCTTTTGTATTATCTTTTGTTATTTCACTAACTGTTTTTTCATTGCTGATCACATTTCTTAACCCCAGGATGTCCCTTTCCGGAGAAGCATCAATTTTTGGCAATATAAATAATATGGGTGGTGTCATATTTGGCTTTTCTAGATCGATCATTATTTTGATCTTTTTACTAATTTGTATTCAGGATTTGTTACCTCGCTCTTTTTTTCCTACTGGCATAATTGAAAAGGTGGATAATTCCTTATCAAGCCAATTGCTTATGCCCTCCAAAATTTTTATTAAAGAAAAGGTTTCTAATAATGCATCCGATTGGCTTAGTAAAACATATGAATTAATTTTAAAGAATGAATGCCAAAAATACACATAAACCTTCAAGCTCTCTAGGAAAACATGAATGCCTGTCTTTAACAATAAGATAATACTGGTGACAGGAGCATCTAGAGGTTTAGGATATGAAGTGGCTTTGCAGCTAGCTAGCAAAGGCGCTCATCTCATAATCACCGCACGAACATTGGGTGCACTAGAGGAGTTATCAGACAAAATTCTAAGGACAAATGGTACAGTAACTGTAGTGCCCTTAGACCTTTGTAAAGAAAAGGATTTTCAAATTGTTTCTAGAACAATTTATGAAAAATTTGGTCAAATTGATATACTAGTTCACTCAGCTTCTTCTGCCATACCTATGGCTCCAATTGAAACAATACAAACGAAAGAACTGCTGAAATTCTTTGATGCTAATTGCTTTGTAACCCAAAGAGTCATTCAAATGATAGATCCTTTGCTAAAAAAATCTAAAAAAAGTATTGCCCTATTCATTCAAGATACAACAAACTCACAAACTAAAAAATTTCTGGGCATTTATAATGCAACGAGAGCCGCCTCTAGAGAAATGATTGCGGCCTATGCGGCAGAGCGAAAGCGTCTTGGTCCAAAAGTCCTCACTTTTGAGCCTAATCCCATGCCTACTAGAACTCGTTCAGTTTTGTTTCCCGGGGAAAATAAAGATAAGTTAAGCACTTGTAAAAATGAAGCACAAAAAATGGTAAAATTTGTTTCTACCTATTTATGAATACTTCTTTACTTTGCTTGATAGGTATAAGGATTATTCCCCACCCTAATATTAAGTCTAATTGAAACACTATAGAGTTTGAAATCCTTCCTAAGACCATTAACTAAATAACGTTGATAGCTTTTGGGTAACTCACATTTATATGAAGAAAATAATACGAAAGTAGGAGGCCTTGCTTTCACCTGGGTAATGTATTTTAACTTTATTCTCCTGCCTCTAATCATAGGCGGGGGATGATCCAGAATCTTAAAACTTAACCACTGGTTAAGTTGTGCAGTTGGTATTCTTCTTACCCAATTCTCATGGGATTTAATTATAGCACTTTTGAGACTTTTAATGCCCCTATTTTTTAATGCTGAAATGGTAATTATCGGTAAGTCTTCAAATTGAGGGAGGGAAGAAATGATTTTACTCTTCAGCTTTGCTAATCTATCTTTTTTATTTAACTCTTTGTCCCATTTGTTCACCGCTAAAACTAATCCTCTCCCTTCTTTAGAAATGTGATTGATTATCCGCAGATCTTGTGCATCTAGTGCTCTTTCACTATCAAGTAGCATGAGCACAATTTCAGCATATTTAATTACTTCAAAAGCTTTCCATACTGAAAATTCCTCCAGGCCCTTAGTGACTTTTCCTGCTCGCCTTATTCCAGCAGTGTCAACAATTTGGAAAAAATCATCTAACCAGTTCGTATTAACTTCTATTGGGTCAGTTGTAGTCCCAGATTTTGGACTTGTGACTACTCTCCGTTTTCCTAATATGCTATTGAATAATGTTGATTTCCCTACATTAGGCCGACCAATAATTGCCAATTTGATTTTGTGATCACTCTTTGAGTTTAAATCTATCTGCTCATCTTCGAGCCAAGCACTCTGATCCTCATCCATCAATTGCCCATTCTCATCCAAATTTTGGTTTGCTCCAAAATGAAAATCAGAAGTCATTGTTTCTTTGTGTGCTCTAATTTTTTCCAATAGATCTGTAATTCCTGATCCATGAGAAGCAGAGATTGGTATTGGGTTATCTATTCCCAGAGAAAAGAAATCCCAATATCCTTCTTTAGCTATTTTAGTTTCCATTTTATTAGCCAACAAAAATACCTTCGCTTTAAACTTTCTCAAATAATCAGCAAATTCAATATCATTAGCAGTTAGCCCGGCTTTAGCATCTGTCATAAAAAGAATAATATCAGCACTATCCAGTAATAGTTTAGTCTTGGAACCTGCTTCTTTATTCAGGTAATCATGAGAACTGCTATCAACCCCTGCAGTATCAAACAAAACAAAGGGAATTGGGCCAATATTGAATTTGGCTTCTTTATAATCTCTCGTTGTGCCGGCTACATCGTCTACAATTGAAACTTTTTTACTTACCAAACGGTTAAAAAGTGTAGACTTCCCTACATTAGGTCGACCAGCAATAATGATTTTGAATGCATCCATATCCCAACACACAAACATTTCCTAGACCATTAATTGAAGGCAATCAATTTCCCAGATCTTGTAATTACAAATAACTTATTATGTGCTGCAAAGGGACGGTAAAGTGCTGGATTTCTGAAATTGTATTCTACAATTTGCTCACCCGATACCGGATCAAACTTCCTCAACCTACCATCTGTACCAGTTACCCATATATAATTTCCCGCCAAGGTTGGTCCGAAATATTTATACTGGTTTTTATCCTTCTTGCCAATCGATCGACTCCAAATAATCTTACCTGTTTTCTCACTAATTCTCACTAATTTACCTGATGAAGAAACAATAAACAACGATCCCCCTGCTATTAGAGGGGTACTCTGACTCCCAACAGGTGCATCCCAAACTATTCTGCCATTACTAGAATTAATCGCCAATAGTTGTCCGGATACACTTGTCATGAAAATCTTTCCAGACTTAATTATAGGACTACCTCCAAAATCACCTATTACAGATTGTGCTTCACCTTTTTTAGCATCATCAAATGACTGACTCCAAACTTCTGCACCGTTAGAAGATCTTACTGCCTTTAAAACACCAGCACTAAAAGGGAAGAAAATCCTATTCTTGGATGATGCAGGGGCAACACCCTTTCCTATAACAGTAGGTCTCGTAGCTCCCTCTAAAGTCCACAAAATATCTCCCTCAAAGTTCATGGCTATTGCCATATCATTCGATGAAATAGAATACAGTCTTTTATTGTTTATGACTGGCGGCCCTCTAAATGGAGAATCGAATTTTCGACGCCACAAAATTGATCCCTTGGAGGGGTTTAGAGAAACAATGTCACCGTATCCTGTTAGCGCAAACAATTTATTCTTATAAATTGCTAAACCGCCACTGTATTGGCTTATTTGCCTACCTTCGCCCTTTGGGGCCAAGCCAGTAACCCAAACCCTATTACCACTCAAATCAAAAGCAATCATATTTGCTTTTCCATCTAAGATAAAAATATTCTTTTCAGTTATTATTGGAGCCGATAGGTTGCCACTTTTTAAAACGGATGTCTCCCAAGCTTTTGACAATAAACCATTAAAACTGGAATGAATGAAATGATGCGTTGGACCATTATCTACTTGAGTAATAGATGAGATAGCTCTAGGTTTTCCTAAATTTATATTTTTTCCCTTATTACTTAGGTAACGAGCCAATGGGTCAGCGTAAATTTCCTGCCGCTCGCCCACAATCTTATTATCATTTAGGCAACCAGTTGCTGTTAGGCAAAAAAAGCCCATCAACATTATCTTAGGAAAATTTTTCCTGGTGAGAAGGTTTGCTAAAATCCTAAAGCTTATCATAAGAAATTAACCATAAATTACTTAGGATCAACATTATCCTGGATTATTCTCTTGAGGTTAATAATTCTAGTCCGCATTCCAGAAGAAGATAAATCTGGCTCTAACAATTTAACTTCATCTAAAGCTTCACTGAAAAGTTCCTTACTCAAAAGAAGATCTATTTTGGCTTCTATAGCTAAAAGTCGATAAGGTCTGTCAGGCCCAGATAGACTATTCAGCATATCCATTTTTCTGTCAAAATCTAATTCAGAAATGTAGAAAGTATATAATAAAGCAAGATCTCTTAAAACGATTGGTAAATCTTTATTATTAGCTACTGTCTCTAAGTGCACCAATCTTTCACTACTATTCACAACGGATGATCTTAAGAATGCTGGATTAAGGACTGCTAAAGGTTTTCCAGGTAACCCTTTATTTAAATAAGTTAAATAATTTTTAACATCTTCAGAGTCAGTAAAACTTTGTAAAACAGCTCTTAATTCGTCCCCATTTTGCTCAGCGGCCAATCTTTGCTTACTTTTTCTCCATTCATTAACACCGGCACCACCCACCAAAAGTAGGATTAAAAAAACTCCAATCCATCCATACTTTCGGAATAAAGTATAAAGTCTATCCCTGCGAACCTCGTCGCTAACCTCTTGAATAAATGATTCATTTAAACTCAATTATTTGCCCTCTTCCTATTTGTGGAGCAACTTTACTTTCAGCAAACGCCATAAAAAAATAAAACTTGCTTTCCCTCTGGATTTTATAGGATAACACCCCAAATACAGTTACTAAGATTGGTATACCCCCAATTGCTATTTTGTCTACTAAATAATTGGGTTACCGGGCAATAAAAATAGAGAGTAAGCTAGTTTGCAAATAAACTCCAAACAATGAACGTACACATAGTATTATAACTCAAATCATGATTAGGGGACAAATGCGGGTAATTTCACTAATTTTAGCAGCCATTGTTGGTATGAGCCTCTATTTTTTAGTCGTTGATCGAGAGACTTTAATTATTTATGTAAAAAAATTAAGTAATTCCGAGGAATTGGGAATTAAACCAGAATCCACTGAAGTAGATCTTGCACTAGATGAACCAAAAAAAACAGTATTGCCTCATGTAATTGTCAGCAAATCAAAAGCAATAAAAGCAAATAATGTCCTCGTTCTTCGGGGAAAAACTGCAGCTTCTCGGAAAGTAGAAGTAAGAGCTGAAATTAGTGGGGCTGTTATTTCATCCCCTCGCCCAAAAGGCTCCAGTATAGAAACCGGGGAAACTCTTTGTGAGATAGCGGCTGGAACTAGGTTTGTAACATTGAGTGAAGCAAAGACCCGACTATCAGAGGCAGAAGAAAAATTTGATGTAGCAAAAACTCTTACAGAACAAGGATACAGCACTAAAACGAGTAATCTTACTCAAGAAACGCTCCTTGAATCGGCAAAAGCTTCCTTAAAAAAAGCTGAGTATGAAATATCTAAATTAATAATTCATGCACCATTTGCCGGTGTATTAGAGAATAATACGGCAGAATTAGGTAGCTATTTAAACCAAGGATCACTCTGTGGAACTATCATTGATTTATCCCAGGTAAAATTGATTGGATATGTCCCAGAAGTTAAGATCCGAGAAATTTCCGTAGGTGCTAAGGCTGCAGGAAAAACAGTGTCAGGGATCACTACAGACGGCTCAGTCAGCTTTATTTCAAAACGTGCAGATCCCATTACAAAAACTTTCCAAGTTGAAATTATCGCAGAGAATTATGATTCAAATATACGAGATGGTGAAACGGTAGAAATTGCGATTGAATTAGAGGCTAATACAGCACATTTGTTACCTCAGTCAGTGTTAACACTTAATGATGAAGGGTCCTTAGGTGTTAGAGCAGTAATAGAAGGCGAAGTTAAGTTCTACGAAGTAAATATCCTACGGGATCAAATAAATGGGTTACTTCTCACAGGTCTGCCTGAAACAATTGACGTAATTACCGTAGGCCAGGAATTTGTTTTAAGCGGTCAGAAAGTCAATGTTACTTATGAGAAAAGTGAATGAAGCAGATAGTTGATTGGGCCGTTCACAGGGCTCGCATGGTTTTATTTTTTGTTGTTTTATCCTTAATTGCAGGAATATACTCATATACTAATCTTCCGAAAGAGGGTGAGCCTGATATAGAAATACCAGTAGTATTTATATCAGTGCCATTCCCAGGCATTTCTGCAGAAGATAGCGAAGCCCTGCTTGTTAAGCCTTTGGAAAGGGAACTCTCAGAGCTTAAAGGTTTAAAACAATTATCTTCGACAGCTGCAGAAGGTTATGCAGGAATTGCTCTTGAATTTGATTACAATTGGAACCGAGAGTCAGCTTTGGCTGATATTAGAGACAAAGCTAATAAGGCAGAAAGTAAATTTCCTAATGGCGCTGAACAATACTCCATCAATGAAATTAATTTCTCTGAATTTCCAATTGTCATTGTTACAGTTTCTGGGAATGTTCCTGAACGTACTCTAACTAGAATTTCAAAAGATCTCCAAGATCTTATAGAAAGTGTTCCAAACGTTCTTGAAACTGGGTTGTCGGGCGTAAGAGACGAAATGATAGAAGTTCTTATAGATCCTCTAAAACTAGAGTTGTATAATGTCACTGCCGGAGAATTATATGCTGTGGTTAATAATAACAACCAACTAATTGCAGCAGGCGATGTTGAAGTAGGCTCCGGAGCCTATTCAATAAAAATTCCATCAAGTTTTAGATCAGCGAATGATGTATACGCTCTACCAATAAAGACCAATGGAGACCGATTAATCAGATTGGGTGACATTGCTGAAATTAAACTGACTTTCAAAGATCGTTTTGGAATGGCCCGCTTTAATGGCCAGCCAACTATGGCAATTCAAGTTGTAAAAAGAAAAGGATCTAATTTAATTCAAGCAGTCGAAGATGTAAAAAAGCTAGTCAATGAGCATACAGAAGCCTGGCCAGACGCATTAAAAAATAGTGTTAAAGTCAATTTTTCTTTGGACAACTCCAAACAAGTCAAAGGAATGGTAGGATCTCTTGAATCAGCTGTCTTGACAGCTATCGCACTTGTGATGATTGTTGTTTTAGCTTCTCTTGGAACACGATCAGCAATATTGGTAGGTTTTGCCATTCCCACCTCCTTCATGCTGACATTCGCATTCTTGGCAGTATTTAATATTGCTATTTCTAACATAGTGATGTTCGGTCTGATTCTAGCAGTAGGTATGCTTGTTGATGGGGCTATCATCGTTGTAGAATACGCCGACAAAGAAATTAAGAAAAATGTTGGACCAATGAGGGCTTATACCGCAGCAGCAAAAAGAATGTTCTGGCCTATCATATCATCTACAGCCACAACACTTTGTGCATTCTTACCTATGCTATTCTGGCCTGGGGTAGCAGGACAGTTTATGGGAAACTTACCCCTAACAATTATATTTGTATTATCTGCATCACTTGTGGTCGTTTTGATATACTTACCAGTCGTGGGGGGAGTTTCTGGGAGAATATCTCGTAATATTGAGCGGTTAGCAGCAAAGATGAGAAATAGATTATCAGTTCTAATTAGGATCTTACTTTTCCTGAGTGTAACGGTGATAACTATTATGACCGCTTTCATTATTCTAAAAGCTCTCTTTGTTGATGGGAACAAATCGCTAACAATTTTGTGCTCATTTATATTTCTTGCAGAATGTCTTTCTATTTCAGTATTACTTTCATCGCTCAGGAAGACCTCTTATGTTGAACAAAGTAGTGATGTTTATGTAAGAAATTCAGTTGGAAAATTTGTGAATTTTCTAGTTAACAACCCCATAATGCCAGTGATCACAATTTTATCCTGCGTATTTCTACTTTTCTCTATTTTCAAAATATACCAAGAAAATGG
>MDTG01192369.1_pt1 | contig 10201 bp, 8 predicted proteins | sample 811421 | NCBI WGS metagenome assembly MDTG01 (sample SAMN05326645, study PRJNA326480) | marine metagenome | isolation source: seawater | place: Pacific Ocean: South East | collected 2011 | reverse complement strand
GGTTTCATCGATAATGGCCTTGTTAAAAGCAAAAATAGGATCCTCTTCATCGAGAAGATGTGGTGGTATTTTGTCTAAATCTACATCTAGGCCAATACATAAGAAAGAAGATTTATCGTTAATGGCTCTGGTTAGCTGTACTTGAGTCATGACACTATATTAAAAGGTTTCTCCTGCTTCCTGCAGTTTCTCGGTATTACGAACTAATTTTAATTCATCAATAATGCGTTGAATATCTCCATCCATAATATTACCTAAGTCGTATAGGGTCAGATTGATTCGATGATCAGTAACCCTTCCCTGTGGATAATTATAGGTGCGAATTTTAGCACTTCTATCCCCGGAGGATACCATGCTTTTTCGTTTTTGAGCATCTGCCTCAAGTTTTTTTGCTAATTCGAGTTCGTAAAGCCTCGACCTCAGTACTTTAAGCGCCTTTTCTAGATTTTTATGTGAGGATTTTTGATCTTGACAACTCACTATCATCCCTGTAGGCTCGTGATGCAATTTAATAGCCGAATAAGTGGTATTTACCGACTGACCGCCAGGTCCAGTCGAGGTGGTTCGTTCAACTCGAACCTCATTCATGTCTAGTTCAACATCAAATTCTTCAGCCTCTGGTAAAACCATTACCGTTGCAGCACTAGTGTGCACTCTACCTTGTGTTTCGGTTTGAGGCACACGTTGCACACGATGAACGCCCGCCTCGTATTTAAGAGTCCCGTAGACATCCTCCCCATTGACTTCAAAAATGATCTCTTTAAATCCACCACTTGTACCTTCATTGAAATCCACCAAGTTAACCTGCCAACCATGAGATTCACAATACTTCGTATACATTCGGTGTAGATCTCCCGCAAAAATACTTGCCTCATCACCCCCGGTACCTGCGCGAATTTCTACGACTGCATTTTTAGTATCTTCAGGATCCTTGGGTACTAATAAAAATCTGATTTCTTCCTCTAATTTTGGCTTCATCCCCTGAGCTGCCTCCAGTTCTATTTTAGCCATCTCAATCATTTCGGGGTCAGTCTCTTGGCTAAGCATTTCTTGAGCTTCATTCATGGCGTTTTGCATAGAAATGTATGCATCTCTTTTCTCCATTAAAACAAGGAGATCCTTATATTCTTTATTGAGCTGAATATAGCGCTTTTGGTCGCTGATTACGTCTGGTTGAATGATTAGGTCATTTACCTCTTGAAAACGCTGTTTTACGATATTAAGTTTTTCTAGCATGGAATAATATTAGCCACTAAAGCAATTACAAATTTACATTAAATTTATTCCAGACGACTAATGATAATTAAAGCTGCCGTGTTCCGATACGACCTTCAAACTCTTTTTCTCAGAAGCTAGTACCCGGCCTACAATTTGAGCATCGATATTAAAACTTTGAGCAATATTTATTATTTGTTGAGCGAGATCAGAAGAAACATAGAGTTCCATTCTATGTCCCATATTAAAAACCTGATACATTTCTTTCCATGGTGTCTGACTCTCTTTCTGAATCAATGCGAATAAAGGCGGAGTAGAAAATAAATTATCTTTTATCACTTGACCCTGGTTCAAAAAATGAAGAATTTTTGTTTGAGCACCACCACTACAATGAATCATACCATCTATTTTGTCACGTCCAATTTGTTCGAATATTGCTTTTACAACTGGGGCATAGGTCCGAGTTGGCGACAAAACCAATTGACCAGCGTTCAACGGAGTACTTGCCAACTCTTCCGTCAATTTCTTAGAGCCTGAATAAATCAAACTCTCCGGTAGGGCAGCATCAAAACTTTCAGGGTATCGTTTGGCGAGATATTTTTCAAAAACATCATGACGCGCTGAGGTTAATCCATTACTGCCCATCCCCCCATTATATTGAGATTCATAGGTAGATTGACCAAAAGAGGCTAGTCCTACAATAACATTTCCAGGTTTAATATTAGAATTATCGATTACATCTGAACGCCTCAGTCGAGCAGTGACTGTAGAATCAACAATAATTGTCCTCACAAGGTCACCGACATCTGCCGTTTCACCTCCTGTAGCATGGATTTTTACTCCATGCTGCGCCAATTCATCAACCAACTCTCGAGTACCGTTGATAATAGCTGACAAGACGGAACCTGGAATTAAATTCTTATTTCTACCGATGGTTGAGGACAAAAGGATATTATCCACAACACCAACGCAGAGTAAATCATCAATATTCATGATCAAGGCGTCTTGGGCAATACCTTTCCAAACACTAAAATCTCCTGTTTCTCTCCAATACATGTAAGCTAGAGAAGATTTTGTCCCTGCTCCATCGGCATGCATCACCAGGCAATGGTCTGGACTACCTGTTAAATAATCGGGAACAATCTTACAAAACGCACCTGGAAAAAGTCCTTTATCAACCTTTTTAATGGCCTCATGGACCTCTGTTTTAGCTGAGGACACTCCGCGCTGGGCGTAACGTTTTGATATCTCTTTACTCATCATGACAAAGGTAAAAAAATTAAGGGGTTCTGAACCTCAGTTTAAGAACCCCTTTTTATCATTATGACATAGAATTATCGTGTGAAGAGCAATTCTCGGTACTTAACTAATGGCCATAACTCATCATCAACTAAAAGCTCTAATTTATCGCAATGATAGCGGATTTCGTCGAATAAAGGCTTGACCTCATTACAATAGGCAAACGCACAATCCTCAGCACCAGATAAAGCGTTAGCTTTTTTACGCGCTTCGATCATTTCAGTAATACCTTTGTTAATCAAGGCAATGTGACCACTAATTTGCTCAATCAGGGTCATTTGCTCCGCTGCAACCTTTTTAAAACCTGTACCATAAATATCTTTGAGTCCTTTAACATTTTCTATTAAAATATTTTGATATCGAACCGCTGTGGGAATAACATGGTTTCTTGCAATATCACCAAGTAATCGGCCTTCTATTTGTACCCGCATGGCATATTCCTCTACTTCAATTTCATGGCGAGCCTCAATTTCTACCTTATTCATAATCCCGAGCCCCTCAAATAGTGCGACTGAACGATCTGCGATTTTAGCTTTTAATGCTTCCGGTGTCGTTTTATTGTTGCTTAAACCACGTTTTTTAGCCTCGTCTTCCCATGCTTTTCCGTAACCATCTCCCTCAAATCGAATGCGCTTTGAATCTTTGATATATTCGCGAAGAACGTTGAATATTGCATCGTCTTTCTTCATTTTCTTAGTATTGATCAAGGCATCCACCTCAGCTTTAAATTCTATCAATTGTTTGGCTACGATAGCATTTAAAACCGTCATAGGATTCGCGCAATTAGAAAAAGAACCCACTGCCCTTAATTCAAATTTATTGCCTGTAAAAGCAAAGGGTGAAGTTCGGTTACGGTCAGTGTTATCTAATAAAATTTCTGGAATTTTACCCACGACATTCAATTTCAAATCCGTTTTTTCTTCTGGGGATAATTTACCGCTAGTCACTTTTTCTAACTGATTTAGCACCTCGGTTAACTGAGAGCCTATAAAAACCGAAATTATCGCTGGTGGCGCCTCATTAGCACCCAATCGATGATCATTACTTGCACTAGCAATAGTAGCTCGAATCAATTCTTCATATTCGTTTACCGCCTTGATAGTATTAATAAAAAAGGTCAAAAATTGAAGATTTTTCATAGGCGTACTTCCTGGACTAAGCAAATTCACTCCTGTATCTGTAGCTAGAGACCAGTTATTGTGTTTACCACTGCCATTTATACCGGCAAATGGTTTTTCGTGAAATAAAACTTTGAAATTATGTCGATCCGCTACTTTATCCATAACATCCATAAGCAGTGAATTATGATCAACTGCTAAATTTGCCTCTTCGAAAATTGGAGCTAACTCAAACTGATTTGGTGCTACCTCATTATGTCGTGTTTTGACGGGAACCCCTAAAAGCATACATTCATTTTCTAGATCACGCATATAACTGAGAACCCGAGTTGGAATGGATCCAAAATAGTGATCGTCAAGTTGTTGACCCTTCGCCGAAGAATGTCCTAGCAATGTGCGACCAGAAAGTTTCAGGTCGGGACGGGCATCTACTAAAGCTTTATCAATTAGGAAATACTCTTGTTCCCAACCAAGAGTAGCAACAACCTTAGAAACTGATTTGTCAAAATATTTCACTACGTCTGTAGCTGCTTGATCCACAACTTGAAGGGATCGAAGCAGTGGTGTTTTATTATCAAGAGCCTCTCCAGTATAGGCTACAAATACTGTTGGAATACAAAGAGTGGTGCCAAAAATAAAAGCAGGCGAAGTTGGGTCCCAAGCGGTATATCCCCTTGCTTCAAACGTATTTCGTATTCCCCCATTTGGAAAACTAGAGGCATCGGGCTCTTGCTGAACAAGCTGTCCACCACCAAATTTTTCAATAGCTTTTCCTCCCTCAATAGGCTCGAAAAAGGCATCATGTTTTTCTGCAGTTGCACCAGTAAGCGGTTGAAACCAATGTGTGTAGTGTGTTGCTCCTTTCGATATTGCCCAGTCTTTCATTCCCGCAGAAATTTGGTCTGCAACAGATCGATCAATTTTGGTTCCTTTCAACATCGCTTGACGAACCGAATTAAAAGATTCTTTTGTCAAATATTGTCGCATTGCTATCTCATTGAATACATTATTACCAAAAATATCAGAACGTCTTTCTGGTTCGTTGACAGCTACTGGTTTACGACTAAAAGTTTCTTTAAGGGCTTGGAAGCGTAGGGTTGACATAATTAAGCATTTTGTGATTTTAAGCAAAAATAAATCAAAATACCTATACCACCCCCCCTTTTTTAGATCAGAGTTGTAAAAAATTAGCAATATTTATCAACAACCCCCAAAAAAATGAATAGAGTTGAAAAACTTTAATTAATCGTCTTTGCAATGAAAACTAAATAAGCTGCCAAGAGTAACAATCCTTCCAGTCGACCAATACGGTGAGGCCGGGGAACTATAATTAAAATTAAAAGCGCTAATGCAAATCCAATCATCCAGTATAAATCAAAAGGCATAAACTCACTAGCATTTGTAACAAGGGGGTGAATCATTGAGGTGAGTCCCAGAACACAAGCAATATTAAAAATGTTAGACCCAATAAGATTACCTAATGAGAGAGCCTTTTCTTTTTTTATTGCTGCAATAACTGAAGTCGCTAATTCTGGAATACTGGTTCCCACTGCAATAATCGTCACAGCAATAACCTGTTGACTTACTCCTAAATCTTGCGCAATAGCCACAGCAGCACCCACTAACCACTCACTTCCATAATATAGAGCAGTGGCCCCGATTACAAACCATAAAACTACCTTAAAGCCAGAAACCTTCGCCAAGGCATTGTCAATGCCTCCAACAGAATCATTTTCCTTGGCAATGATCGGCCTAAAACGAGTAATTAAAAGGTATAGATAAATTATTAAACAAGAAAACAAAGCAAGACCAGCTGAAAAAAATATACCATCTTGATATAGCAATAACAAAGTCAAAGCAATACTAAGTGAAAACATAACTGGCCAATTTAATTTATAAAAGTCGCGATCAATCATTATTGGACTAATAATTGCTGCAATACCTAAAACAAGTCCAATATTTGCAATATTTGAACCAATAACATTACCCAAAGCTATTATGCTGTGACCTTTAAATGCAGCACTTAGGCTTACCAATAACTCCGGAGCCGAAGTAGCAAAAGATACTACGGTTAGGCCAATTATCATTCTGGATAAATTTAATTTAAAAGAGAGGCTTACAGAGGCCCGAACTAAATATTCCCCTCCAATAACCAAGGCAGTTAATCCTAAAAATAAATAGATGAAATTCATGCTCTAATTTATAATACGAAGATACAAATAAGCCTATTGCTCATTTATAGGTCGGACGCTTTTTTTATTTCTTATCTTAGAGGGGCAGTTGATTTAATTCTGACAACTATGATGTTTAAATTCCTCGCCAAAATTAATCGGCTTATTTTGCCCAGTCTTACCCGCAGAGAAATAGATTTGGCTGAAGCAAAAAAGTGGCAATTAATTCTAATAGCCTATCGTTATTGGGTCACTAAAAACGCCTTAGATTAATCAAAAGTAGCATACTGAGCGTATTTTTTGATTACTTAACTTCGATCTTCCTCCAAGCGACTTGAGTTCAATTATAAAGCTACATTGAACCACTACCCCGCCAAGCATGTCAATTAATTCTAGTGCGGCGGCGGCAGTTCCTCCGGAAGCTAAAACATCATCGTGTAATAAGATCCGATTACCAGTCTTTATAGCGTCGCTATGCATTTCAATTTCTGCATCACCATACTCTAAATTATATTTAATACCAATAGTTTGCCCTGGGAGCTTGCCTTTTTTTCGTATTGGAACAAATCCACAATTCAAACGCTGTGCCAGAAGAGGTCCAAGAATAAAGCCTCTGGATTCAATACCGACAACAAAATCAACCTTTTGTTTAGTGTCAGGCATCATTTCATCTAGACAATTTGCCACTGCAATAGGGTCTTTTAATAACGGAGTTATATCTTTAAAATTAATACCCTTTTTTGGAAAATCAGGAACCGTTTTAATCAAAGATTGACAGTCGGACATAGCGCTAAGGAAATTTGTTCAGTAAAAAGCTAACTAAAATTACAAAATTCAAATAAATTCAGGTCTCAATAATTGTTCATTGAAACCTCACTTATTTGGAAGTTTTTAGTATTATTTCATGAAATTTTAAAAGGCTTTTAGCACGGACAATAAATTCATGTATCGACTTATAAATTGCTCGAAATTTTAACTAACTTGAGCATTCATCAAAACATTACACTACTCTAATATCATGAAACATATTCAAAACAAAATCCTCAAGGCATTAACAATTACTTTATTTTGTTCCGTAACACTTTGGGCACAAATTCCTCAAGACGGCTTACAAGGATACTATAAACTAGATGGTAATGACTATGACAATTACAGCAATCAAAACTCCATTCCTCTTGATCCATATCCGACAGGTGGATTTTTATTACCCGCACCAAACCGATTCGGAGAATCAGATATGGCATTAAAGCTAATTAATCAATTCATGGATACATCCCAGGAGCCGATGATTTATGATTTTAGTGTTGGCAATGCCATGTCTCTTTGTACATGGATGAAAATCGATGAGACGGTCATTGATTGGACGGGATTGCTCAATAATTGGGCAGACTTTGGCATCGGTGGTTATTATTTAGGAATTACTCCAAATCAAGAAATCCGATGGAATGTTAATGTGGACCCTCCAATTGATAGTAATCCTGTTAGCACTGGAGTTTGGATGCATGTGGCAGCAGTTTATGACGGCAACACCTCCTTTCTTTACATTGATGGAAATCTAGTAAACCAAATAGTATACGGTTTCAATTTATTAGAAAGTGTCTATCCATTTACCGTCGGTACTCAAGCCAATTTACCGAATAATGTTTTTCCAGGAATATTGGATGATGTCTTGATCTATGACCGCGCCCTTTCAGGACAAGAAGTTTTAGACATTGTCGAGGCTCTGTCCATTGAGGATATAGCATCATTTGCAAATTCGTTGAGCTTAGGTCCAAATCCTACTTCGGGCAATATCACATTATCCTATGGATCAGTACAAGGACAGTTAAAACAGTTAAACATTTACGATTTAAAAGGCAGTACTTATTTGAGAAAAGCTATAAATCAAAAAAACATGGAATTTGATATAAGACATTTATCATCAGGAACTTACATTTTTGAATTTGAGACTATGGACGGGCAAATAATTACAAAAAAAATTCTAAAAAAATAGTAACCTATATCATGAATTCTGGATTCAAATTCTTGTCCTTTTTATTGCAAACAAAGAGAATTGAATTATTCTCTTTGTTTTTCTTATCAGTCGGTATCACTTGCCTCTGTTCACAATCGCTTGAGCAAGAACTCGAGCTCGCCATGCAGGAAAACTACATAATTGGTGCAACAGTCCTGTCAATTTGCCAAGATCAACCAGCACAAATTTTTAATTTTGGTTATTCAGATCTGAGTGGTAACATAGAGGTTTCAGAAAGTACTTACTTCAGGATTGCCTCCATCAGTAAACTTGTAAGCTCCATCGGTTTACTTAAATTATGTGAAGAAGGCTATTGCGATATTGATGAACCAATAAATAATTACCTGCCTTATGAAGTAAAAAACCCCAACTACCCCAATATCGATATAACCTTAAGAATGCTCTTATCACATACGTCAACACTTAACGATGGACAAGCCTACAGCTCTTTTCTCAATGCAACTTATAGCGAAATGCCTCCGCCAGATATTTCAGAAATTCTAGTTCCAGGGGGCAGTTTTTATTATAACGACATATTTATAAACCGAACTCCAGGCGAGTATTTTCAATATGCAAATATCAATTATGGTCTTGTCGCGACCATTATTGAATTTATATCAGAAGTTCGTTTCGACATTTACATGAAGGAATTATTATTTGATCCTCTAGATATTGATGGATCCTACAATATCCAAGATTTACAAAATATCCAAAATTTAGCTGTTCTATACAGGGACGGTATACCTCAAGCCGATAATTATGGAGGTACGATGCCTGAACCTCCCGAGTATTCGAGTTACGAGATCGGCACTAATGGATCATTATTTGCTCCGCAAGGTGGACTAAGAATTTCTGCATCTGATTTGTCAAAAATCATGTTTGCTTTAATTAATAATGGTATTGGTTTGAACGATGACTTTGAAAGCGTTAATATTTTAGATGCTGCTACGGTAATTAACATGTTAGATAATAATTGGAGTTACAATGGCTCAAATGGTAATAATTATTATGATCTATTCAACTCGTGGGGATTAGGGGTGCATAGAATAACAAATACAAATCAAGGAGATATTGTATTTCAGGATATCCCAATGTTTGGCCATCCTGGAGAGGCCTATGGCCTTCTTTCGGACCTCTACTTTGACCTTGAAAGCGGATATGGGTTAATATTCATTACCAATGGCTATTATCCCGGTGGAAATTATCAATTTGGTGAAAACTCAGCCTTTTATCAGGTTGAAGAAGATGTTTTTAATATTCTGAAGAATTATTCCTTTGACTTATGCGCAAATCTCAGTTCGGACACACCTAAATACAATATTCATGTATATCCTAATCCGACCAATAATTTTATTTATTTCAATCAAAGCGATTGGACTTCATTCACAATACGTGATTTAAGTGGACGAATTGTTCTCCATCAATGTGACACAATCAATAAGATTTCAGTTTCAAACTTAAACTCAGGAATTTATTTTTATGAAATCATAAAGCACGAGCAGCGAAGTACTGGAAAAGTAATCATTGAATAAAACATCCAATGATTCAAGCAGATGATAAAATAATTATATTCTCTAACGGAGAAAATGATCAAAGCTTTACTTTACTTCGCTGTTAGGAGGAAACCAATCTGCCAAATCATCTAACCTTACATAAGGATACTGGCCGATTTTCTCAAGGCGGTAATAAGTATTTAGACCAGATATACCCGTAGTCTGAGACAGCTCTAAGTCTAACTCACCGGTCTGATCGATAAATTCATCAGGAAAAGATATATAAATTACTTTTCCAACTACCAAAGTAGTCCCGTTGAGTGGAATTTCAATAGCGGACTCAAAACTCAATGCAAATTTCAATTTGCTTTCAGCAACAAATGGAGCATTCACATCAGGAATCCATTCTGGGGTAAAACCACAACGATCAAATTCTGAGACTTTTTCAGGAAACTTTGCTGAAGTATAATGAGCCTGTTCTGTAAAAGTATCCGGAATATGGTTAATGGTGTAATGGCCGGTAGCCTTAATATTTTGCCAGGTATGCCGGGGAACCTGACCATAGGGTCGCAGGACGAAACCAATTAACGCAGGGTTACTTCCCAAGTGGACCACAGAACTAAATACAGCCAAATTATGATGACCTTTCGAATTTTGTGTGCCAATTAAATTTGCAGGCTTGACTCCAGTGATGGCATTAATCATTCTGATCCGATTAACTCTATCGGCCTCAGAAATTTGTTTTTGATTCCATATCATATCTAGGCTCGATCAGCAATTAACGCCAAAAGTCCCAAAACCAAACATAACGCAAAAGTGTATAAAACGATAGATCCTACTCCCATAAGGTGAATATAATTAATTTTTTAATGATTTGTTTTTTGATTTAGC
>MDTG01143581.1_pt1 | contig 10201 bp, 9 predicted proteins | sample 811421 | NCBI WGS metagenome assembly MDTG01 (sample SAMN05326645, study PRJNA326480) | marine metagenome | isolation source: seawater | place: Pacific Ocean: South East | collected 2011 | reverse complement strand
GCTAAAGACTATGTATTGTCTTAAGGATATTTTGAATCGATTGCGTCATAGCGATCATCGTTGGGAAGCTATTTTAGAGTTAAAAATGTCAGATAACCCAGAATGGGAAAGAGCGTTAATTAATTTATTACAAGATGATGATTGGGTTATTCGGTGGTGTGTTGCTGAAAAGTTAGGGGATCTTGGTCAAGTTAATTCTATTGAGCCATTAATATTGCTATTAAATGATTCTGATGGACATGTACGGCGTAATGCAATGAAAGCATTAGAAAAATTTCAAGATAAAATGGTTAAAGTTGCGCTTCCTTATTTAGAACATGATAATGTTCATATTCGTCGTAATTTATGTAATATTTTTGTTGCATTAGGTAATAGGGTGGTTCCACTTCTTCGACGGGAATTATCTCAGTATAATCGTATGATTAGTAATTTAATTCTTTACATTCTTTATGAAATTAATCCTGAAAGTATGGACCCTATATTAAAAGAAGCAATTTTTATTCCAAATATTCAAAAAAATGCCATTATTTTAGTAGGTATTCGTGGAAACTCAGCGATTTTGCCAACGTTATTACCGTTATATAAACATGTATCGTTGCGGCGTGTTATTTTACAAGCAATTAAGTTAATTGGAAAAAAAGAAAGTTTTTTATTTATTGTTCGTTTGCTTAATTACCCTGATATCTCTCAATATGCTGAACAAGTTATTATTAAAATTGGGCCGCCAATATTACCTAATTTAATTGTTGCTTTGACTAAACCTAGTTTTTCTAAAATTAATTTAATTAATTTAATTTTTATTATTGGGCCTGAAAAAGTAATGGATAAATTATATATTCTTGCTAAAAAAAATGCTGAAATTGATGAATTAATAGCCCCTTTAAAAATTCAATATCCTCAATTAAATTTTTGTGATAAAGTGGTGAATTCTTGATCCTTACTTTAAATCCATTTATTATCATTTAATACTATGAGTTCTAAACCACATTTTAAGTCAATTGCTACTAATAAAAGGGGGTATTATGATTATGCGTTTAAAAATAAATTTGAAGTGGGCATTGTTTTAACGGGTTATGAAGTTAAATCACTTCGTCATAATAGTGTGACAATACGGGATGCATATGCACGTATTTTTAATGGTGAGTTATGGTTAATTGGGTGTCATATTCCTATTTATAAACCGGGGGGTCAATTTGAACACATTGATTCAACACGACGGCGAAAATTATTAATTCATAAAAAAGAATTAAAACGACTTATTGGTAAAACTCAAGAAAAAGGACTGACGCTAATTCCTTTAAAATTATATTTTAAAAATCATTTAGTAAAATTAGAACTTGGTTTGGGTCAAGCTAAGAAAAAATATGATAAACGTCATGTGATAAAAGAACGCGAGTTAAAGCGGGAACTTGATCGCGCTAATAAGCGTCAAGAATGATCTTAAATTAGTGTTCTAATGTTGTGTTTTTGGTTGTTGTTGAATTATACCATTGATATACTTCTGCATTTAAATTCCATTGTTGATCAGCAGGAGATTTTTGTTTTAAAACATGATTTTTACGTCTAAGGTAGTGGTTTGTAAACGGTCGTTCAATATCTGAAATTAAATCCCAAGTTCCTGCACCATATAGTGGTATTAATAATAGATACATTAATAGAAATAGGGAATTATTTTTAATACTCACTATTGTAGTTAGACACACTAAAATAAATTGTAACACTAGCGGTTAAAAGTAATAATGCCATTAATTGATGAGCAACAGCAATATATATTGGTACATGATAAATTAATGTGATAATTCCTAAAGCAAATTGAGTTATGGTAGAAATTAATAAAAAAATAACAGCACGTCTTTGAAACCAAGATAAACGTTGATGTAAAAGAGAATAACTGATTAGTATGACACTGAGTAGTAGGATAATTGCTAATATCCGATGAATAAATTGTACAGTAATAGGGTTATTAATTAAGTTATTCCAAATGGGGCGTAATTGTACGATTTCGTTTGGAACCCATTGATGTCCCATTTTTGGAAATGTATTCATAATATACCCTGCATCTAAACCTGCGACAAAGGCCCCATAAATAATTTGAATAATAATTCCAAAAATAAGTAATTTTACCCATTTAGTTGTTGATTTTTTAATGGGATAGCAGATTGGTTTGACTATTATTAACAGTGTCCACCAAATATAAATAAACAAAAAAAATGCTAAGCTTAAATGCAGCATTAAACGAATGTGACTAATATAAGGTTGATTAATTAAACCGCTTTTAACCATTATCCATCCCATAATACCTTGTGAAATAACGAGTCCACTCATTATGAATCCGCGGTAAATTAATTTTTTATCGAGTATTTTTAAAATACTTAATATTAATAATGGGATAATAATTGCAATTCCAATTAATCGACCCAACATACGATGTGCGTATTCCCAGAAAAAAATCCATTTAAATGATTCAAGTTGCATTGTCTGATGTAGTTGCTGATATTCTGGAAATTGTTGATATTTTTTAAAGGTTGCTTGCCAACTACTTTCAGATAACGGTGGTATAATTCCCATTATGGGGTGCCAGTTTACCATTGATAATCCGGAGTTTGTTAAACGAGTAATTCCACCAACCATCACAATTGTTATGATTAATGTACATACGCAAGATAGCCATATGATACTATATTTTTGCTTGTTGTTAATCATAAATTAATGTAATCAGAATCAATTTTGATTGACAAGGGTTTAATTTTTTTTGATCTAATTTGTGACTCAGATTATACTGTTATCAATGGTAAATTTTAAGCAACGTGCAAATCATGTTTTATCGCCTGTCATTGGTCGCTTTACTGATTTAGAAATTAGTTATGGAAAGGGGTGTTATTTATATGATTCTAAAAATGTTGCTTATTTAGATTTTTCATCGGGTATTGGGGTCACTTCTACCGGGCATTGTCATCCTGAAATTGTTAATGCTATTACTAAACAGGCGAATCAGTTGATTCACCCTTGTATTGGCATTGGTTTTTATGATGTTGTGATTACTTTAGCAGAAAAGCTTTCATCTTTACTTCAGCCAATGCCTTATTCTGTTTTTTTTAATCAAAGTGGTTCTGAAGCGATTGAAACAGCCGTTAAGCTTGCGACATATGTTCAAAATAAGCATCAAATTGTTGCTTTTAAAGGCGGGTTTCATGGTCGGACTTTGGGGGCATTATCATTAACTACATCTAAACTAAAATATCGAAAAGGGTATGAGCCGCTACTTTACCCTGTTAAATATCTAGATTATCCCAATACGTATCATTCTGAATTATCTGTTGATGATATGGTACAAAATATTATGACTACTACTATTTTAAACAAAGAGGTTGCTGCTGTTATTATTGAACCTATTTTAGGAGAAGGAGGATATTATATTGCACCATCTGAAGTGTTGTTAGCATTAAAAACCCGATGTGAGGCGTTAGGTATTTTTTTGATTTTTGATGAAATTCAATCAGGTATTGGACGTACAGGAGATTGGTTTGCTTTTCAGCAGTATCATTTAGTTCCAGATATTATTACAACAGCTAAGGGGTTGGGATCTGGAATGCCGATTGCTGCATGTATTGCTAAAAAAGAAATTATGGATCAATGGCCAGCCGGTGCTCATGGGGGGACTTATGGCGGTAATCCTGTGTCATGTGCCGCTGCTTTAGCTACTTTAAATGTTATTCAACCTTATTTAAGTACAGTTCAATCATTAGGGAAATATGGGTTGAAATTTTTAATAGATGAGATTGGTGATCATCCTTGTATTGGGGAGATTCGAGGCGTTGGTTTAATGATTGGCATTGAATTTGTAATGAATAAAAACACTAAAAAACCTAATTCTAATTTTATGAAAAGGGTAATTGAATATTGTTTAGAACATCATCTTATTGTTATTTCTTGTGGGATATATGATAATGTTATTCGTTTAATTCCACCATTAGTTATTGATCAAAAAACTTTTTTAAAAGGGTTAGGTATTTTTGTTGATGGAGTTAATGTAAGTGATTATTCATGGTAAGCGGTCAATTTTAGAGGCATTAAATGCAAATTATCCGATCAGAGAAATTATTATTTCTACTTCGCTTAAGCGTCATCAATCTGTTAGTGATTTAATTCGGCAGGCAGAGTCTTATTCTATTCCAATTCGTTCGGTATCACCGCAAGCGTTTAAACATAATTATCCTGAAAATGAAACTCAAGGTATTGTAGCACTTAGTCAATCGATTAATTTTAGGCCGCTGTCTATATTAAGTGATATTGATCAATATCCTAAGGTAGTGATCTTAGATCATTTAGAGGACCCTTATAATATGGGAGCAATTATCAGAACTTGTGAAGGGTTAGGGGTGAATGCATTAGTGTTTGGTAAAGATCGACAAGTTAAGTTAACACCTGGTGTTATTAAGGCATCATCAGGTGCCGTATATCACTTACCTTTAATTCAAGTTAGTAATGTTGCGCAATCTATCTTACAACTTAAAAAGAATGGATATTGGATTTATGGGACGGCTTTAAATGCTGGTGTTGATATAAATAAAGTAACGATTAATTATCCTTTTGTACTTGTAGTTGGGAATGAAAATAAAGGGATTTCAAAACGCGTTTCAAAAATGGTAGACTTAAATATATCTATTTCAATGGTGGGTAATATTAATTCACTGAATGTATCTGTTGCAACAGGAATACTTTTATATAAAATGGGATGTCATGAATAATACGAAATTTAAGCAGAAAAGTAGTATTCGTAGTAAAATTATGGTGCCTTTTATGGCTGTTATTTCAGTTATTATTGTTACTGTTCTTGTTATTTATACTGTGTTGATGTATAGGAATACTATGGCGTTATCGCAGCAAATGTTATTGCGTGATCAGAAAATAATTGCTTATAATTTTGAAAGTATTCAAACTGAGTTAGAAACGTTATTTTCAATTGCGCCTTATTTTAATCATCTTAGTCGTAGTAGCTTTGAAAAAATGCTTAATTATAATGAGTATTATCCTTTGTTTAATTGGAAAAAACTTCAGCTTTTTATAAACTCTTCTCAAACAAAGATGGGATCTACAGCGCTTTATCAACAACTTTTTCGAAGGCCGGCGCCTTTAAAAGCATATATGTACAGTCAATTTCAAGAGTTTCGGTTTTTGTTTCTTGGGTCCTTTATTCCAAAATTAAAACGATTTAAGTCGCCGGTTGTTTTTGAGTGGCAGTTGTCTGATGTGACGTTAGATTATGTGCAGGAATTAATTGATAGTGAGTTTGCATTGGTGTTTTATTCTGATAATAAAGAGTTAGCTCATCTTGAACTTTTAACTGTCTCGCCATTAATTCAAGATTCGGTTGAGTTGCAATTAGCGATTAAGGAGGTATTAGGTCAAAAGAAGGAATTTGATTCCAAGCCTTTTTCTTATAAATTAGGTTCTCAAACTTATTTGTTTTCTTATCAGCAAACGCCATGGTTGTCGGATTTATATACAGTTGTTGTGACGCCTATTTACTCTGTTTGGGAAAGTAATTTGAGAATGATTTTTGTTTTTTTTCTTATATTGGCGATTATTGGAAGTTTTATTTATGTAATTTATGCTCTTATTATTCGTAAATTAACGTCTTCAATTGAAATTATATCTTCGGTGTCAAAAAAAGTAGCTGAGGGAGACTTAGATCAACATGTATATCTTGATAATGATGATGAAATTGGTAACTTATCGAACTCATTTAATCAAATGATTTTTAATTTAAAGGCGTATGCTGAAAATATTAAAGATGAAGTGTATCGTTCACAAGCTATTATTTCAGCAATACCAGAATGTATTATTGTGACTGATCTTGATAATCGATTAATTTTAGCAAATGAAAAAGCAGAGTTGATGTTTAATTTTTCTGGTAATCAGTTAAAAGGAAAAGCAATTTTAAAACATATTAATAATGATGAGTTTCGTGCGGCTATTAATGTTCAAAAAACAGATGGATCGGTTAGTAAGGAAATTACAATTAAGCATGATGATCAGGAAGAACGCATTTATTCATTAACATCTAGTTATGTTGAAAATCAATATGGTAAATTATTGGGTATTATTACTGTATTAAGAGATTTGACTCATGAAAGACAGATTGATTTGTTGCGTGACGGGTTTTTAAGAACAGTATCACATGAGCTTCGTACACCACTTACTTCAGTGATTGGTTTTATTGAAATTGTGATGACTGATTTAAAAACTAAAGAAAAAAAATCGAATCAAAATTATTTAGAAACCGCACTTAAAGAAGCAAAATTATTGAAGAATTTGATTGATGATTTGCTTGATTTATCACAATTAAAAGCTGGAAAATCCAATATGATTATTTCGGATATTTCAATTAAAGAGCTTGTTGATTCTTTAATTGTATCCATGAAGCCGTTAACAAAAGGAAAGTCATTAAAATTATTAGCAAATGAAATTTCTAAAGATACTCTAATTAAGGGGGATTATAGTAAAGTAAGACGTATTTTTTTAAATATTATCTCTAATGCAATTAAGTTTACTAAGAAAGGAGATATTATCGTTTCATGTAATGAAACTGAGCATTATGTTGCGATTTCTGTGTCAGATACAGGTATTGGTATTCGGCAATCTGAAAAAGAAATTATTTTTGAAAAGTTTCGTCAAATTGATTATTCGTCACGACGAGAATATGATGGTATTGGATTAGGATTATCTATTGTGAAAGAGTTGGTTGAAATGCATAAAGGGACGATAAAAATTGAAAGTGAGTATGGTAAAGGAAGTACGTTTACTGTATCGTTTCCGTCACTTAAAGAACAAATGATGATTTCTGATATTGCTTAATTAGTTTGTCGCGTTCTTGATAAGTGGTAGGAACTAAGGTGATATGACCTAATTTTCTTCCAGGTTGTTTTTCTTTACCATAATCATGAAAGTATATGTCTTTTTTTTGAGTTTTTTGAGTTGGGGTTGTTCCAATAATATTGATCATTGCAGGGTATTTTTGTGTTGTTGTTTGTCCTAGGCTTTTGCCAGTGATAGCGCGAATATGGTTTTCAAACTGGCTGGTTGCTGCACCTTCAATTGTCCAGTGACCAGTATTATGGACTCGGGGGGCACATTCGTTAATTATTAACTGATTATTGATGACAAAAAACTCTATTGCTAATGTACCAATGTAATTGTGATGCTCCATTAATTTTGATAAATATGATTTTGCTTTTGTATAGAATGGGCAATTTAGGCGTACAGTAGAGGTATGTAATATCCCTTGGCAATGTGTATTTTCTACCATGTCATAGGTGATAATGTTACCATTTATATCTCTTGTACCAATGATTGAAACTTCAGTATCAAATGGGATTACTTTTTCAGCGATAAATTGATTTGGTGAGATAAGTTGGTGTATTTTTTCAAGATCAGTTGCTTTTTTTAGTAAAAATTGACCTTTTCCATCATAACCATTCAATCTTTGCTTTAAAATGACTGGAAATATTTGGATATCCTTGTGATTATTGACGGGGTAAAAGGGCGCTATTGGAAGATTTAATGTTTTAAAATGTTGTTTTTCAGTTAAGCGGTCACGTTTAATTTTGAGTAATGAAAAAGCAGGATATAATAATGCTTTTTTTTGAATTTTTTCAACTATTTCAAGAGGTAGGTTTTCAAATTCCCATGTTACGATATCCACTTTTTCTAAAAATGATTTTAAAGCGGACTTATTCGAAAATTTTGCATTAATAAATGTACCACAATTTTTTGCACTTGCTTTTTTATTAGGATCCCAAATAACGACTTGATGGCCTAATAAGGATGCGGCATTAGCAAGCATTAATGCAAGTTGGCCGCCACCTAAAATTCCAATTTTCATTCAGCTGGTTTTTGGTTTGTTTCGATTTTAGAGTTCATTGTTTTAGTGGCTTGTTGTTCTCGAAATTGAAGTAGTTTTTGATGGATGGGAGGACTGTTAATTGCAATAATACTCACAGCTAATAGGCCTGCATTTTTAGCCCCTGCTGGACCAATTGCTACTGTTGCTACAGGTACACCTGCGGGCATTTGTACTATACTTAATAAAGAGTCCAGTCCATTTAATGTTGACGATTGGATCGGGACACCAATAACAGGAAGAATTGTTTGTGCTGCGACCATTCCAGGTAAGTGAGCAGCCCCACCTGCGCCAGCAATTATAACTTTGAGACCTTTTTTTATGGCTGATTGCGCATAGGTATTCATTATGTCTGGTGTTCTGTGGGCCGATACGATTTGGGTTTCATATTTAATATTGAATTCTTCAAGTATATCGGTAGCATTTTGCATGGTTTTCCAATCTGACTTTGAACCCATAATTACTCCGACCGATATCATATTAATTATCCTTTATTATTTGATAGAGGCATTAGTTTACCATATAAAGTAATGCTGCTGCAAAAAATCTGGCAATATTATATATTATTGAAAAATTTAAAGTTAGTATTATTTTTTTAATTATAAATTATTTGTTTTTAGTTTATTATTTGGTTTGAATAAGTAGTTACAGGTAAAATCGCCATTGAAGCTCTTTTCCTTTCGAAATTCCAATTCGTGAAGATATTTTAATTTGATTATGGTCAGCGCTTTTGCCGAATAATTGGATTGGACAGTTTGGGTTTAATAATGATAATCCATTCCATTTTGAATTAATGCCTAATCCGATTACTAATTTTGCTGGTCCATTTAATAGATTTTTAGTAGAGCGAATTTGGGGTCGGTTGTCTTGTATGAAGGAAATCCCTGTTGTTGCTTTAATGTTACGAATTAATACAGCAGCAGCATAACCATTTTTTTCAGTGACAAAGTTGAGGCAGTAATACATTCCATAAATAAAATAAATATATATATGGCCGGCTTCTTTAAACATGATTTGGTTGCGTTTTGTTTTTTTGCCTTTATAGGCATGACAGGCAGGGTCAGTTTCTGTGTAGGCTTCAGTTTCAGTGATAATGCCACCACAAGTTATATTTTTGTGGTTTACAATCAGTGTCATACCTAGTAGTTTTTTTGCGATTGTTAATGTGGAGTTTTTGAATAACTGTTTCATTGTTATAACTATGAATTATTATGAATATAATGTAAACTTTTTAATTATTATATTTTGATGTGAGATGATGTTGTGCTATGACTAAAACTATTAAATCAACGGCTGATTTAATTCAAGAAATTAAACCGACTTCTATTATTGCAAAAGTATTGCGTAAATTACCTAAAAATCAATTAATGCGTTCATTTAGTCAAGTGTACTTAGAGTCATTGCCTGATCGTACGTTAACATTGTATTCAGTTGATTATTTAGTTGACTTTATTCAGAGTCGATATCAGTTTTTTATCACTTATATTGATCAAACTCAATTTCATTTTAATTTAACCAAGGATGATGGTCGTCAATTAACTAAAGAGGTCTATATTTTAGAGCTTACTTGTCCCGACGCTTATTTTTTATTGATTACTATTGAGTTGATGTTAAGGCGTTATGATGTGCGCATTACAAAAATGTATCATCCTATTTTTCAAATTCAACGCCAAAATAATCAGGTTATTGATATTCAAAAACCTCAAAAAGGGGGAGAGTTGAGATCAAGTATTTATCTTGAATTTGAGGTTTCATTTCATGATCAGTCGTTGATTTCAGAAATTAAGAATGAAATTTCCCAAAAAATGGTAGCGATTCAGTTTGCGCAGCAAGATCATACCGCTATGGTTAATTTATTAATGGACGTAAAGCAGCTGATGCATCAGCATAAAAGCCCGGTTCCTCATTTTCATGAAGAATGGATTGATTTAATGGATTGGCTTAAAGATTATAATTATTCTTTTTTTGGGTATTGTTCATTTGATTTGAAAGAAAAAGGGAAGTCTTCAGTTGTATTAGATCATAAATCTTGTTTGGGGATTTTAAGAGATGAGTTTTTGGTAAAGGATAAAGCACTATTAGAGGTAATGAAAAAACAATCTTTGAGATTTATTGATTATCGATCTCCTTTTCTTTTTGATACTATTCCCTATGAAAGTCCGATTCAGCGTTTTGAAAATTTGATGCGCTTAAGTATTAAAATTCCTGTTTCCCGTACACATGTTATTGAACATAATTTCATTGGTTTATTGAAGCGTAGTTCATTATTAGTGAAAAACCAAGATACACCTATTATTC
>MDTG01346500.1_pt1 | contig 10202 bp, 7 predicted proteins | sample 811421 | NCBI WGS metagenome assembly MDTG01 (sample SAMN05326645, study PRJNA326480) | marine metagenome | isolation source: seawater | place: Pacific Ocean: South East | collected 2011 | reverse complement strand
GAAGGAGATTCAGGGCATTCATCATTGACGAGGCACAGGATAACTCTCCTCTTCAATGGAGGCTTCTTTCCAGACTCTGGGGGGAGAGGACCGTCCTGGAGGGGGAGATTCCAACCCCCGATACGCCATGGCAACCCACTGTATGCTACGTTGGCGATGTCAAGCAGAGTATCTATGCTTTCAGACAGGCGGAAGTGGTCGGATTCCTTGAATATGCTAGAACACTGATGGCGATAAATCAACACGAATTCTCCAGCATCCCGTTGTTACGACAAAAACCCACACTGAGGAAGATCGACAGTAGCAGGGATCCAAGAAATGCACATCTAGTTGGAATCAAACAGGCAAAGACACTGACTCATTTATCTGGAATTGATACGACACCATGGGTTCAATTCGATCTTCCAGACAGAGGCCGTATCCCAGGGCCCGAGGAAATCGAAAGAAGGAGGAACGGGTTGATCCGACTAGATGTTAACTACCGTACCAAGGGAGGACTATTGGAAGCAATGAATCACTGGTGGGATGATGTGTTTTCAGATAGGCACAAAGATTTCCCAAGAGGAGACTTCTACGCTACATCACAACCCCTGCGACCATCTAAGGAAAACTCAGACTCGTCTGGTTCTATTGAATGGATATGCCCCGTACTAAACGGCGGGGATGATGATGCCCCGGAAGATCTCACTGCTCCCCTAGACTCGTTTGGATTCGGAAAGCCGAACTCCATCGAAAGGCAGGCGATGCTAATCGCATTGAGGGCCAGAAATCTGATCAAAGGAGAGCCAATAAGGGTTCTCTCATCATCAGGAAAGTGGAATGAGCTACCGGCAGAAGAGCCAATCGCTCCGAGTGATATTATGATTCTCCTTCCGAGCAGGAGTAAGCTGAGGGATAGCATAATGAGGGAGCTCTCAGTTGTCGGTGTCCCTGCTCAGGCGGACAGAGAGGGAAGCCTACTACAACGTCCAACCGCACATGCTCTGGATGGACTACTACAACTATTGGCAAGACCCGAATCCACCCATCACGCTGCATGGGTAGCAAGATCTTCTCTAATAGGGCTCGATGACAGACAACTACAGAGATTCATCGGGGACTCATCCAAAGGGGAAGACATGCTAGCTAGATTACGAGATTTCACCATAAATGAAAGGCATAAGGAGATGATCAATAGATGGGAGGCTCTCTCCAAGTCTAGCAGATTAGTCGAAGCTCTTGACGAGACATTGGATAGATCAGACCTACTGATGGCCTACCCAGATAACACCTCAAGACAGGACGCTGAGCAGTTTATCCAACTAGTCAGAACATTGGCCATGGATCTCGGTGGTGACTCGAAGGTAATTGCGGACAGTATCCGTAGACTCAGAGAGGGAGATAAGAACAGTACTGAGGCAGTGAATGTGCCTGACTCAGACGCTGTCAGGGTTATGACAATTCATGGATCAAAGGGCCTAGAATCAAAGGTAGTAATACTAGCAGATATATTCTCCGGAAGGCAGACCAATATCAGAATAGAATCCTCTGAGAGACTCATTGTGACTCCTGATTTATTCGGGGGACATCCCAAGCCATGGCCTTCTAAAGATCCAGTCTCACCTCTCTGGAAACACGTGAAGAAAGTCCACTTGGCCAGAAGGAACGCTGAAGCAAGGAGGTTGCTTTACGTAGCAGCCACAAGAGCTGAAGACAAGCTGATAATTTGTGGGTCTCCCAAGCATACTAATTGGGAGGACGGAAAAGGAATCACCTTTTCTTGGTCTTATGGAAAATCAGTTCCCCAACTTGGAGAAATGTGGCTAGAATCTCTTAGACAGGGATCATGGAAGAGAGAGGAGGAATCATCACACTGGCTTTCTTCAGCAGACTCACAATCCCAATCCCCTCCAACCGTGACTAACGAAGGTAACAGGGAGATAGATCCACTACTAGCATCAACTTCTGGAATGCTAGGGTCAAAAAATCTCCATGGCATAACGATATTGCACCACCCGATGTGCTTTGATACGACAAATAAGACGACTAGAACAGTCCTGACGCCCCTGCAGAATCTAGAGAGAACCAATCAAGCATCTTCTGACTCAGCCAACCTCCTCCCCTCACCAAAACCTACTCCCAGAAACGATAGTGGGAACAGTGTTAGGATCGCTCCCCACAATCTGACGGTATTCAACGAATGTCCGAGGAGATACTGGCTCGAGACAAGAGGGGGTAGTCCAGGAAAGAGCTCGGAGTATCATTCGGGACAACAAGAGAACAAAACGTTGCCATCCGGCATAGATGCCGCCACTCTGGGCAAAGTGATCCACAGGATTTTCGAGATAGGATTGATGAATCCAGGGCCTCCAAGTGATGTCATCCCGAATCTCCCTAGCTCATGGATAAGCAAGAGTCCGGATAGACTCACTGATGACTCACTGATGAATCAGGTCTTCCAAGAAATGCTGCCACTGGAGGCAGATAGAGAGGGGTGCTCTAAAATAGTCAGAACAATACTTGAAAGAATAAGAAAAGGACCTCTGGGTAAACTATGCTCTGGCGACTCCGTCGACGGGCATGTAGTAGATGGCTTACGAACCGAGATGCCATTTCATATCGCTAGGACAGTAGACCCTGGGGAGATTACGAGAGGGAGATGGTCCCCAGACGGATTAGAGCCCCTCTCATTCATCGACCACGCTTCTTTAGAGATGGACGGAGTGATAGATCTGGTACTTTGCACTACTTCTCAGGAAGGGAATTTCATCAGACCCATAGACCTGAAGACCGAGGAGGCTATGAGCATCTTCGGTCATGATTCCGATGGCCTAATTTCGTCATTGGGTAACTATTCCCTCAAGCCAGTATCTCAAGCGGAGATGGATATCCTCGAACACCACGCGATGCAACTGACACTGTATTATCTGTCTTTGAAGTCTATCGAGGACGAGAGGAAGAAAAGAGGACTGCCTCACAGAGAGGTCCTGAGGCCAGCAATATTAGTTGGCATAACAGGTAGAATCGTTGAATACCCGGAAGACATGTTCACAGGGGCACTTCAAAAGTTAGAGCTCGCCATGAATACCGTAACTGAAATGGCACTCTTATCAGAAGCCCCAATTACTCGGTATCCATGTACTTGCTCGACCTGCATCTAGGATATTTCCCCCAAAGCAGGATAGAAGAATCCATTTGCTATATTACAGACCAATACACATGGAACACGACATGGACCGGCTTCTGACTATGAGTGATGATATATGGGAGAACTCAATTATCCTAAGTCTCAGTGAATTCATAGCTATCAAGGCCCTCTCTCCGTTGTTCGAACCAGATTGGCATAAGCTAGGAGAGCTTGACGCTACAATAGATCTATTCTGTAAGTGGGTTGAAACCCAGAATCTGGACGGAATGACCTACTCAGTTCATAGGATCGAAGACAGGTCTCCAGTCCTGCTTATCACCGTCGAGGGGACAGGACCAGGTGAGGTTGTTTTCTACTCTCATCTGGATAAGCAACCCTCCAAGCCAGAACTGTGGTCCGAGGGGCTCGATCCTTTGAGAGCAGTCAGGAGAGATCCTTGGCTCTTCGGCAGGGGCAGTATAGACGATGGCTATGGCGGGTATCTCTGCGTGGCGGCTCTGAAGATTCTTCAGAACTCCAATATCCCTCATCCAAAATGCTCCTTCTTAATCGAAACCTGTGAAGAATCAGGATCCTATGATCTGCCTCCTTATCTTGAGGCCCTGAAGGAAGATTTAGGAGAACCCGATATGATTGTAGTAATGGATAGTGGTGGTCCCGACTATGATCATATTTGGATTACAGAGGCCCTAAGGGGCCTTATCTCGGGTACTCTTTCAATCAAGGTTTCACATGAGGGAATCCATTCGGGCACCTCTGGGGGCTCTATTCCTTCTTCATTTAGGATAGCTAGATCACTGTTAGATAGGGTAGAAGACTCAAACACCGGACAGATTCTGATTCCTGAAATGCATGTTGACATATCGGATGACCTGAGAAGCAAGGCAGAAGCACTCGCTAGTGTGGTAGGAGACTCGCTTTGGCAACAGCTTCCCACGGTAGACACACTCCTTCCGGTTTCGGATAATACTGCAGACATGATTCTGGGAATGAATTGGCAACCCTCGCTATGCGTCATCGGAGCAGATGGACTACCATCAGTCCAGGTCGCCGGTAATGTTCTGAGAACCAATACCGATCTAAAATTGAGCTTTAGAATACCCCCTGGTGTCGATGCAGACTCTCTAGAGCCTATCCTGAAGGAAACTCTAGAGGAAAACCCACCTTATGGAGCAGAGGTTTCATTCTCACCTGACTCGTCCGCAAATGGTTTTCATTCGCCTCCGCTAGATGGGGAGGTAAAGAAGGCCATTACTGAGGCTTCCATTCATTTAACCGGTAGACCGCCATTAGCAACTTGGATTGGTGGAACAATTCCATTCATGGCTATGATGCAGAGCAGATATCCAGATGCCAAGTTTCTGTGTACAGGGGCCTCTGGACCTGGAAATAATGCCCATGGTCCCGACGAGAAGCTACACATTCCCTCAGCAAAGAGACTGACAGCGGTACTGGCAGCGACTGTAGCCGCAATATCGAGATGAATACACTAATCCCTTGTATTTGTATCGCGTTTCCGCCGGGGTTAAAGGGGAAGCAGTAGTCCAACTGTTTGGGATACACCATGAGCGACGAGGAAACTATGCCTGTCGAACAGGATGATTTGGCTGAGCAACTAGCCATGGAGAAGGAACGACTTGACAAGCTATACGTGGCATATCAGGCAATCGAATCCGAGCTAGCCGACGCCAAAGCCCACATCGAAGTTCTCGAGAAGGACGCAATCGACAAGGAAATCGAGAAAGAGGGTTTGGGAGACCTTCTCAATGAGAAGGATAGCCGTATCAGGAATCTCGAGATAGAGTCTGCTAAAGCAGGAACAAGGGTAAAGCACCTCGAGCCTGAACTGGAGAAGATGGAAGAGATGTACACTAGGGAGCAAGCCAGGCTTGGAAGAGTATTCGACGTCGCAGAGGAGCTTGATGAAGCACTTCAGACCGCTACTTCAGAGTTGAAGGCCAGAGACGACTGGTACGTGGAGCATATGAAGATCTTCGAAGATATCAAGAAGGTCACTGAGACAAGATTCGAGATGATTGATAGGGCTATGGAATACTTCAAGGAGTTCCAGGAGAAGCAGGATACTTTCAGGGATAGAATGGATGAGACGCTTGAGGCCGTCAAGGAAGCAGCGTCTGAAAACGCTACCGTGGAAGAAGAGGCTCCAGAAGCACCAGAGCAAACAGAAGAAGAAGTGTGAAATCAGCTCCACTACTCTGGTTTGGTACCATCTGCCAGTCTGATACATCTAGCCGGAATTCCAGCCCATACTTCTCCTGCGGGAATGTTAGTCCACTTGGAAACCACCGCTCTGGATGCCACGATAGCTCCCTCTCCGATGACACAACCCGGCTGAATGACAGACCCCATCCCGATCAGAGCGTCCTTACCAATATTTACCGGAGCCATCACCAACTCCCCTTTTTCAGTCAAATGTGCATTAATGATTGCCTTTCCTCCTATTACCACACCATCTCCTAGAGTTACAGAGCCGGCATCATTGAGGTGCGCTGAATTGATCTGTACCCCTTTTCCTAACTTCGCACCCGATAGTCGATAGAAAGCATTGCCAATAAATGATGGAACCAGAAACGGTAAGAAGAAAAGAGCTATTTTGTGAAAAATCATCGACCAAGCCCACTGGATTGTTACAAAAGACTTCAGTGGATATCTTCCCGGCTTCAGTCTCGGCCGAAATAGCCCCCCCAATAGCCCAGAGAAGATCACTAGACTCACCCCCCAAGCAGTTATTCCCATGCCAAGCGCTACTCCAGTAATTACGAAGTCCTCCAATGGAACACTATCTATCTCATTGAATGAATCTATGCTAGTTCCGAATAGACCAATAATCTTGAAAAAAACATAGATTCCAGGAATGGAGCAAAGACCTACAATCAGAGCTAGAAATGGAATTACTATGGCTGTCAGAAAATTTTGAATTATTGTGAAAGCCCTCATTAAACCACTTCATTACTTCCAGAGGACACCTCTTCATCAACCTCTCTTGCGACCCGAATCCCCTCTTCAACATCCACAACGAAGAAGAAACACATTCCCATCAAGATAGGAACCACTACACTCAGAAGCCCCATTCTGCTATCCATAGAGGCGGCTACTATTGCATACACTATTGGCCCTAGGACCGACACTGCCTTCCCTATGAAGGCGAAGAACCCAAAGAACTCAGTAGTCTTCGACGTTGGTATCAGCATACTGAACAGACTCCTAGACAGAGCCCCGGCAACTCCCATAACCATCCCAAACGTCATTCCCAGTATTATCCACTGTAGGTTAATTCCTATCCCTGCAGGCTCCCAGACATTGTCCCTTAGCAAGTTAGGCCACCAGTCTATTGGCCCTCCTTCGATAACTGTAGGATGATCAATCCCTACTGAAGAGGCCCCATCTAATGCTCCGCCACGGAAGGAGAAGGAGAATCTATGTTGAGTACTATTTTCCATCCTAAGGGCCAGTAATGAGGACTCTTCGAGACTTAGTAATGAACGCTCATCGTCGCCCGACTTCAGGAATTGTAGAAATGCATCCCTGAACTCTTCATCCCCCTCTCCTGACTCACTAACCCAACCGTCTACCCCTCGATTGTAAAGTGTTGAAAGCTTGTATGAATTTTCTTCCTGATCCCAGTCATAACGGAAGTCATACCTCTCATGGTCGCCCTCTAATTCAAGAGGAGCAAATCCCACTCCCAGAACCGACACAACACAGAATATCGCCAGAGCCCCACCTAGAATCTTCTTGTTACTGTACCTACTAGCTAGTGAACCACCTATGATAGTCATTGGAATAGCGACTATGTTGGCAGAAAGAAGAAGAACGAAGTTCATGCTGAAGTCGATCCTCAATACGGAATCTGCATATGCCGCAGCTAATCCTCCAATCGCATTTACCCCATCATAGAATAACAGATATCCACACATGAATAGAGTCAGGACCTTATATCTGCGGATTTCTGAGAATGTCTTACGAATCTCCCTAACCCCATCTATAATAGCTTCAAAAAATGACGAGTATTGAGTAGGGTTTGGTATTTCAGGCTCAGGAGTATTTCTGAAAATCGGTACTGAGAAACCTAGCCACCATAAGGCGCTGGTTAGGAAAACGAAACACTGAACATTAGGGTCTTCGAATCCAAATCTTAAACCCACAATCAAATGAATCGTTAGTAGCGTCGAACCACCTAGAAAACCATAGGCATACCCCCAGCTGGAGATATGATCCATTAGACGCTTATCTCCCAGATAGGGAAGGAAGGCCGAGTAAATCGCATGACCGCCAGCAAATCCTATATTGCCCATGATTAGGCAAATCGCCAAGAATTTGTACGATGACCCCTCACTCATGTAGGGAGCCAATCCCATTAGAGCGGTGAATAGAATTCCAACGATAGTATAGATCTTCAGAATCTTTTTCTTAATCGGCATCCTATCTGCCACTGCTCCCAATACCGGACTTACAATAGCTACAAAGACACTAGAAATTCCAAGTACTACGGCATAGAAACTGTCCCCAGTAAAAGTCATGCCAGCATATTCCGCGCTTCCTCCATTTGCCAGATTGAACATGTTGGACAGCAGTGTCGGCACTACCACGGTAATTACCGTGAGTGCGAAGGCCTGATTCGCCCAGTCGAACCAATACCAGCTTTTCAGCGACTTCTTAGATTCCGGATCCATTTCACTGAGAAGCCTCTCGACCTCATCGGAGCTAGCAATCACCTTGCTGAACCCCCCCGACATGAATCTCTGAGATTAAGTCTGGTCTTTAGTGTAGTCTACGTAATCAGGTATCTCACAACTCACCACATAGTAGTCAACGTCAATAACACTCCCCCGGAGCGGAGCTCATGGCTAGTTCGTGCGGCTTGATGGGGGATGGGGATAAGCCCGTTAAAATCCACCATCTAGTGAAGGCGCCTGAGAATACGCCTGAATCAATAGCTTCTAGAGAGTCTTGGGATGCATCCAAGCCAGTTACTGTATACAAGACTCCTGAGAATCTGCCAGATGGTACTCCCTGCACTGCCGCTACTGTAATACTCCGTACGAAGGGCTGTGTATGGTGGTGGAAATCAGGATGTACCTTTTGCGGATACTTCAATGATGTCAGAGATGATGTAACTGCCGAGGACATGTTCTCTCAGTGGGAAGTAGCTAAGCGAGAGACGAACGAATTCCGAGACTGCAAGATGGTCAAGGTTTACACTTCAGGAACCTTCTTTGAGGACAGAGAAAATCCTCCAGAGTGGCAGGATCACGTCCTTAGAGAGACGTATGAGATGGGACTACATCTAGTAGTAGAGGCACAAGCTCAAATGTGCACTCCTGAGAAGCTAGAATGGGTAGCTGAAAGACATCCAGGGTGTACTGTAGCTATCGGCCTAGAGGCTTATGATAACACTGTTCTGAGATTCCACGCTAACAAGGGATTCTCCCTCAAGCAGTGGCATAAAGCAGTGGATATCCTCAGAGACAACTCTCTAAGAGTCAAGACATATCTCCTGTTTAAACCACCTTTCATGTCCGAAGGGGACGCTCTTGAACACACAATTTCTTGGGTCTCTGAAGTCTCCAAGATATCTGACGAGGTATCGATAAATCCGATGAATATCCAGAGAGGGACAATTGTAGACAGGCTATTCAGGAACAGGGAATATCGACCTCCTTGGCTATGGTCATTGGTAGAGATGATCATCAGAACTCATGATGATGTTTCAAAGACTGACTGCAGGGTAATCGTTCATCCAACGGCCGGTGGAAAGGCAAGAGGATCTCATAATTGCGGATCCTGTGATTCCGATGTCGTTGCGGCAATTGAGAGATACTCGGTTTCTGGAAATCTAGGCGAATTTAATGGATTAGATTGCGAATGTAAGAAGGTTTGGCTTTCTGAGATACAGAGTGATTCAGCACTCCCTACTCCTATGGGGTCCGGTATTCATCGCAGAGGAAACGCCCTAGACAGATTACGTGCCCCATGACACTGAGGGACTATGTCCCTCGCCCAATGCTTAAGGGGCCATCTCCATTGGTTCGGTCCGCTTCTGTCGCGTTTCGCGGGGTGTGTGTTGTGTCTATCGAAGTACCAAGTTCAGTTGATGAGTTCATCCAAGGTGAGAAAGAGCCGGCCTCGTCCGGTGTTGTGGTGGTCCTCGGATTTGTGTCAATGCTCTCTTTCCTAATCCTTTACGGGATTCTATTCCCAGGTAGGGACATGCCAGTAATTTCCGAAGTCCTGCCCATGTTTGAGGGAGTCTTCGACTCTGGGATATGGTTCTTCCTTATGGGAATCATCTTCGGTGCATTCTCAATCATAGCCACTATGCTTACGGAGGCCACCAGCGAGTGAGGTGATTATTATGGATGTGATAATTTCAACTTTAGCAACTTTCTGGTTGTTGCTAGCACTATCCTTCGTTCTGATCAAGAGGGGCCTCTGGATCTTCAGTGATGTAGCCAAGGGACTGAGCATGTTCATGCTGGAAAAAGCATTGGGTCCAGCCACTGATTTCGTAAGCGGACGCCCTGGTTCGTCCTCATCTACATGGATCGTACATGGTCTAGTTTGGTCCTTCGCGGCTTCGACCTTCACATTCATTGGCCTCTGGCTAAGTCATGATGCTACTGCTCTGCATAGCTTCGAATCCTGGGGGTATCACCCCGACTCCTCAGAGCTGATATATGCAGGAAGGATAACTGCTCTCTTCGGTGCTATCGGGATGTTGGTAGTTGGGGCTTCCCTCTACTCACTTCCTAAACTATGCGGGACTCATCTTGCCAGCGAGTCAAACGCTACCCTGGTCTCTCTACTATGGACTCTATCTGTATTGCTCATGTTCGTAGGATCGCAGAATGCAGTAATCGCGGGCGTCACAATACTTCCTATTGCAAACCTACTTCTTACTCTAGCTTCAACTGCCTTGGTCATCAATTTGATACTCACAGTTTCTGAGGCCACCCAACAGATTCCATTCCCAGGGTGGCTCATTGTTTTCGCCTTCATTGGAAATATGGCCGCCGTCCTAGCTGTCTTCATAAGCGGTGCATTCGATGAAGGG
>MDTG01275586.1_pt1 | contig 10202 bp, 8 predicted proteins | sample 811421 | NCBI WGS metagenome assembly MDTG01 (sample SAMN05326645, study PRJNA326480) | marine metagenome | isolation source: seawater | place: Pacific Ocean: South East | collected 2011 | reverse complement strand
GATTCTTTTAGGAGATATTAACGTAAAAATATCAGACAGAGGAACAAATTTTTATCAACCTGTATAATTGTTTGAAAAAAAATGAAAAAAAAGAAAAAGCTTTGTTGCTAAAGTGCGGAGCGTTGGCTAAATTATTTAAAAATGTTGAATAATAAATCTATATTAATCACTGGAGGAACTGGTTCATTTGGGAAATCTTTTGTAAAGAAAATCCTTAAAAAATATCCTAAAATAAGAAGATTAGTAATATTTAGTAGAGATGAATTAAAACAACATGAAATGGCATCTGAAATCTCTGAAAAAAAATATCCATGCATAAGATATTTTATTGGAGATGTGAGAGACCAAAGTAGACTTTATAGAGCTTTTGAAAATATAGATATAGTTATTCATGCAGCAGCTTTAAAACAAGTACCTGCAGCCGAATACAATCCAATGGAATTTGTTAAAACTAATATAATTGGTGCTCAAAACATTATTGAAGCTGCTATTGAAAAAAAAATAAAAAAAGTAATTGCTTTATCGACTGACAAAGCTTCTGCGCCTATCAATCTTTATGGAGCTACAAAACTTTGTAGTGATAAATTGTTCGTTGCTGCTAATAATTATTCAGGATTAAATACAAGTTTTTCTATTGTCAGATATGGAAATGTTATGGGTTCGAGAGGCTCGATTATCCCGAAATTTTTAAGCGATGCTCCAAAAGGAATTTTAAAAGTTACAGATAAAAGAATGACTAGGTTTAATATTTCTTTAGAAGAAAGTGTTAATTTAGTTTTATATAGTCTTCAAAATTCAGTTGGTGGTGAAATTTATGTTCCAAAAATTCCCTCTTATAGAATACTAGATTTAGCTAAAGCTATAGGCCCAAACTGTAAAATTAAGTTTATAGGTATTAGACCTGGAGAAAAAATTCATGAAGAAATGATAACTGCAAGTGATAGCTACTCAGTTTTTGATATTAATAAATATTTCATCATTCTTCCTAGTGAAAATAAATCAATTTTAAAAAAGATTTTAAAAAAAACAAAAGTTAAAAAAGTAAAAGAGGGATTTAGCTATAATTCAGCTACAAATAAATCTTTTTTAACGGTTAATCAAATAAGAAGTCTCATAAAAAGAAATATTAATAAAAAATTTAAACCTCATTAATTTAAAATGTTAGCTAAAAAATTTGTTTTAGGAACTGCTAACTTTGGTATGTCTTATGGTACTAAAAAGACTTTAGTAGCAGAAAAGCAAGTAAGCCATATATTAAATTATTTTTCAATTAATGGAGGAAAAAATATTGATACAGCAAATCCAAAAAAGTATGGAAATAGTGAGCAAATATTAGGCAAAAACAATTTGAAAAAATATTTAATTAATACAAAAATTTCAAATATTCCAAATGACTCATCAAAAATAGAAAACTATATAAATAAATCTTTAAAGAATGCTTTAAAAAGACTTAAGCTGACCAAATTAAATGGTGTTTTTTTACACAACGAAGAAGATTTATTATCAAAAAACAAAAAAATTATTTTTGATAGTTTAATTAAAGCAAAAAAAAAAGGATTAGTTTCAAAAATTGGCGTTTCCTTTTACAACTTTAAAAATTTAGAAAAAATTATATCAAATTTTAAAATTGATATGGCGCAAGTCCCTTTCAATCTTTTTGATAGAAGACTTAAACAAAAAAATTTTATTTATACTTTAAAAAAAAAAAATATCGAAATTCATATCAGATCAATTTTTCTACAAGGAGTATTGTTATCTAGTTTAAGGCATAACACAACAAAATTTAAAAATTTTAAATATCTATTTGAAAATTTAGAGAAGTGGTTAATTCAAAATAATAAAACTAAATTAGAAGCTTCACTAGATTTAGTTACAAGTGAAAAATCAATAGATAGAATTATAATAGGAGTAGATAATCTAAATCAGTTAAAACAAATCATGCGATATAAAAAGAAAAATAACAAAATTTTTCCCAAGCAAAAATTTAAAAATAATAAATTAATAGATCCAAGAAGTTGGGATAAAAAAGTTGTAGCCATAATACAGGCTAGAAGTTTATCTAAAAGATTTCCAAATAAAGTTTTAAAAAAAATAAAAGGTAAAACTATCATTGAAATTATTATTCAAAGATTGAAACAATCAAGAAATATTGATGAAATTGTCGTAGCTATACCAAAAGATAAAAATGAAAAAAAACTAGAAAATCATTTAAAAAATTTAAAATGTAAAATATTTAAAGGCAACAATACAGATCTTCTAGATCGCTACTATAAAGCTGCGAAGAAATATAATGCCAAGGTTATTTTAAGAGTTACAGCAGATTGTCCATTAATAGATGCAAATCTTGCCGATAAAATGCTTGATAAATATTTATTTAACAATTTTGACTTAGTTTTAAATTACGAGCCTCCCACTTATCCCGATGGTTTAGACCTTGCAATTTTATCATTTGAAGCTTTAAAAAAAGCATGGAAAGAAGCAAAAACTACTCAAGATCGAGAACATGTAATTCCATACCTAATTAAAAATAAAAAATTCTCAAAATTCAATTTTAAAAATGAGAAAGATTATTCAGATGAAAGATGGACTTTGGATGAACCAGAAGATTTGATTGTTATTAAAAATATTTTTAATAATGTTAAAAATCTAAATTGTAGCTTTGATGAAGTGCTCAAATTAAAAGAAAAAAAGAATCATATTTTTGAAGCAAATAAACATATAAAAAGAGATAGCGGATTTAATTTAAACGATGGTCAAAAATTATGGCTTAGAGCAAAAAAAGTTATACCAGGTGGCAACATGCTTTTATCTAAAAGACCTGAAATGTTTTTACCTTCAAAATGGCCAACTTATTTTAAATCAGCCAAAGGTTGTAGAATTGTAGGAATAGACAATAAAACTTATACCGATATGTCAATAATGGGGATCGGAACTAATATTCTAGGCTATGGACATTCTGAAGTCGACGAAGCAGTTAAAAAAGTAATAAAAGATGGCAATATGTCTACATTTAACTGTCCCGAAGAAGTCTATTTGTCTGAAAAATTAATTGAGTTAAACCCTTGGGCACAAATGGCTAAATTTACAAGATCAGGAGGGGAGGCAAATGCTGTAGCGATGAGAATTGCTCGAGCCGCTTCTGGAAAAGAAAAAGTAGCAGTATGTGGTTACCATGGTTGGCATGATTGGTATCTTGCTGCAAATTTAAAAGATAGTGATAATTTAAATAAGCACTTATTACCAGAACTTAAAATAAAAGGTGTACCTAGAGCACTTAGAAACACTGTTTATACTTTTTCTTATAATAATTTCAGCGAGCTTTTAGCTATCATTAATAAAGAAGATATTGGAGTTGTAAAAATGGAAGTCTCTAGAAATTTTAGACCTAAGAATGATTTTTTAAAAAAAATTAGAAAAATTACTCAAGATAAAGGGATTGTTTTAATATTTGATGAATGCACCTCTGGATTTAGAGAAACATACGGCGGACTATATCAAAAATATAATGTAGAACCAGATATTTGTATTTACGGCAAAGCTTTAGGCAATGGATACGCAGTTAACGCTGTTGTAGGAAAAAAAGAAATAATGTCTTCAGCACAAACAACTTTTATTAGCAGTACATTTTGGACAGAGAGAATCGGATCTTCTGCTGCTTTAAAAACATTAGAGGTTATGAAGAAAATAAAATCTTGGGAAACAATTACAAAAAAAGGTCAACACATAAAGAATAGATGGAAGGTTATTGCAGATAAGCATGATCTAAAAATAGATATATGGGGACTGGATCCGCTAGCAGGTTTTACTATTAAAAGTAAAGATTCTTTGAAATATAAAACACTTATAACTCAAGAACTTTTAAAAAAAGAAATACTAGCTAGCAATGTAGTTTATTTGTCCATAGCTCATAATAAAGATGTAATTGAAAAATATTTATATTATTTAGATAAAACATTTAAACTTATAAAAGATTGTGAAGATGGATTTGATATTAATAAAATTTTACTAAGTGATACATCACATAATACTTTTAAAAGATTGAATTAATGAAAAAAATACTTGTGTTAGGTTCAAGTGGTTTTCTAGGAAAATATTTATGCAAATATTTAAAAAAAAAAAATTTAAAGTTTATAAGCAAGGAAGAAGAAAAAATTCTCAAATTAAATTAGATCTTCTTAAAAGAGACAAGGTAATGCTAGCAATACTTAAAACTAAACCAGATGTAATAATTAATTTAGTAGCAGAAACAAATTTAGAAAAATGTGAGAAATCTTTAATCCACGCAAAAAAAATGAACATAGAAACTATTAAAAATGTTGTTCGATCAATTAATAAAATTGAAAAAATAAAAAAACCATTTTTAATACATTTTTCTACAGACAATGTTTATAGCGGAAAAGGTCCTCACAATGAAAAAAAAATTAAACCACTAAACAATTATGGAAAAACAAAATATTTAGGTGAGAAAGAAGCAAGTAAAGTTTTATCAATTATTTTTAGAACCAATTTTATTGGGAAAAATCAAAAAAGCTTGACTAATTGGATAATTGATTCTTTAAAAAATAAAAAAAAAATCAACGTATATAAGAATATTTATTTTAGCCCATTACACTTGAGCACAATTTCAAAAGTTGTAGTCAAAGCCATTAAATTTGAGTTTACCGGCATATATAACCTAGGAGCAGAAAATAGTATAAACAAAGCAGATTATGCTTTTAAAATTTGTAAAAAACTTAAATTAAACAAAAAATTTCTTTATGTTGTTAATTATACAAACAAAAAAAAACATGTTAAAAGGCCACTAGATATGACTTTAAACATAAAAAAACTCCAAAAAAATTTAATTTACCAGTGTTTAAACTAGACAATCAAATTAACTTAACGTTAAAAGAATTCAAATGAGTAAAAAAACATTCTCCATAAATAATAATAAAATTGGTTTTAATGAAAAAGTTTATTTTATAGCTGATATCGCAGCTAATCATGATGGAAAAATTGATAGAGCTATAAAATTGATTGATTTAGCAAAAGAAAACGGCGCAGATGCTGTTAAGTTTCAACATCACGATGTAACAAAGTACGTTAGTGACTATGGTTTTAAAAATCTAGGCGAGAAAAAAAGCCACCAGAAAAGTTGGAAAAAAACTATATTTGAAATCTATAAAGATGCTGAAGTGCCAAAAGATTGGACAGCTAAACTCAAAGCTCACTCTGACAATATTAATATTGATTTTATGTCAACACCATATGATCTAGATGCAGTGGATCATCTAGATGATTTCGTAGCAAGTTTTAAAGTTGGCTCAGGAGATGTTGCTTGGAATGAAATGATCTTAAAAATATCAAAAAAAAATAAGCCAGTTTTTGTTGCGACAGGAGCAGCCACTGAGAAAGAAGTAATAAATGCCCATGAATTGCTTGAAAAAAATTGTAAAGACTTCTGTTTAATGCAATGCAATACTAACTACACCGGATCAGTTGAAAATTTTAAATACATAAACCTAAATGTTTTGAAGAGTTATCGAAAATTATTTCCTAATACAATTTTAGGTCTTAGCGACCATACACCTGGCCATGAAACCGTTCTTGGTGCCACAATGTTAGGCATAAAAGCTGTTGAAAAACATTTTACTGATGACACTTCAAGACCAGGTCCAGACCACCCTTTTTCAATGGATCCAAAAACATGGAAGGAAATGGTTGATAGAACTAGAAATCTAGAGCTAGCTATTGGAGACGGAATTAAAAAAGTTGAACGAAATGAAAATGAAACAGTAGTCTTACAAAGAAGATCTATAAGAGTCACAAAAAACATTGAAAAAGGAACAGCAATCACAAGAGACATTATTGAATTTCAAAGACCATGCCCTGAAGGAGCTTTTACTCCAAATCAAATAGAATCTGTTTTAGGTAAAAAAACAAAACAAAAAATTCCTTTAGGGGATTGTTTAAATAAAGAAAACATTAGTTAAATGAAAGAAAAAATATTAATTGTTGCAGCACACCCAGATGATGAAGTACTAGGGTGCGGAGGGTTTATCTCTAAATTTAAATCTATTTATGAATTTAGAGTAATATTTATTGCAGAAGGTAGTAGCTGTAGATTTAAAGATCTAAAAAAAGATAAAAATCAAATAATAAAAAAAATTAACTTAAGGCAGATTCAAGCAATTAAAGCATTAAAATTATTATCTATAAAAAAAAATAATGTTAAATTTTTTGATTTGCCTTGCGGGAGATTGAATGCGATTCCATCTGTACAAATAAATCAATTAATTGTGAATGAGATAAAAATTTTTAAACCAAGCAAGGTAATGACGCATTCTTTAAATGATAATCACACAGACCACCAACAAGTATTTAAATCAGTTATGCAAGCTACTAGACCAGTTTCAAAACAAGACTATTTAAAAGAAGTTATAAGTTTTGAAATACTATCTAGCTCAGAATGGTCATTTGATAATGTTTTTAAACCTAATTTATTTATAAAGCTTTCGAAAAAAAATATTATGGATAAATGGAATGCCTTAAAAAATTATAATGAGGAAATATTAAAGAAACCACATCCTAGATCACTTTTTGGTGTGATGGCTTTAGCAAATTTTAGAGGACTTCAGATTGGAACAGAATTTGCAGAAGCTTTTAAAATTATAAGATCTTTTAAGTAAATGAAAATTGTTTGTATTGGCTATAGAAATTGGGCAAACCAAATTTACAAGAATTTAAAAAAAGGATCAAAACATAAATTTATAATTTTTAACCAAAAAAAGATTAACGAGAAAAAAATTTTATCATATAAACCTGATTTCATTTTATTTTATGGTTGGAGTTGGATAATAGGAAAAAATTTAATTAAAACTAAAAAATGTATAATGTTACATCCTTCGAAGCTCCCTGATTATAGAGGAGGTAGTCCGATTCAAAATCAAATTTTAAATAATGTATTAAATTCAGCTGTCACACTTTTTAGAATGAATAGCAAAATTGATGCAGGAAATATTCTCCTTCAAGAGAGATTAAGTCTAAAAGGTTCTATAAATGAAATTTTTGAAAGAGTAATCAAAATTGGAACAAAATTAACAAAAAAATTATTAAAAGGAGATTTTAAAGAAAAAAAACAGCCAAAAAGAAAAGTAAAAATTTATAAAAGGCGCTCACCAGAACAAAGTGAAATTACGATACAGGAAATTAAGAGCAAAAGCTCAAAATATCTTTACAATAAAATAAGAATGTTAGCTGATCCTTATCCTAATGCATTTGTAAAAACAAAAGATAATAAAAAACTTATAATTAAAAAAGCTAAAATAGTTTAATATTAATGAGATCTTCCACTGGAGAAAAATTATTAATCGCTATTCCTTCCTTTAATGAAGAAAAAAATCTAAAAAAATTAATCAAGAATTTAAATAATTATAAGAATATTTTAATTATTAATGACGGATCAACTGATAATACCAAGAAAATTCTTAAAAAATTGAAAGTAAAAAGCATCGCTCATAAAAAAAACCTTGGTTATGAAAAAACTATCGAGTCTGGAATTAAATACTTTTTAAAAAAAAGATTTAAAAAAATAATTTTTATTGACGCTGATGGCGATCATCCAAAGAGATATATCGAGACATTTTCAAAAGCACTTGATAATTTTGATTTAGTCTGCGGTATAAGAAAAAAAATTTCAAGATTTGGAGAGAAATTCTTTATATTTTTTTCAAAAATAATTTGGGATCTAAATGATCCACTATGTGGAATGAAAGGATATAATTATAATTTTTTAAAAATTAATTTTAAAGAAGATAAATTTGACTCCATTCAAACTAAATTTTTAATAAAAGCAAAAAAAAAAGATATAAAATTAAAGAAATTCCTATTCTTAATAAACCTAGAACAATAAATTCAAAATTTGGCGATGGATTTACGACAAATTTTTATATTATTAGTGTTTTTTTTAAAAGCCTATTTAGACACTAAATTCTTTTAGATAATAAAAAAATAAATGCATATTAATTATCAGCATCCTTGGCAAAATTTTAGTAAAAGAAAAGTTGCATATGTGAAAGTTATAAAGTTTTACAATTTACTTATGCCTAGAGTTTCTCAAAATTTAAATTTCATCCATTCAGTTAATAGACCAAAGAAATATTGGGAATGCATAGTTGGATATTGGTTAATGAAATTTATTATCATTATGTATTCTCATTATATTTTATCAAAAAAAAATAAAATAAAATTTAATATAGAAAACTTTAAGTTAGAAAATATTAATGGATATATCAAAGATTGTTCGAGAGAATCTTTTGTTATGTATCAATCTGATGAATGGAATAATTTTATATTAAAAAATTTTTTTCAAATAAAAAAAAAAAAATTGTTTAAATTAAAATCAGAAGATATTAAAAAGAAATTTGACTTTAAGAAAATTATTTTAAAAACATTCAATTTAGTTACCAATATTAGCAATAATAAGGATGATGAATTCTTTATAATCAATTCATATTTAGGAGTTAAAAATGAAATACTATTTCAAAAAAAACTTAACAATAATTATAAATTTAATTTTCCTATAAAATTTAACTTTAAAACTTCTATAAATGAAAGTTTTAGAAAAAATCACATTACTTTTAATGGAAAAAAAAATGGATTCATTGATTTTATAAAAGATTTAATTTTTTTAAATATGCCAAAATCTTTTTTAGAAGATTTTTTAAAAATAAATTCAATGTTAAAAAAAAGTTCTTGGCCTCAATCTCCAAGTAAAGTGATAACTGCTTCAAATCATATATCTGATGATGTTTTTAAGATTTGGCTAGCTGAAAAAAAATTAAATAATTCAAAATTTATATCTATTCAACATGGCGGAGGATTGTTTGTAAGAAAATTCTGTGATTATAATTACCACAATCATACTAATAGTGATAAAATTATTTCTTGGGGATCAAAAAATTTAGATAAAAAAAAATTTATTTCATTATTTAATATTACTCAGTTTAATAGAAAATTTAAAATTAAAGAGTCAGCAAAAAATATTTTAATACCACAATTTATGCCATATAAATATGTTACATCATTAGCGTCAGACTATATTTTTATTAACGATCTCAATAAACATATAAAATTTCAGAATGAATTTATAAAAAAACTAAATGATAAAATGATAAAAAACATAAAAATTAGATTTGGAACTCCGACAAGATATTTTAAAGAATTATTACCAATTGAAAAAAATGTATGGAAAAAATATCAAGTAAATTTAAAATATGAAGATAGAACAGAACCTTTAAAAAATTCAATTGAAAATTCGTATCTAACTATTATTACATATGTAACTTCAACAACATTATTAGAATGCTTAAGTTCTGACTTACCTTTTTTAATTTTGTCTAAGGATTATAAACAACAAGTTTCAAAAGCATGTTATAAAGATTTTGAAGATCTTGAAAAAGCTGGTCTATTACATCAGAGTCCATCAAAATTGGCGAGTTTAATTAATAACATGAAAAAAGAAGATTTTTTGAATTGGTGGAAGAATAAAAGAAGACAATTAATAGTTAATAGCTTTAAAAAAAAATATGCCGCCGCTGCTAAAAATCCAATGTATACTCTAACAAAAAAAATCTATAACGCATAATAAATATGATAAAAAAAAATATTTTGATAACAGGATCTGAAGGTTTGATAGGCAAGTCGTTAGCAGGTCATTTTAAAAAATTGAAATTTAACGTTATTAAAATAGATATTAAAAAAAAAACTGAAAAGAATTATATTTCATGCGATATTACCAATGAAGAGGAAGTCAAAGACTGTTTAACGAATTTAAATAAGCGTCAAAAAATTGATGTTTTGATTAATAATGCAACTTTTACTAATCATGCTTTCTCAAAAAAAAATAAACAATTTAAATTTTCTGACTATGAATTAGAAGAGTGGAAAAATAATATTGAAGTTGATTTAATAGGTTCTTTTTTAGTTTCAAAATATATATGCAGACAATTTGAAAAAAAGGGAAAAGGTAATATAATTAACATTTCCTCAATTTATGGTTTAACCGGCCCGGATCAAGAAATTTACAACAAAAAAAAATTAAAGAAGTATCACGGGTACAAACCTATTGAGTATAGTGTTTCAAAAGCAGGTTTAATAGGATTTACAAAGTCTTTATCAGCATTTTATAAAAAAACTAATATAAGAGTTAATTGTGTTGCATT
>MDTG01207298.1_pt1 | contig 10202 bp, 9 predicted proteins | sample 811421 | NCBI WGS metagenome assembly MDTG01 (sample SAMN05326645, study PRJNA326480) | marine metagenome | isolation source: seawater | place: Pacific Ocean: South East | collected 2011 | reverse complement strand
TGAATCCTCTATTCTTAATTTTTTATACTTCATTTCTGTTTCTGTTGCAGCGCCAACTTTTATAAGAGCTACACCTCCAGAAAGTTTTGCTATACGTTCAGTTATTTTATCTTTGTCATATTCTGAATCTGTAATTTCAATCTCTTTCTTTAATTTTTCAACTCTTGCCTTTACTAAATCTTTTGTATCTTCAAATGCAACAATAGTTGTCTTATCTTTAGAGATTGTTATTTTTTTTGCTTTACCAAGATCATTAATTGAAACTTGCTCTAAATTCATAGATTTATCCTCACTTATTAAAGTACCTCCAGTGAGAATAGCTATATCTTCAAGCGCAGCTTTTCTCCTCTCACCAAACGATGGGGCTCTTACTGAGGAAACATTTAAAACACCAGCATTTTTATTTAGAACGAGTGCTGTAAGAGCTTCTCCTTCAATATCTTCAGCTAAAATAAGCAGTGAAGATCCAGTCTTCTGTATCTCCTCAAGGATAGATACTATATTATTCAGATTAGAAATTTTTTGATCAGTGATTAATATTTTTGGATTATCTAATTCGCAAATCTGCCTGTCTTGATCAGTTATGAAATATGGAGAGCTATATCCTCTATCAAAAGACATACCTTTCGTAATTTCTAATTCTGTATCAAGTGATTGAGATTCTTCTACTGAAATAACTCCATCTGAAGTAACTATGTCAAGAGCTTTTGTGATTATTGAGCCTATTTCTTCATCTCCTCCCGCACTAACAGTTGCAACTTTATTAATATCTGAACCTTTTATCTGTATGCTCTTACTTTTGAGGATCTTTAAAGAATGTTTTAATGCTATATCCATTCCTTTTTTAATTTCTATTGGGCTGGTTCCTGCGGCTATATTTTTTAAACCCTCCTTAACCATAGCTTGAGCAAGAACTGTTGCTGTTGTAGTGCCATCACCAGCTTTCTCCTTTGTCTTAGATGCAACTTGTTCTATTAATTTTGCACCAAGATTTTCAAACCGATTTTCAATTTCAATTTCTTTGGCAACTGTCGATCCATCTCTAACAACATCTGGAGCTCCAAATTGTTTTTCAATGACAACATTCTTTGCTTTTGGACCAAGTGTAACTTTCACTGCATTAGCTACAGAATTTACACCTTTTTCTAAATTCTCACGGGAATCATTTGAAAAACTTAGTTGTTTTGGCATTTTTTATTTATTGCTTTATCTATATACTAATTTCCCACAAACATCTTGGTTAAAACATTTTTAATAAGTGGGGAAAGCCGAATTTGTTCAAATTATTAATACACTTTTTATGAATTAATTAGTATCTTAGGAATATGGAAGATACTGGTAACTTAGTATTTAATTTGACTGCAACCTTAGCAATCGGAATGACATTAGTGTATTTTCCACTGAGGTTCTTCTTGACTATGACTGCTAGAAGCAGAAGATTAAAGCTTTTGCAAAGGATAAGACGTTTACGAGACGAATTAGGCCAACCTTATCAAAGGAATTAATTACATATTTATGCCACCATCAATACTTATTGTTTGACCGGTTATATATTCTCCTGCGTAACTACTCACAAGGAAATTGACCAAACCAGCTATCTGTTCTGATTGACCAAGTTTACCTAGAGGTATTAATTTTAAAATTTCTTCATTATTAAGCCCTTCAGTCATTTCTGTTTCAATAAAACCAGGCGCAACAGCATTCACTTTTACATCTCTTGAAGCAAACTCTTTTGCGCATGTTTTTGTGAAACCTATTACTCCTGCTTTAGCTGCCGCATAATTAGATTGACCAGGATTGCCTATAATTCCTACGATTGAAGTGATATTAATAATTTTCCCGCTCCTTCGCTTTAGCATTAATTTTGAAGCATATTTAGTACAAAGAAAAACACCTTTTAAATTGGTATCCATAACATCTTCCCATTGAGAAGACTTCATACGAAGTAATAAACCGTCCCTTGTTATGCCTGCATTATTAATAAGAATATCAATATTTCCAATATCCTTTGTTATTTTACTAATAGAATTATTAACAGAATCTTCATCAGAAACATCAAACTTTAATTTATGTGCTTTACCTCCAAAAGATCTAATTTTCTCAACCACTTCTTTTGCTTTTTCCTCTGATGATGAATAATTAACTATGACTTCTGCACCTGTTTTCCCAAGTGATAAAGCTATTGCTCTCCCTATACCTCTACTTGCTCCTGTTACTAAAGCAATTTTTCCTGAAAGATCATTCTCTTGTGTCATGTTCATTTCCTAATAATTTAAAATCGTAGTACGGTTTGTGTAAAGTTTGAAATTTTATTTATAATTGTCTAGAAATATTTGTTTTAATATTGTGCATTTACTTATTCCTGCTGCCGGAAGTGGAAGAAGAATGAAAGCCGGAAAAAATAAATTACTTATTAACTTAGAGGGAGAGTCACTTTTGTATTGGACCTTAAAATCAGTTTTTAATAGCAAAGAAATAAAATGGGTAGGTGTTATTGGTCAGCCAAGTGATAAAGATGAAATCATTAAATCAATAAAAGAGTTTGGAAATAAAATAAATTGGATTAATGGAGGCAAAACAAGACAAGAATCAGTGAGAAATGGATTAAGTAGTCTTCCCAAGAGCGCAACTAAGGTTTTAATACATGATGGAGCAAGATGTTTAATTCAGCCATCCTTAATTGATAAGTGTGTTTCTGAGATGCGGGATAATGATGCTGCCGTTTTAGCAATTAAAGTCACTGATACTATAAAGTTTGTAAATAAACATCACTATATAGAAAATACTCCAGATAGAGATAATTTATGGGCGGCTCAAACACCTCAGGGATTCTCAGTTAGAAGGCTAAAAGAGGCACATGAACTCGCCGTAGAGAATAATTGGATGGTTACAGATGATTCTTCTTTATTTGAAATGCTTAATTGGCCTGTAAAAATTATTGAAGGGAATCCTCTAAATATTAAAATTACTTCGCCATTAGATTTAAAAATTGCAAGCTTGTTTTTAAATGATCTTAATTAAGCTGCAGAATTCACAGAAAGATATCCATTGTTTCCATTTAAAGAAGCATTAAAACCTATTGGAATACATGCGTTACCTGACACATGACCAATTGGTAAATTAAAAACTATTGGAATATTGAATTCATTAAATCTTTCGCAGATAAGATCTTCTAAATGTTTATTCTTATTTTCTTTTTCTTTCCCATTAAAGAAATTTCCGAATCCAAGACCAGATATTGAATCTAATTTCTTTGATAATTTCAAATAGGTCAACATTCTATCTATCTTGTAAATGTCCTCATTTATATCCTCAAATACTAATATCTTCCCTATTAAATTTGGTAGATGAGTTGTTCCAATTAAATAAGTAAAGATAGTTAAGTTCGATACAATTATTTCTCCATGAGCTATCCCTTTCTTAAGAGGATTACCTTTTATATCATCAATATGTCCCTCAAAAAGGAAAGTTCTTAATCTTTCAAGACTCCAAGAGGGTTCTCTAGATAATGAAGTAATCATTGGTCCATGAATAGAACCAAGATTTCCTTTTGAATATTTTGATAATAGTAAAGATGAGGTATCAGAAAAACCCATCATCCATCCTTTGCCCCAAGGTATCTCTCTATCAAGTAATCTTCCTGAACCCCATCCGCCTTTAGCAAAAATAATTAATTTACTTTTTTGAACTTTTTTTAATTCTTTAAATCTTATTTGATCGTTACCGGCAAAGGAGTTAAATTTCCTTGAGAGAATTTCGTTTTGGTTTATTAATAATCCCCATTTTTTAAGAATTTCAATACCAGAAAGAAAAGCTTCTGTGTCTTCCACAAAGGAACTTGGGGCCGCAATTTCTATAAGATCACCTTTCCTTAGTTTATTTAAAGACATATTAGTTTAAGTTGAAATAATAATGCCTAATAAAATCAAACAACCATAAATAACTTGATTTTGAAAGTGCTTTCCTACTCGTATTATTAATTTATGTTTATCTCCAAATAGAGTGAGGACATCTCTTTGCATAAGTATTGCAATAATAATAATTATTGGCCAAAAAATTAAACTTGCATTATTCAAAAAAACACAAATAGAAAGAAAAATGCATGTAAACAAATAGCATATTTGAATTACAAATCTTGTCTTGGAATTAAGATTTATTGCAGAACTATTAATGCCTAGTAATCGATCATATTTTTCATCTGCTAAGGCGTAAGCTGTATCAAAACCAAATGTCCAAAAGATCGTCGCAAGCCAACAAAATAGAAGAACAAAGCTTTGTAAGTTACCTTCATGAGCAGCCCAAGGTATTAGCACAGAGAAGCCCCAACATAGTGAAAGGATCAATTGTGGAAATTTAAACCATCTTTTTGCTGATGGATATATCAAAATAAAAGGTAGAGCTAAAAAAGCAAGGCATATTGAAAGCAACTTTCCTTTTTCAGGTAATGATAAAGTTAAAAGAAAGCTCAGTATTATAAATGAGATAAGAAGTAAATAAGCAAAACTTAACTTGATTTTATTTGAGGCAAGAGGTCTATTTTTTGTTCTTAATACTTTTTTGTCAATCTCTTTATCCCAAATATCATTTGCTATACATCCAAAACCACTTACTAATAATCCCCCTAAAAATATCTTAAAAATAAAATTAAAACCTGGATTTTCTCCAGGCGTTAACCATAAACTCCATGCAGCGGGAATTAATAAAATTAATCTCCCTGTTGGCTTATTCCATCTTAATAATTCAATAATTGCATTCATCTTAGTTTTTAAGAAAGGATTTTTATTTCATAATTTTAAATAATTTAGCTACTAAGCCAAATAGTTGAATGATTCATAATCAATTCTAAGTATATTGTTTAATGTTATTAATATCCCTTGATATTAAATTTTTAAGGAAATGGCAAATAAAATTGAAAACCTCGATAAAAAAAATATTTTTGTTGCTTCTATTGATATTGGAACAAATTCAACACATCTTTTAATTGCCCAAGTTGACAAAGATTTAAAATCTTTTTCAATTAAATTTACAGAAAAATCAACTACTAGATTGGGTGAAAGAGATGAAGACGGAAATCTCACAGAGGAATCAATTAATAGAGTTTTAGAAACTCTTAAAAGATTTAAAGAATATTGCTTTAGTTATGGTGTAGAAAGGATTTTAGCAGCAGCAACAAGTGCAGTAAGAGAATCTCCTAACGGGAAAGAATTAATAAATAAAGTAAAAGATCAAGTTGGATTTCAGATCGAATTAATAAGTGGTTCGGAGGAAGCAAGATTGATTTATCTAGGAGTATTATCAGGAATGGATTTAGAAAATAGGTCTCATATTATTATTGATATAGGTGGTGGTTCAACAGAATTAATACTTGCTAATAGTGAGGATACTAGGGCTTTGACTAGTGCAAGAATTGGAGCGGTGAGATTAAAAAATGATTTTTTTGATTATGAACCATTAAATAATTCTAGGATAGAATTTATAAAAACTTTTATTGCAGGTTCATTAGAACCTTCCGTTGGAAAGATCAAAAAGAGAATTAAAAAAAATGAAACTATATCTATGATTGCAACAAGTGGAACTGCAATTTCACTCGGTAACTTAATCTCTTCTGGTTTAGGAGAACCTAAACAAAAGATGCATGGTTATAAATATACAAAAGATGATTTAGATTCTATTTTGCAAAAGTTATTTCAAATGTCGCCCTCTGAAAGACGTAAGATACCTTCACTAAGCGAAAGGAGATCCGAAATAATTATTCCAGGTGGATTAATACTTGAAACTTGTATGGAAATGCTAAACATTGGAGAATTAACGATCAGTGAAAGAGCTTTGAGAGAGGGGTTAGTGGTTGACTGGATGATAAGGAAAGGAATGTTGAAAAGTAAATTTGGTATTCAAAGTAATATTCGTAAAACAACGGTAATGCATCAAGCTAATAAATTTTCTGTAGATAAATATAAATCTGAAAAAGTAGCCACAATAGCTCTTCAAATATATGATCAAACTTATAATATATTGCATAATGATGATAATAAAAGAGGAAGAAATCTTTTATGGGCTGCCTGCTTTTTATATAATTCTGGCAAGCAAATAAATTTAACTGCTTATCATAAACATTCTTGGTATTTGATTAAGAACTGCGAATTATTAGGATACTCACTATCGGAGAAAAATATTATCGCAGCAATAGTGAGATATCATAGAAAGTCATTGCCAAAAAAAAGACATGAATCTTGGCAAAATTTGATATCTAGAGAAGATAAATCTACGGCTCTGGATATGTCTTTGATTTTAAGATTAGCAGCTGCAATAAATAAAAGACCTGATCCTGTAATTTCCTCAGTAAATATCAAATTGTCAAATAAAGAGATTAAATTTAAACTTTTATCTTCAGATAAAGGAAAGAATCTAATTCTCGAAAAATGGAGTTTAGAATCTTGTTACGAGGTTATTAAAGAACTGAAAGATTTGGAATTAAAAGTAGTCTAATCTTTTTTTAAAAATTCTTTGTTTACAGAATTATTGTCTGTTGTTGAAAAAATATTCAAAACAATTGAAGAAGCTAAAAGACCTATCATCCCTGAAACAAATATTGCAGTTATAAAAAAATATGATATTCCATTTTTTGATTGTCTAATCATTTCTTTTTCTTTTTTTACTTCGTCAACGACCTCCTCAATATTTAAATCTTTTGTCTGATTATTAAATTCTCCTAGTAAAAAATCTGTATCAAGTTTTAACTTCTCGGATATTCTTTTGATCATAGCTTTAACAAATACTTTCTCAGGCAGTAGATCATCTTGGCCTTCCTCTATGGCTTTAAATTGCTGGACACTAATTTTTAGTTCAGCCGCTAATTCGTTTATTGATTCATTCCTTTTTAATCTTTCTTCTTTTATGAAATTCCCAATTTTTAAAAGAGATGACTTATTTAGAAACTTTTTATTTGATTTTTCACGGTTTATCTTTTCCAAATTAAGTAATGTTTTTTTTAATTATAATGACAATTTTTTAAGTATCAACTTCCATGAAATATAAATGATCTATAAGGAAATTATATTATTTGTTTCTAAAAAGGTGTGAGTAATCAGGATCGTATAAATTTGAATATTGATTACAACTCCCTATCGCTGGACTAATAATATAAATGGTTGTCCTTATCAGCTTTTTTTTTGTAGAAAAGTTTTCCATATCTTTTAATTCTATTAACTTTGTCCACCCATCATCCCATGAGACCCTATAACCAACTATTACCTTAGTATTAGGAGGATAAAATTCTAAAAGTTCATTTTGAACTCGTTTAATATGCCTTGCACTCAAATATAGGCATAATGAAGATCTGTGTTTTGCTAATTGTTTGAGAGATTCCCTCTCAGGCATACCAGTCCTTCCACCCGCTCTTGATAAAATAATTGTTTGAGTTACTCCAGGGATCGTTAATTCAGTCTTGTGCAATGATGCAGTGATTTGAAAAGCACTAATACCAGGTATTACCTCTGATTCAATGTTTTTTTCTTTTAACACCTGCATCTGCTCTTGAATAGCACCAAATAAGCAGGGATCTCCATCGTGAAGCCTTATTACTTTTTTCCCTTCATTAATTCTATTAATCATAGTGGCGGTTATTTGATCTAAATTTAGAGAGCCTGTTTTAATCTTTTCAGAATCTTTTCTCGCGAAATTGATAATTTTCTCAGGGATTAATGTATCGGCCCAAAATATAACTTCTGCAGATTGTATCTCTTTTAAAGCTTTAATAGTTAATAATTCTGGATCACCTGGACCCACTCCAATAAATAATATTTTTTTATGCATCATTTCTTTGTTTCTCGTAATTTATAGTTTAAAAAATATAAACAAAATAAACCACTTGAAAAGAGAAATATACTTATAAATTGAGCTATCCTAATGCCTCCGTCGCAGGCGGGTGGTAATGCTCCTATGCAGAGAGGATCTGTTCTTAAACTTTCAATCCAAAAACGTCCTGAACTATAACCAATTAAATATAAGCAGGTAATAAGACCATTTTTAATTCTCTGACCTTTATTTTGCTTCTTAAAAAAATAAATTATTAAAATAAATACTATAAAATTCCAAATTGATTCATATAAAAAAGTTGGATGAAAGAATTCTGAATTGATAAATTCGATTGGCCTATATTTTATTGGAACATATAATTTCCAGGGTAAATCTGTAGGGACTCCAAAAGCTTCATTATTAAAAAAATTACCCCATCTTCCTATTGCTTGACCAAGGATGACAGAGGGAATTATCACGTCTAAAAGGGCTTTGAAATTTAGTTTGTTTCTTCTGCAAAATAGTAATATTGATAAAAAGCCCCCAATTAATGCTCCATGAATTGCTATTCCACCTTCCCATATGGCTAAAAAAGAAGGAAATTTTAAGGAGATGTCAAAAGGATATATGTAAGTGAAGAAATTACTGCCAATATACTTTCTATATTCAAAAATAATGTAATAGACTCTAGCTCCTATTATTGAGCTTATGACCATTGAAGGTAAAAGATTACTAATGAATTGTGGATCAATATTCCTGGAGATTGCAAGTTTCTTTGAAAGAGATAAACCAAAAAGTAAAGATATAGCAATAAGAAAACCGTACCACTTTATACTCAGAGCACCAAGATTCAAGAGATCTGATCCTGGAGATTGTAAATAAGCAATATGAAAATACATTAAGGGATTTTCTAAATCCCCTCAGCTGCTTGAACTTTTTCAACTTGTTTTTTCTTTAAAACCAACAAAATTTGAGTTAATCCTACCCCCAAGAAAAAGGCAATTAATCCTATAATTCTAAATGGACTCTGTAAAACCACTTCTGTATCTAACTGCCCAAAACCTCCTACATTTGGATCGGAGGTAAGAGGATCTCCCGCTTCTATTAAATCAGATTCTTTAACAATTATTTGAGATCCAATAGGAAGTATTTCGGATATAGTTTCATTCTTATCATCTAGTATATTTATTGAATAAGTTCCATCTTCATTTGTGGTAATAGAATCAATTTTTCCCGATGTACTTGATGTAAATAAAGCATTATTACTTTTATCCCCATTAGGGTAAACTTGCCCTCTTCCTCTATTAGCTCCTACATGTATTGAATATTTACCATAATGATATTCTTTATTTGTTGATGGATTTGGAGAAAGTACAGGGAAAACGATTTCTTTATTATTATCTCCAGGCAAAGGACCAACAATTATGATATTGTCTTTTTCTTCGCTGTAATTAGTAAAATAAACACCCTCAGTTTCTTCTCTTATATCATCAGTCCATCTTTCTTGAGGTGCTAGCTTAAACCCATCAGGAAGCATTACAACAGCTCCTACTTGTAAAGGGACTTCTGTCCCATCTGCACCAATCTCTTTTAAATCTTGTTTATATGGAATCTTTACTACTGCCTTAAATACACTATCTGCTCCTACTGATTGAGGAACTTCAGCTATTGTTTGCATTTGGGCTAAGTGACAGTTAGCACAAACAATTTTGCCCGTAGCTTCTCTGGGAGAATCATAATTCTGCTGAGCCCAAAAAGGATAAGCATATGAAGGGGTTGGAAAAATAATTAAATTGACGATACAAAATATAAAGCAAATGAGAGCTAGAAATTTTTGTATTTGTGAAATCTTGAATTTATTCATAGTTCTTTATGCCCACCATGGTTTTTCGTTAGTTCTAAAGTCCGTTTCACTCCATTGTTTTACAAGTACCGCTTCGTCATCGAAATCTACATGTGCTAGTGCAAGTGAGAGAGGCGCTGGACCTCTTACAACTTTTCCATTCGCATCATATTGACTACCATGGCACGGACAGATGAACTTATTAGCTCCACTATCCCATGGGACAACACAGCCAAGATGGGTACATATAGCATTTAAACCAAAATTTCCAATCTGTCCATCATTTTGGACAATTATATATGTTGGATCTCCTTTTAGTCCTTGAACTAAACTTCTATCACCTGCTTGATGAGTCGCCAACCAACCTGTTTTAGTTATAGGGTTACCAAGTTCATCTTTGGCAGATGTTCCACCACCACCACCGCCAGCTCTTAAAGGCATGAAATAATTTGCTACTGGATATAAAGCACCTAACGCCACCCCTGTAGCAGTACCAAATGTAAGTAGATTCATGAATTGCCTTCGACCCATTGAAGGAACATCATTTGAACTTAATTGAGTCATT
>MDTG01063669.1_pt1 | contig 10202 bp, 9 predicted proteins | sample 811421 | NCBI WGS metagenome assembly MDTG01 (sample SAMN05326645, study PRJNA326480) | marine metagenome | isolation source: seawater | place: Pacific Ocean: South East | collected 2011 | reverse complement strand
TCAAGTAACTAATGATCCAAATTTTGCAGCATCAAGAGAAAATGCGGGAGTTCATGAACGATCATTTCTGCAAGAAACACCGGGGGGTGATTTTGTAATATTAACTTTTGAGGGCGATAATCCTGAGGCAAGTTTCGCAAAAATAATGCAAAATATGCCTGCAGATTTTGCAGATTTTGCAAAAGACGTTCACGGCTTAGACGTAAATGCTCCACCCCCACCAATGCCGAAACTTGTTTTTGACAGCAGAGGTTAAAAGAAGGAAAATAGTGAATTAATCAATTGGAAAAGATGAAATTCGGCCGATTGCTCTGGCAGTGCAATTGGGGCAATACATCTAACAAGACGTCTGGTTTTTAACTATAGAATGTAATCCATTTTTTATCACAATCGTCAGTCTTTATAGTTGTTACCTCCTTATTAAGACTACATAGCCAGAGACTGCTCATACCTCCCAGTTCTGCAGTTCTGGCTATTTTCTTTTAGCTGATCTGTGGGCTGCCCATCTATATATATCCGTCACCGGCGAAGGAGCTAGTAGCCCCAACCCCCTTTTTTAGAGTGTTAAATGGTGATACGGTTGCGTGATGTTTTTACAAGTACAATGCCCTGCATGTTTTCAACACCGCTTAAATGAGTTAAATTGTAGTGGGGACAGTTGTGTTCCCACTATGACGTTGAAATCTATCGAAGTACTTTATCATGACTGAAAACACTTGCAGCCAACTTGTACACGCAACGAGCGTGGATGAAGCTATTACATTGCTAACACGTGAGGGGCCTTTTTCTTTACCCGTTGCTGGCGCGACTTGGATAATGCGCGCACCCACTCGGCGCGAAGAAACAGATAGACTGTTTGTGTCACTGGGACAGATCGATGCTCTCAAGAAAATTGAGATCAATTATAATCAGATTTCCATCGGGTCACTAGTTACACACGACACGCTTTCGAAGCTGGAGGTTGGGGGCCATGATCTAGACTGCTTGAGACAAGCAGCTTTAAAGTCCGCCAATCCAGCCATCCGTAATGCGGCGACAATCGGTGGAAACATCTGCAGTTATGAATTTGCCGCTGCAGATCTCGTTCCAGCACTGTTGTCACTTGATGCTCAGGTAGAAGTTCAGGGTCAAAACGGGATCACGCTATTGGAGATAGGCGATTTTCTTCAATCCCGAGAAACGAAACCCAACGATCAAATCGTTACGAAAATTCTTATCAAACGCAGTGACCGAATAAGTGCACACGCGCGTCTTTTAATACGGCAGGCCGGGGACTATCCCGTTGTTATCGTGAGTTGTTCACTCTCAATTTCAGATGATGGTAGAATACGAGCCCCACGTATTGCTGTGGGTTCAGTAGAGTCGGTCGCAAGACGGTGGTTAGCTTTGGAAGACTTGATTTCCGGTCAGTCACTCGCTGACCTTGATATCAAAAAATCATCATCGTCATTTACTAGTGATTTCAACGGACGCAATGGGTCGGATGCTACTGGCCAATATCGCTTGAAGGTGCTGCCTAAAGTTGCAGCTCAAGCCCTTGAGAAAATTCAAATGACACAAAAGGGAGCCATGTAGATGACTGTAAAGTTGACAATAAATGGTACGGAAAAATTGTTTTTCGGCGATCCGCGTACATCGCTTCTGGATGTCTTAAGAGAGACGTTTCGCTTGACCGGAGCCAAAGCAGTTTGCGGGGAGGGGTTTTGTGGGGCTTGTACAGTGCACGTAGATGGCATTCCAATGACGTCCTGCCTACTGCCCATTGGCAATCTTGCAGGTAAGGCAATTACCACTATCGAAGGGGTAGGGGATGTCGAAAATCTCAACCCAGTCCAGCAGATCTTTGAGGATCATGATGTTGTGCAGTGCGGCATGTGTTTTCCAGGAATGGTCATGACACTGACCTCGTTTCTCGAAAACAATCCTGCACCGAGCCGCTCTGAAGTTAAAGATGCCATGACGGGTAACATTTGCCGGTGCACTGGGTACGAACGGATCATTGACGCTGTGATGTCATTGCAAGAAGCCCCATTCGGCGAAAAGGAGTTAAGTCAATGAACGAACGTTTTAACCCCACCGATGCTGTGATGGATCTTCCGCGTCGCGATGCCCGTGACAAGCTACTTGGTCGCACCAAATACACCGTTGATATCGGGGGATCTGAGGTGCTCCATGCAGTCCTTCTACGAGCTGAAGTTGCAAGCGCTCGTATTTTGAAACTGGACACTGAACCGGTTTGGAACATGCCCGGTGTCCAAGCCATAGCGACACACCATGATGCACCTGGTCTTCATGGCCTCGGTATTGCGGATCATCCGATATTTGCTAAGGAAATTGTTCGCTATCATGGCGAGCCCATTGCCGTTGTTGCAGCGGAAACGCGTTTGCAAGCAGAAGCTGCGGTTAAAGCAATCGATGTTCAATATGAAATTATGGCGCCAGTTTTGACAATGGAGCAAGCCCTCCAAGAGGATGCTTCACTTGTTCATCCAGACTGGGAAAACTATGAAATACTCTTTGAAGGTGCTGCCCGTGGTGGAAATGTGGCTTGGGAAGCAACGGTGGTTAGAGGTGATACTGACGAAGCGTTTGCGCGTGACGACGTGACGATTGTTGAAGGTTGTTATCGTGTTGGTCGCCAAAGCCATGTGCCTTTCGAACCAAGAGCCGTTGTCGCTTCATTTGAGGATGGGCGCTACCATGTTCACACCTCTACTCAGGTACCTTGGACAGTCCGCCATGTGACAGCGAGAGTTTTGGGTGTGGCAGAGTCCCAAGTAAGGGTTACTGTTCCAGCAGTAGGTGGCGGATTTGGTCTCAAATTTGACTGCTCGTTGGAACCTTATGCGGCGATTTTAGCAAAGAAAACAGGTCGTAGTGTTTCTTTGATAAACACACGGCGTGAAGAACAAATGACATGTCTTTGCCGTGAAAATGCAGACATAAGAATACGTTCGGCCGTCACAAAAGATGGTGAGATCGTAGGTCGAGAAGCAACTGTGTTGATGGACTGCGGTGCGTATGGCGGTGAACAGGTGTTCTTGAGTACCATGACAGCACACACACTGACCGGTAATTACAAACTTGGGTCAGTCAAATTATCCAGCCGTGCAGTCTACACCAACACCGTTCCAAATGGCGCTTTCAGGGCATGTAATGGTGTCTACAATACCTTCGCACTTGAAAGGCACACAGATGAAATCTGCTATGCCATTGGAATGGACCCAATTGAATTCAGGCGCAATCAAGTTGTTGGCGACAAAGATATAGGCGCCACCGGCCAAGTCTTCGAAGGTGATGTATTGCGTCCAATGCTGGACCAGCTGATTGAAAAATATCCTATTAAAAAGCGCAGTGATGTGTTGCCTGATGGGCGGCTTTATGGACGCGCAACAACTGTAGGTACGTGGTTCATATTCGTAGGTCCTTCATCTGCAACCGTAAATCTAAATGCGGATGGAAGTGCTACACTCGTTACCTCCGGTGTAGAAATTGGATCTGGCACGATGATGCAATCATTGCCACAGATCGTTGCCGCCAGCCTTGGCATACATCCTGATAGCGTGATCGTCAAAACAGCCGATACCGACGCATCGGGACGCGACCTTGGTGTGGGTGGAGGACGGACAACCGTATCTATAGGCGCTGCGAGTGCTGCAGCCTGCGAAGAAGTTCGAGATAAGCTACTGGCTGTTGCCAGTGAAATGCTTCAAACCAAGGCTGAAGACCTTGAGCTGAAAAATGGCCGGGTTGAAATCAAGGGGCGTCCAGGTTCTGGAACAACATTACTGACTGTAATTGGGCACGCAGAAGTTGATTTTGGGCCAGTGTCAGGAAGCGGCGCATTTACGGCACCGAATATTCCAGCGATGCCAGGCTGTGCGGCAGGGCATTTTATCGACGCCATAGATATTCCTGTATTTGCAGTTCATGATTGTGAGCTGGCTATCGATCCAGACAGTGGACACATAGAAATTCTCAACTACCGCGTTGTCCAAGATGTTGGACGTGCGCTCAATCACAGGGCTATTCACAGTCAGATTCAGGGCGGTGTTGTACAAGGCCTCGGCTATGCAATGCAGGAAGAAATAACGATCGACGAAGAAGGCGCTTTTGATCAGAAGGGTTTTGAAACTTATCGAATCCCGATGGCTGGTGATGTACTGCCCATTGAGTTTGAACTGTTTGAAGGTGCACCATCTTGTGGTCCGCTTGGAACGAAGGGAGCTGGTGAAGTTCCAATTTTGAATGTTGGCGCGTCTATTGCCTGTGCAGTTGCTAACGCCACGGGAAAACAAGTCAACGAGCTTCCTCTGACGCCACCGCGTGTCCTGGACCTGGTTGATGATGATACCGATACTCTTTCGCATCATCACATCTATACTCAATGGAAAAAGAACACGATTAATTTTAAGTAATTGTTGGGCTTGAAAGATGGTGCCCGGGGGCGGATTTGAACCACCGACACGAGGATTTTCAGTCCACTGCTCTACCCCTGAGCTACCATTATAAATCAACAAGTTATCAAGTTACTAACCATAGCGGTCACGACTCCGTCACACAAGGGAGGAAAAGTGGCTTCATTTAGAAAAAGAAATAGCCTTTGGCAGGCACAAGTCCGTAGCCGTAGTCTCGGCTCAGTATCAAAATCATTCCATAACAAAGCAGATGCAATCGCTTGGGCCAAGATCCAAGAAGCGATGATGCAGACTGGAGAATGGAAGCCTAAGGACAAATGCTATTCAACCGTGGGCGACCTAATGCAGAAATACCTCGATCAGGTAACTCCATATAAGAAGGGCGCAGAGCCTGAGATACGTCGATTAAACCGACTTCTTAAAGAAAATGCTTTAATGCAAATTAAGTTAGATGATGCACGACCCCATCACTTCGCAACCTTCAGAGATAAACGTATTAAAGATGGAAATAGAGCATGCCAATACGATCTAGTTCTGCTCCGTGCAGCTTGGAACACAGCCCGCATTGAATGGGGCTGGGACCTTGGCGACAACCCTCTTACTTTAATCCGCTTTCCTAAAAGTAATCCACCAAGGGAACGCCGCCTGAGAGAGGGGGAGTATGAAAGATTAATGGCCGCCTGCGCCCAAACAAAAGTGTGGTACTTGCAGCCTTTAATTATATTCGCGGTCCAAACCTGTATGAGACGAAGCGAGATTTTGAGCTTAGAATGGAAGAATATTGACATTGAGAGAAGCAGAGCCTTGCTTCCAACCACAAAGAATGGACGTTCTCGATGGGTGCCGCTTTCACCCAAAGTTATAGATCTGTTAAAAACATTGCCCCGAGAAAACGAACGCGTATTTCCTATCACAGACGTTGCAGTCAGGCAGTCTTGGGATAGGTTGCGTAAGCGCGCAGGGATCATCGACCTGAAATTTCATGATTTGCGTCACGAAGGTATCAGTCGCCAATTCGAAAGTGGTCTCAATATAGCACAAGTCATGGCAATCAGCGGACATCAGACAGCGAGTCAGTTGTTTCGATATATCCAACTGGCAGATACTGACCCTATCAATATGTAGGTATTTTTACAAAAATGCTTACCACATGTTGAAATCACCATGATCATCACTTATCCTGTACAGTAGTTACTCCGCAACCTGGACAAGCGGAGTAAGTCGTAACTTGGCAATAGGTCCATAACGCTATCAGCTCTTTGACAGGAGCACTGACCACCTCTTCCGGCAGGGAGACCACAGAACCAGGCACTTCAAGTGGTAAAGGGCGATGTCTTCAAACGTTAACCGCGTTAGGAGACTCCACATGCCAAGCGATCTCCTAACCTTCAGAGGAGATCAAAATGACAAATCCCTTAATTGAAGAAAAAGAAATTCAGCTCGCGAGAGCTATGTCAGACAAGGCAATTGCAAGAACAAAGATAGCGGCAGCTATTCTTGGTATAACGCCAAAGCATCTGCATGATCTTGCGAAAAGACCAGACTTTCCGGCTAAAGTCAGGATTGGATCCAATGCAGTTGGATGGCGGGTCTCAGATCTCGAAACCTGGATCGATGCACAAATTGTGAAAGGAGAAGAGTAATGTCTGCTCCTTTCCATTCATGCAGCAATGACACCGCTTATGTCACAATAGTTACATCATCTACGGGGCCGGTGAACAAGAAAATCTATCTTCGAGGCTCCAAGATCTGCAAGGATCCAAACGCTCAAATATATCAAGGGTTCGCTAAAACTGTTCCCGCAGCAACATCTGCGGACCTAAGCTCGGTAATCGCCAATCTAAAGCAAAATGAAGCGATTACACTTGGCCAGCTTGAACAACTTGGACACTGTTTCCCACTAACAACGAAAGCTGAACTCTATTCTGGCAGTATCGCGCGCACTAAAGAATTTTTTCATCATTCCAACTTTGTTGGATGGTTATTACTTGACGTCGATACCAAAGACCTGCCGCCAGAAATAATGGATAAAATGGCAGGACGGTCTGTATTTGATGTCTTGCTCAGCGTAATGCCAGAGCTATTACTGACGGAAGCTCTGGTTCGCGCTTCTTCTTCGGCTGGTATCTTGAAACCTGATGGCTCGGAACAAGAAGCGACCGGCCTCCATATCTTCATCAAGATTGCCGACCAAAGGCAAAGCAAGTCTATATTGCAGCTCATGCATGACCGGTGTTGGGAAGCTGGCTATGGCTTCTTCGCTATGGCAGCGGATGGAAGGCTATTGGACCGGTCCTTAGTTGATACTGCAGTCCATGGGGCAGAACGTCTGGTTTTTGAAGCAAAGCCGAACGTAATACCTCCACTCACTAAGCGCCATATCCCAGATGAAGTCTTACGCGGTGGCGTATTGAATAACATCCAAGAGCCAAATCATGAGCAGGTCTACTACTTAAAAAATGAGGCGCGTGAACAGATCAAACCACTGTCACAAAAAGCAAAGCGTCAACACATCGAAGACAAGACTGAAAAAGTTATGGCTGAAATGGGACTACCCAGGTCCAAAGCAGCTAAAATTGTCAAACAGCGTCTTGAAGGTCGTGAGTTTGCTGAACACGACATCTTGGAGCTGGGCCGCAATAAATGCGTAAAAGTATCTGATTTTTTGGACAACGCATCTGGATCAGTCGGAATGCCGTGTCCGATCGAGGGAAGCGCTTATGGATTATCCAAAGCGTATTTCTATCCAACGGATGATCATAGGCCGTATCCAAGGATTATTTCATATGCCCATGGCCATGTTACGGAGTTTACGTTCGCGCGCTACCGACACCTTAAGGGTGCAGTTTGGCTCCCTAAACTAACTGAGCAGGGAGAATGAAGATGGAAGAAAAAATCAACGCTCTCAATAATGATGCCGATACCGTTGCGAAAAATTTGGCGAGACAGTTACGTACTGATTTTTTCACGAGAGTATTACCATCGCTATCAACCCAAGGAAGTTTCTATGGCACCGAGAGTTACCTCTATCAAGCTACAGTCGGTGTAGGTAAAACCTTCCAAATGGTCCAGCTGATAGGGATGATAATAGAATACGATCTACGCACTCTGGTCAGAGCACCAACGACAAAACTAGCAGAAGATATCGCTCATCAAATCAACTTGCAGTTTCCTGGACGAGCGGGAGTTTGGTATGGGCGAGAACAAGTTGATCCAAACAAATCACATCAAAAAATGTGCCCCCGTTTTGACGCAATCAATGAAGTTTTAGCTTTGGGAGGTAAACCAGAATTGGTCTGCGGAACACGAAACTCAGTATATTGTAGATATCACCCCAAAGCTAGCGGCGACGAGTCATGTGGTTACAAAGCTCAATCGCTTCACGATAAAAATATTGTGGTGGTAGCAGGAGATGCAATGCTGAGCCTAGTTCCCAGAGCTGGAATGAAGCGCAAAGACCTTACTCAGGAAAGATCAGATATCGAAGATACCGAGACTAATTATCAGAATGATAAGCCTGATTTTGACATCGTGATCCTAGACGAAACCGATCCTTTCTCAATGTTAGAGGGTTTCGTCGAACCCAAACCTTATAGCCCCAACGACGCCGGTGATAACCTTGAAATTGACGATAAATATGATCGCGAAATCTTATCTCAGTTCTCTCAATACGTGTCCGATCTGATTTTAGCTGAGAATACTGGGTATCTTTCACCATTTGAGTTTCATGAAACGGTGGTGGCAAATAACAAGGATAAAATCGAATTTTTTGAACACATACTGGAAACTGCGGAGCGGTACTTACGTCCACGCTTGGAGAAAATAGAGTATCACAAGTTAAGCGGTGCCGAGATTCGGGAACAAAATGCTAAAAAATTGCGAACGCGGCAACTTTTGCAACGGTACATAGACATATGTCAGGCTCAAAAACTTGCTGTCGAAAAATCGTGGGATGAAATCGCTGCTCTGAAAATTGTTGATCATGAAGGCGCGAAGAAATTAAATATTAGAAAGCGAAAAAATATATCGCATGCTTATTCAGAACTGCCCTTCATAATCCTTGATGCAACTCCACAACCAGAATTACTAAAGTATATTTATAATAACCTAGAAGTCCGCTTTTCCGAAAAAGCTGACGACGGAACTGCGGTAAAGCGTTTTCAGCTTTGCGACAGTCCATTTAGCTACAAATCAGTAAAAGAGCCGCGGTGGGCCGCAAGGCTTACTCTGCTAGCAGAATTGTTAAGTTCCGCACATGGGGCTACAGGGTTAATTTGTCCCAAAATAGCACGTGACTTTCTTGAAGAGAATTTTGCACCCAAAACGTTAAATAATCATTTTGGCGCACTGAGAGGAATAAATTCGTTTGACAACATCCCGTGCGTTTTAGTTGCTTCTCGTCAAGCCAAACCGCCTAGAGACATTGAAGATATGGTGCAGGTCTTAACTGGAGAAAACGTCGCCAGAGTGAAAGAGAAAGATAAGCATTATGAATGGTATCAAAAAAAGCATGACTTTCTTATCCATCGGTCTGGAACCATGGGATGGCCAGTGCGAAATGACTACCATCCGGACCCTCTTGTTGAAGCTGCACGGTCCGCGATTACAGATGACAATTTGGAGCAAGCACTTGGTAGAGCGCGAAATGTGCGGAGGGATACCAAGTCACTCTATGAATATATCTTAACAAACGTTGCAACAAATCGTTACGTAGACGGTGTGTTTACTTTAACTGAACTCAAGGCAGCAACTGGTTGGGTTGGCATATTGTTACACGCCGGGATTTGGATCGGCTCTGGCAAAGGCGCGGCTGTACTCTTTCATATTTTCCGTGGGCTACTCGCTCAAAGGCGGGATAGCTTATATAGATATATTATAGGAGATCCCGCCTTTGAGACACCGGAACAGGCGGCAAAGTGGCGTAAAGATCAGCTTAAAGACAATCAAGCGATTGCAGAACTAGTAACTGAAATTGATGAAGCTATGGGTAACCAAGCGGATAGCGTGAATTTATTTCACTCACCGTTCCCTGTTGCGGACTTCAAAGCCGTTAAAGCCAAGGTCCAAGGATCAAGGTACTTCGCTCAGATGTACGTTCGTATAGAAAGCAATGAAACTCCCGTCATGGCCTTGCAGCGGATTCTCGGCGATGAGATGGAGAATATCGAACTCAAATGAAAAAAGCCCTCAACAAAATTGTCGGGCTAATACTTTAGGCCCGTGGGCCAAGAGCCACGGGCCTTTTTCAGGGTTACCCCCTCTATACTTTTGGTTACTATCATTCGTTTTTTGCATAGTAACCCCTCTTCGCGGGACTGCATAAGTTATTTGAATTGGTCTTTCCAATCTTTAGTTAAATGACCCTGGGCCACGGCCCACTGCTCAATCTCTTTCAGCTCTGCTCTCACCTGACGACCGACCTCGGCCCTGTGCTTGGCCTTCGCGCGTTCAGTTTTTGTAGTACGACCGTGAGAAGTATGCAAAGCAGCAATTTTATCACGGCCAGCTTGGGTGCGAGGCCCAGTGCTTTTGCCGCCGTGCCGAGTGCATCTGCCAGTGTGCTTCACTGCAGGACGTTGACACTTACCTCCAGCTTTGGTCTTTGCACCGCAGCGGATACCGGGCCAATCAGGCCCGAAACGCGTTTCGATCCCAATTTCAACGCTACCTTTTGCTATCATTTTGAACACCCCTATATGAGTGTTATATTATAACAATTTATAGGGCGTTGTGCGAGGGGGCACACTTAGTTGAGATAACTCCAAAATAGATTCAAGGAGCCCG
>MDTG01270581.1_pt1 | contig 10203 bp, 9 predicted proteins | sample 811421 | NCBI WGS metagenome assembly MDTG01 (sample SAMN05326645, study PRJNA326480) | marine metagenome | isolation source: seawater | place: Pacific Ocean: South East | collected 2011 | reverse complement strand
GGGGTTCATCGAAGCGACCAACATAAAAGAGGCAGGAAAGTCGACACTAAAACGAGCCCGGGAAATAGTCACCTTGCGATCTTCCATCGGTTGACGCATTACCTCCAATACCGTTCTTTTAAACTCTGGTAATTCATCCAGAAAAAGAATTCCATTATGAGCCAGGCTGATCTCTCCTGGTTGTGGGTAACCACCACCGCCCACTAGAGCGACATCATATATCTTATTGTTAAATGTGGGCGCTTTATACTATTATCAATCAGATAGTTACAACCCCTTTTCATTTAAAACAACGTATAAGCACCGATTTTCAGAGCATCAATTTTTCGCTTTACAGTGCTTATGCTATTGTTGATTACCCCCTTCTCTATTCTAGCTATTTGAACCTTTGAAATGCCTGCGTCTTCGGCTAACTTTTCTTGTAATTCCCAATCCCTTAGTATATTGCTAAAGCTTTAACAAACTGCTTTGCTATCATAAACCCATTTCTGGGTATATCACCTTTAAGTTGTTGGCTATTCGCAGGTTTGTTAGGCATAAAAACAAGTTGTGCGGCAGCTGAAAAAAGACAACAAAGAGCATTAGAAGAAATAAAATGAAATCAGAAAACAAACTAGCAGGACTTGGACTTTTGACAGCAATTTCGGCTTCCCTGTGCTGTATTACTCCTGTTTTGGCTTTGTTGGCAGGGACAAGTGGACTCGCCTCGACATTTTCTTGGCTTGACCCATTGCGACCATATTTAATCGGACTGACGGTTTTGGTGCTTGGGTTTGCTTGGTATCAAAAACTGAAACCACAAAAACAAATTGACTGCGACTGCGATACGACTGAAAAAATACCTTTCATTCAGACAAAGAAATTTTTGGCTATCGTGACAGTTTTTGCAGGACTAATGCTTGCATTTCCAACTTATGCTTCCGTTTTCTTTCCTAAAAGCGAAAATAAAACGATCGTCAACGACCAATCAAAAATTCAGACTGCAGAATTCAAAATCAACGGAATGACTTGTTCGGGTTGCGAAGAACACGTAAAACAGGAAGTAAATAAACTGACAGGGATTATCCAGACAACTGTATCTTACGAAAACGGAAACGCAATCATTGAATTTGACCAAGCCCAAACAGACACCGAAGAAATAGAAAAAGCCATTAAAAAGACAGGCTATTCAGTAACCGAAAAGAAAGAAATTAAATGAACATAGAATTACAATCAACAATCACTTGCCCCAACTGCGGACATAAGAAAGAAGAAACGATGCCGACAGACGCTTGCCAATACTTTTACGAGTGTGAAAACTGCAAGAAAGTATTAAAGCCAAAACAAGGCGACTGTTGCGTTTATTGTAGTTACGGAACAGTAAAATGTCCACCAATCCAACAAGGGACAAGTTGCTGTTAAAAGATGAATTTCATAAAAAATAAAAAAGCCGACCGCACAACAAAGGCTATAGTGCATACCCTACGGGATACGCACTATAGCCAAAACGTTGGCAATAATATCAGCGGAACGTCAAAAACCAAGAATTTGATTAATGAAATATAGCATTCCAGATAAAAGAAAATTGACAAAATCGGAAATTGAATTTCTGACTTATCTATTTGGAAAAGAAAAATCGGAATGGACTAAATTAATCGGAAATCTGAAAGTTATAAAAAATCTATCTCATTAATGGCTTTTGACATGGATAGGAAATTTCTAGTCTCGACTTCACGTTCAGGTTTCACTTCCTTTAAAAATCTTCCATCAGTATTTAAACTATCAAAAATTTTATCGAAACCCTGTTCTATATCGATGATTTCAACTTGACCATGATCTATTAAGTAGCTAATTTCAGCATTCATCCTATCAGGATCTATACCATTTTTATTGTAGCTCCCTGCTGATTCCATCACCTCAATCAAGTGCTTAGGTAAGTAAATTTTATCAAAAAATAATAGCTCTTTTCGAACATCGAACTGTTTCCATGTTGGAACTTGATACAATGCTTCTCTCATAATCCAATTACAATTTACATAACCATTTTAAGTTCACAGATATCTAAGTGAAAAGCCGCAATTTAATACGTTTTTTTTTTACGAAACTAAGATTAACAATTGCACTGAACTTGTATAATATTTGTTGAGATTTATCAAAAACCTCATTCATAAAAATTTGTCATACCTAGTTTTGATCTCCCGCCATCTTCTATCATTTTCCAAATGGTATTCTTTTGGATCATCTGCAACAAGTTCGGCTACCCAATCGAGCGCTTGATCGAATGCTTCATGCATATTGCCAAATTCATCTATGGCTTCCTCCAAAGGAATAAGCAAACCCGCAAGGATTCATAGAAGCAACCAACATTAAAGAGGCAGGAAAGTCGACACTAAAACGAGCCCGGGAAATAGTCACCTTGCGATCTTCCATCGGTTGCCGCATCACCTCTAATACCGTTCTTTTAAACTCAGGTAATTCATCCAAAAAGAGAATACCATTATGGGCCAGACTAATCTCAGCCGATTGCATGTATCCCCCTCCGCCCACTAGTGCAACATCAGAGAGGGTGTGTTGTCCATACCTCGATATTCAGATATCGGCGAATAAACCTGATTATCGCCCATACCCTGAGTCCTCAGACACCAGTTTAGGCGCGGCTTTAAAAAGAAGGCGACTTGATTTGAACTTAACCCAACAACAAGTTGCGGACATTTTAGGTATCCGAAAAGATAGCTATCAAAAACATGAAAGTAACATCTACCTACCCCATATCACGCGAAGAAATGAAATTAATGCATTTCTCGGATACAACTATTGGAATGACGGAACCTCTAGTCTGAAAAATCGCCTCCTCTGCTATCGAATATCACATCGGCTTACCATGTCTAAACTCGCCGAACTGACAGGCATAAGTTGCAGTACTATTGAGAGAATAGAAAACGGTTTCCCTATATCAACCCCTACTCATAAAAAAATTCTATTGACTTTGAAAACTTTGCATTGAATTAAGAAACTAGTAACTTAAACAGACCAGATCCAATAGCAAACCTTCTCTCTTTTCTTTACACAATCTAATACGTCACTTAAAAATCTGAACATCTCCTTTAAACAAGCCCGGTCAATACTGAAAATCTGAACTGCCCTGAATTTAGCTATAAGGATTTAAATATTTTTTAAATTTCAAAAAACTAAAATTCCAACAATGTCGGAGCCAAATAAAATCAGCACTGATTTTAAATTACTAGCAATACGACCGAGAAAGGGATGTCATCCCAATTTCCGCAAAGTATTAAAGGAGGGTCAGATTTATAAGTTTTACAATGATTACAAGTTTAGGCTTAAAAATGAGGAAAACCCTAATTCGGAAGTCCAAGAAATCAACTACTACAAAACCTCTCCGGACAATCTTTTTGACCTACCCGAAGTCAGGGTTAATGTTTCTGCCATCGTGGGAGAAAATGGAAGTGGAAAAAGTACCGTTAGCGAATTATTTTTTTACGCAATTTACTATTGGGGAATCTACTTTAACCAAATTAATGCTTACTATGAGTCATTACTAGATAAAAAAGCCGAAATAGAAGACCAAGTAAACCCTTCACAATACGACAAAGAAGATTTAAATTTTCTCAACCAACAAATAACCAAGGAAAAGAACCACCATCTATTCATACTTAAGAATTTTCGGGTCAGCATTTTCTATCAGTTAGACGGAGAAATAATTGAACTGAAAATGGGATATTATTACAATGAAAATAAAGATGAAAGCGAGAAAAACTTTCAAACAATTATCTTAGGAAATCCAAATCGCAAACAGCCCATTGAAGATAAAAACAGAGAGCTCACTAATCATTTTTTTTACTCCCTAGGACTAAACTACTCCCAATTTGCCCTTAACGACAACATTACTGGAAACTGGATAACCACACTCTTCCATAAGAATGATGCTTATCAATTGCCAATTTCCATTAACCCTATGCGCACCAATGGAAACTTTGATATCAACAAAGAACTATCCCTAGCAAAACATCGGTTATTACACAACCTACTTCTTCAGCACAAACACTCCGAAGAAAAAAATCCAAAAATTTGGATTTCCGATAATCAATATGTTAAAACCATTAATTTCTATTTCAATCCTAGTAAAATAGAGGAGGTTGCACCTCTAAAAAGTAAAACAAAGGACCCATACCCAATAGGTATCAAAGAGCAAGTGGTTATAGATGCAATTTCAATCCTTTCCAAGGATAAAATTGATGAAATACAACTGCATACCACCAAGCTTCCTTTTAAAGATGAAATTTTTGACTATATCTTTCAAAAGGTGGTTAAAATTTCAAGAACCTACCCCAACCATAAAAGAAAACTGGACTTCGGGGACACTAACAGCTCTTTAGAGAATAAAAAATTCTTTACTGAACTGAAAAAAGATGAAAGTCATATCACTTTTAAATTAAAACAAGCGATTAACTTTCTGCAACATTCTTTGGAAAATAGAAACAAGCGCAGAAATCCATGGCCAGAGGATGATCTGAAAAATAATAAAAGTGCTAGTTTGACTTTAATGGAACTTAGCCGCTGGATAAATATAAATAATCTTAAACCAACGCAAATCATCAACCATATACCCCCACCTATATTTCAGGTAGAAATTATACTTTCCAGTATTGATGAAAGAGAAGAATCAAGTTTCGAATCATTAAGTTCTGGAGAGCAGCAACTGATACACTCTATCCAGTCTGTATTATATCATCTAAATAATTTAAACTCCGTTTTTGAAGCTAATGATGATCGCAAACAATATAATGCAGTCAATATAATGTATGACGAGATAGAATTATATTTTCATCCAGAATACCAACGTCAATTACTTGATCGGCTTTTAACCGCTATAAACAGGCTGACTATTAAAAGCATCAAAAATATAAACATCCAGTTCTCCACCCACTCTCCATTTATCCTTTCAGACATTCCAGGTTCTAACATACTATGCTTGAAAAATGGCACCCCCGTTAAAAACATAACATTAGGTAAAAGTTTCGCAGCCAATATTCACGACCTATTAGCTAACGAGTTTTTCATGAAAGAAAGCTTTATGGGAGAACATGCAAAGAAGAAAATCGAACAATGTATCCTCTACCTAAATTATCACAAAACCATAAAAGACAAGAAGGACTTAATTAATCACCCCAATTATCAGCAAAAATTAACGGATGGTGCTATTAGAAACAAGAAAATTGAATTAATAGAAATTACCAAAGTTAAACAAGAACGCGGGTATGATCAAAATTTTTTTAATCAAGACCATCATCTTTGGTACAAAAACGTTATTGACATTATTGGAGAACCGATAATAAAGACCAAACTCCTAAACATGTACGAAGAGGTTTTCGGAAAAAATCCACGGGAAATAGCTAGGCTAAAATTACTAAAACTTGCTCAGGAGTTTAACTTTAAAATCAATATAGAAAACATTGAATGATCAACTTACTACAGTCAGATATAGATATCGATGGAGCATTAAAAGAGCATTGGAAATACTTCAATACCTATCTTCATATCAAATTAAAAGGTATCAATTCCATTTCTAACAGCATAAAACTTCACCCCAACCTACCAAGGCAAAAATACAAGGTCAAATCTCAAGACTTCAATGTTCTTGAAGATTTTCTAACAGAAGGAAATAACTTGAAAAACATTGTCATAGCCCAGCCAAAGACTCTTTTAAAACTGCATAAAACATTAATTACGAAGATTAATCTATGTTACGGAAATAGAGCCTTTGAGTCTTATTTAGACTTGAATACCAATAAGAGTCGTAAAAATCATCCGGTTCACAAATTGTACACAGACATTACGTCCCTTTTCAATTATGGGGAATTCATCTCATTTGAGCCAAGTAATAAAAATTACTCTGCTTATAAGTTGGCTGATAATCTAGGTGTTCGCTCCTGCACCTATTGCAATCGTACTTACACCATCACCCGCAGAACACATTCCGAAAAAAAACTAATGCGCCCACAATTTGACCATTGGTTTCCTAAGAAAAAGTATCCCCTCTTAGCTATATCTTTTTATAATTTAATACCCTGTTGTACCTACTGTAACAGCTCTGTAAAAGGAGACATTGAATTAAACCTCAATATTCACAGTCACCCCTATATAGCAGAAATTGACGGCGACAACTTCAATTTTGACTATGAATTTGACTTAAATCTCAACTCCTATAAAATCCATTTAACATCTAAGAAAGACACCTCCGGCAAAATTGCTAGAACTTCACAGCTTTTAAAAATTGACCAAATGTATGAAGGACATCAATCAGAATTAAAAGATTTAATCAAGTTAAAGGAAGCCAATAGCGAGGGTTACATACAAAAAATAGTAAATCTTTTCCCAGATAAAAGTCTATCAACCGAAGAAGTATATCGATTGCTTTTGGGGACCGAAATAGATCAAAAGAAGTACTATAAAAGGCCTTTTAGCAAATTTAAAGGTGATATTCTCAAAGAGCTATTCAATGAAATAAAAGCTAAAACGGAATAGTTTTAGCAAAGACCACTAGAGTCTTTAAAAGTTACTGTTGATGGTTGAATTTTTAATACGACTCGAATAAAGCAAAACCTATAAAACAAACAATCAATTGCCCCCTTTTAGCTGCTATCCTCAAACCTATCACAAATATAGACATTTATTTACCTGCTAGTTTCATTTAACTCTGTCAATAAACTCATCCCTTTCACAAAAAAACATCCACTCTAGATGCTTACAAAGTCCATCTAAGTCAGCAAATACTGTAGCTTGATTAATTCCAAGTTTATTAAGCTTATTTAGAAAATCCCCGCTCATCCTGTGGGGTATAAGTAATTTAACCAATCCATTTCTATAGGCGCTATTCTTTTCAAGGGGCAAAATCATCTTTTTACTTGAATCCGTTATTCTATGCACGGTAAACCACCCCGACTGACTAGTTATTCTTTTGTTAATATGTCTTGGATCAAAGACTAAAGTATTTTTGATTTCCAAAGGGTTTTGGCCAAAATCATCAACAAGATCTTCATTCTCAACATCAAATATCCAAACAACACTATTAGAGTTATCTTGACTTCCTAACGAAACAGCAAACCAGAGTGCAACTAAAGGGTTCTCTGTCCAGTCCAATAATCTAGTTGGCAATCCATAATGTTGGGCACAGGCTAAAAGATCCCAATCATTATCAATTTCAAAATCTAAAAATGGCTGACACCTTTTTTCAAATTCATTTAACAAAATAGCCTCAATATCCAAAATCTCAGAAATTGTTTTGTTCGAACGTTCAATTTTTGGAAGTAATGGCAAGTCACAATTCTGGCCTCTATACAATGTGACTCCCTCAAGTCTGTTCGCCAAATCAAATTGTGTGTCTTTCTCTAATAATTCAATGAAGTGGGCGAAAGACTCTATTTTAATTGTCTTATACATATTTAATTCCTCTGTTTTAACGCCGAATTAGCAATTTCCCTTAATACTTGTGCAGAAAATATCGAAGTTAAATTCACGGAATAATTAAGTGTAACCCCATTGTTTTGCTTCCTGCCGAACTAAACAAGCTTTAATTCCGATTTGTCAATTATTTTTAACAAATCACTTGCGACCACAATTCTGTCAAATGCTGATATGAAATCAAGTTCGACATCTCGATGAGAGCACGGGTTTTTATAGAAACCGAAAGCACCTGCTATATAATGAGCAAATGCCTCTCGCTCAGATTTAGGTAAATTATAGTCAGCTAACGCCCCATTATCAGGGTTAAAAGCCTGACGAATTAATTTTACTCCAATATTTTCAGGATCCGCATTTACCTTCTTCCGAACCTCAATCTCGATGCATTTAAAAGCCTGGAGTACCGCACTTTCGAACTCACCTGAATTAAGTAGACCAAAGCTTTTCTTAATTATCAGTGGATGAACATAAGTTTTTGGGGTTAAAACATATTCCTTTATCACTCTAGCAAATTGTTTCTCTTGAAATCTAAACCCAATTTTAGTTGGGTGAAAAACATCATCACCTTCATCATCATACGCTCTTTGAAATCTACGTATATCAATATGAGTTTCGTTACTTGCTTTATATTTTACCCTTGTAAATCGAATGGGTTGATAACCACCCTTATTTGCTTCTCCTATTATTTCTTGATACTCGATTATAGCTTCAATTTCAGTTTTACTCATAGGTTTTACTTAATTAACCACAGCGGTTTATTGAGATAGATTTCCTTTCATTCTTGGTCATAGTCGTCATAAGGATCATAGTCGGATAAGAAGTCTATTCCAGATATTACTGTTTTTTGATTCCACAAGTCCTTATACTCGTCTTTTGGCCACCATTTTGACAGTTTATCTATGAAAATGTTGCTCTCTGGTATTTCTTTATTCTGATTAGACGGCGTGAACCTCTGTCTGTCATCAAATTTAAAGTCTATAGCTAAATCACAGCTCTTTCCATATTTCGGACTTTTTAAAGTTTTATAGGTCAGATAAAACCCTCCCGTTGTCCTTTCTTCTCCACTTTCAACGTCAAACCAAGTGCTTTCGTCAATCCATCTTTTCGCAGGACTAAAGTGTACAGGAATTATTGTTGGGTTGCTTTTTGGTGTCCAATAATAAACTCTACCATAGTACATTGAATGCAAATACTTTTCGTATAATCTAGGCCGAAATGGCTCATCTCCTAAATCCTTGTGAAGCGGTACTATCCATATTACATAAACACCCCTCCTTGCATACTCGACCGTCTTATCATGAATTTTCTTGATCGTATATGCCGTTTTTTGAACCTCAATAGCAACTGGTGTATTTCCAATCCTTCCACTTATGTCCGGAATCACTTGATCCCATCCTTTAGGTTTATTTGCGGGGATAGATCGCTCGGAAGCCCATTTCCCATTTGGAAACTTATTTGAAAGGTAATTGCATATATTATCTCTGCACTTATCGTGAAGCTGTTGATCCTTCTTAGGAATTATAGGGCTAAGTCTTCCCTTGTGTGCAAAATGATCTTCTTTTTCAGTGCATTTCCTAACTATAGCTTCTGACAAACAAACAGAACAGAAGAAAGGTCCATCATCTTTATTAGCATTGCAGGCTTTGATTTTTGAATTATCACTAGCTTTTCTTGCCACCCCATAAACTAGACCTGAGCACCTCGCATTTATTACATCATAATCCATCTTACTATTCAGACTTATATCCTTAAAATTCACACCATCTTATGATAGCCCTACAATTGCTCACTGCTTAATAAGCTATGATGAAGTACAATTCGTAAAGTTAATTTAATATACGCGTTTTTAAAACTTCTATCACATGCACCTACCTAAAAATGAGAGGACCCAAACCACAAAATTTCCTCAAACCCCTTTGAAGCACATTTTTGATTCTGACCAAACAATTTAACATCCCCACCGATCCCGTCTATACTGCATCCGCTCCTCATCTCGCTCTATCAGCTCCCTTTGTGGATATTCCGGTAGTTCCTGCTGACTACCTTTTTGTAAAATTTCTTTTGTAGTCCGCAAGGTTTGCGGACGGTCGAAGTGATTATTTGCGGGGGTGTCTGCAAGTTTTGCCTTGGTTTCAACAGCTAATCCATAGAACACCTGTGGACATTGCTGGCGGTCTTTGGGATTCCTTAGCGAGTTACCTTCTCTATCCGTAGCCTCAATGATATCTTTCTCTATCAACCTTTGGATAGCCGAGGTGACACTTCGGTCACTAATCCCAGCCTTTTGAACAAACTGACCGTGAGCAATCCAGTCGCGTTCCTTTCGCTTTCTAGTCAGATTATCACTCCACCCCAAACACTGTAAATAAAAAAAATGAGGTCTCAACATAAGAGAGCTTGGCTACTACTTAAATCTGGCCTGGCTTTCCACCACTAAAAAAAACGCAAAAGAGAAGTATGCTTTCTCCAATTTTATTTCCAATTCAATTAGTTAAGATGACAGTGCTTGCTCTAGAGAAACCAATTCAAAACTTTTAAACCCCAACCCACGCCTCCCGATCTAAGCTCCGATACTGCACCGCCTCCGCCACATGATCAGCCTTGATTGAAGATGAGCCTTCTAAATCCGCAATGGTGCGCGCCACTTTTAAAATACGATCATAAGCCCGGCCACTGAGGTTGAGTCTTTCGATGGCCAATTTCAATAAATCCCGACTGCTTTTGTCTAAGCCACATACTTCCCGT
>MDTG01167731.1_pt1 | contig 10203 bp, 12 predicted proteins | sample 811421 | NCBI WGS metagenome assembly MDTG01 (sample SAMN05326645, study PRJNA326480) | marine metagenome | isolation source: seawater | place: Pacific Ocean: South East | collected 2011 | reverse complement strand
TTCTGATTTGGATAAAGCAATTCAGCTTCTGCCTCAGCTTGAGAACTTTCTGCGCCAGGATATGGATGAGAGGTTTGATCAAGATGCTTCTTCATCTCTTTTACGAGATAGTTTTGGATAAGGTGTCATGCGCGACCGATTAAGACTATGGAGAGAGCTCTTGGGGAAGGCGGGAAAAACACTAAATGAGACTCGCCAAGAGCTTATACGTTCAGAGAGAGGTCGGAAAGAATTGGCCGCAAAGAAGGAAATGTTAGTTAAAATGAAGGCAGATTATTCCGAGAGTCTAAGATCATTCTCGACGACTGAGGATCCAGCCAGAAAGGTAAGTGTGACCTTAAACTTCATCAAACATTTAGAGCAAACGATAACGGTTATAAGCGAGCAATTAGAGGAAATGAATAAAGAACAAGCCTTTTTGAAACGGCGACACAATGATGATTTCAGAGAGTTGAAAAAATTTGAGTCTCTAGAGGCAAGAACACGGGTTGCTCTAGAGAGGGCAGAAGAAATGAGAGAAAATAAAGATCGTGACCTGCAGATTTTGTCGAGGCTGTCTAGAAAAAGTTAGTGGATCCAGGCCTCAGTCCAGTCTGGCACGTAAATTGCTCATACAATGCTGAACCTAAAGTAGGGGCTGAGCAATTAATATGGACGATTTCATTCCTGCGCTAGATAAAAATAGTCGCGTCGACACGGATTACAACGGAGGTAGAACGAAAGACAAAGGATTGTCGGAATCGAAAACTAGAGAATCGACGTTCTTAGAGCATATCTCTAGAGAGTCTTCGTTGCGACGAGAGATTGCCACTGATAACAGACTGCTGGCTAATGAGGAGCCGAATCCCAACGAGGCTGAGGGCCCACTCTCGATCCACAAACGCAGCGAAGAAATAGGTAGGTTTATCTTCACAGCTTCCCGGGGTAGTTCTGAAAAAGACGCAAATATAAAGTCTCTAAACAATGATCCCGGCACTTTGCTCAAGGAGCTTTTTAGGGATGAAACATCAAGTGCTCAACTGGGCTTAGCGGACTATATGCGAGCAACGATGATCGGTGAACTCTCGCCTACTCTCAGACAAAATGATCACCACCCTCACGACAAGGATTATGCCGAGCTGTTAACCTTGCCACCAACGCCCTCTTTGGCTTCTGCCGAGCAGCCCAAAATCTTGGAGCAAAATCCCCTTACGATAAGAACAGCTACTCAACCCGGCTCATTGCCGAATGTTGATCAACTCGAAACTTCGGCTGAGTTCCTCGATTCCAGATTGGGTGCCTCAAAAGATACAAATGCTGTGCACTTTAATTCTTTGCAAGATCAAAAATTATTGAAATCCATCGAATTTACTCAAGCGTCGGATAGCATGACTCTTGATACAGAATTTAGCGGGCAAAGTACGGGGCAAAAGCCAGACGATGAATCTAATGGGCTCAAGGAGGATGGACAGTTTGACTCTGAGCAGCGGTTGGCGCAAGAAGAACAGTCAGATGAGTACGATAATTGGAGAAAAAGGCTAGCAAATCTTGTCCAAGAAAGAATCGCGATAGCGATAAGAGATGGGCAATGGTCTGTGAGACTGAATTTGCGTGCGCTAGGACTCGAGTCTATTGAGGTAGCGCTCAATGCGACAAATGAGAAACTACATGGTGAGATTTATACATCAGATCCCGAGGTGAGGGAGCTACTAACCAGTTCCTTGAATGAGCTAAGAGTAGAGCTGGAACAGTCTCTTGGAGGTACATCTTTTGATAGCGTCGATTTGAAAATCCTAGATAAAAACGGTGCTGAGGCTGAAAAGGCTATTACTGAGATGCAAGAAGTAGAGGTTACAGCCTCAGATCTCCTTGCTTCGGTTAAGAATAAGCCTAAAGCAGATGATGGACTCGACATTTTTGTGTAGTGTGATGGTTTAAGCTAGGAGGATGTCGATGGGGAACAAAAGACTCAGTATATTTGTTGCTATTTGCGGTGCGATGATCCTTTCCTCGTGTGAGGAGGTAGACCCTAACGCCTTGGCAATGTGTCCAGATTTTGATCCTGCGGTAAAGTATGACAAAGCTTCCACCGCAGAACAGCATTTGGAGTATGACACGTGTATACCAAATGATTACGGACAGCCGTTTTATCATGAGATGTCCGAGCCCATTATCGTGCGTCTGAAAGATTCGAGGAAATTTTTGCAATTAAAATTTTCAATTCTGACCAAGCATGATTTCATGGCGCAACGGCGCGTTTCCAAGCATGAGAGAGCTCTTCGCGCGGCCTTCAATGAACGAATGCTTATGATTTCAGAGGAGGATACAAACATTGAGGGCTTCAGAAGCAGTTTGTCTCAAGATTTGGTTAACCTCGCAAATGAATCAATTATAAAAGCGGAGGTGGATAGATTTCCTGAAATCGTGAAAGACGTTCTGATCACAAGTTTTATTGTGGAATAGAGTATATGGCGGACGGCGAAAGACTGCTTAGTGAGGAAGAAATCGACGCTATTGGAGACGTTGTTGCGAGCGGCGAACTGAGCGATGGCTACAATATGAATGTCGAGACAACCCCCTTTGAGCTAGTTTCGGATCTCAGGAAAGACGGTTTTGATTCATCCCTGTTAGAACCTATCAACGAACGATTGATTAGACATTTCAGGATCCTCACTAAGAAAGAGCTAAACTATCAAATCGAAATAACTGCAGGAAAAATCGAAACCTCTAATTACGATGATCTCATCCAAGAGGTTTCTGTTCCGGCCAGTGTTAATCTTACTCGCATAGCTCCCTTGAAAGGTGATTCCCTGGTTATTCTGGATTCAGGGGTGATAGATAGTTGCGTTGACGCTTGGTTCGGAGGCGGTCAGCGAGTTTCCTCTTTTGATGGCGCCGAGCGACAGCTCAGCGAAACAGAAAAACTGGTGGCGAAAAAGATGAGAATTGGGATTTACGCTGCCCTTATTGAAGCTTGGGCACCGTCCCTGGAAGTTCAGTGCGAATTGGTTCAATCAGAGAGCGAGGCTCGGTTGGTTGACGTTACAGATCCCTCTATAATTTTTGTAGTAAATCGGTTCTTGGTCAGTCAAAAAGACCAATCCATCGGAGAGATAAAAGTCGTCTACCCGCTCGAGAGTATAAAACTGCTCCGAGGCACGATAGTCGTAGGCCCTGAGACAAAGATTCAACAGAATCGACTTGAAAAGATTTGGTCGACTAAGTTAAGAGAAGCCCTACATCAAGTGCCGTTCGAAGCCGTTGTCCAGGCGGGAGAGATACCACTCCCCTTGGGAGAATTGAAAGAATTAAAAGTTGGGGATACGATTCCGCTTAAAGACTTGCAAGAATCTGTTATGAAAGTGAACGGATTGGGATTGTTTGATGTTGAAATAGGAAGTCGGGGTAGTAATACCGCAATCAAGATACTCAGCGCAAGGAATGAGGGGCTTACATGAACGAGGATGCAAACGAGGAAATTCCGATTGAGGATACCCGGGTGGACTCCAGCGAGGCACGGGACGAAAGCATCGACCAAAAACTCATACAATCAATACCCGTCACTCTGACGGCTGAGCTAGGTAGTACGAAGATCAAATTGGGTGATCTTCTTCGACTTGCCCAAGGCAGTGTGCTAGAGCTAGATAGGGAAGCAGGAGAGATGCTAGATCTAAAGGTCAACGACACGATTATTGCTAAAGGAGAGGTGGTCAACGTCGGCGATAATTTAGGGTTGAGCATAATTGAGATCGTTAGCCCGATGGATAGGATTCGCCCGAGATAACATATGGATTCTTTCGACCCCGTCTTTAGTGCGGTCGCGTTTGCAGGGGTCATATTTTCGATCTTTGGTTTAGGGTGGCTTTTGAAGAATAAATTTCCGTTGGGTGATATCTCTGGCATCAGGTCGAGCTTTGATCTCCGAGGAAGCTACCGCGTCGACTCTAAAACAAGGGTTAGTGTTTTTAGCCTTGATGGTATGACTTTTTACGTCATGATCAGCCCCTCTGGTATCTGCTTGCTCCACAAGTCTCACGAAGATGAGTTGAGAAGCTGTGGGGACACTGAATCTAATAAAAAACAAAGAGGGTTTTCTCAAGACTTGAAAGAAGTGCTGAATAAAGAGAAAGCGCCCCTCTAGCTGCTGCGCTTCAGGGCGTCATCGACTCTGGCTCGTACTTTTTTCGTATCGGCAGCGCCGAGCCAAACAGGAATCTGATTCTTGATTTTGACTAGGTCGTGTCTGCCACACGTCGAAGAGTTTTTTTCAAGCCAACTCAAGAAATTTTTTTCCCGTTCCAAGGGTTCATGAGTTTTCAAAGTGCTGACTTGTAATCGTGACAGGTTGCACTGGGGAGCTTCAAGGTCGCCTTTGGCATAAGCTGGCGTCTTTGAACTCACTTTCCCAACTCTGTCGATGGTCTCGGTTTCTTTACCTAAACCCACGGCAGGTTGTCTCGTAGAGATCTTCGATGCCATCTTTACCGTTGATTCGGTGGGCCCACTCTCATTCTGAAAACTCAACGCTCCTTTTCCTTCTGGTAGCAGAAATGCCAGCTGAGCCTCAATTTTCCCTAAATACCTAAGAGCTTCCTTTGGGATTTTTTTCTCTCTTTTTAGTCTGGTTGGACCAATATAGTAAGCGGACGCAGCAAGCCTTTTGTTCCCATTAAATTCATCCAATAACTCTCGTAGGTATTTGCCACCTAACCGAATGTTGAAACAAGGTTCAAAGAGCGACTCTCTGCTTTGGGCACCGAGATGCCGGGCGGTAATCGGCCATTTTATTTGCATTAGACCAATCGCATTAGAGGTAGAGATAGCTTCCGGATTCAAGCTGCTCTCGACAATTGAAATAGCAGTGAGCCAATTGGGGTCTAGTGAGTAATCCATAGCCGCCCTTTCGAAGCAATGTTGAAAGGGTAGCTCAGATCTCATAGCTGCTGAAGCGAATGTCTCTTTAGAGAGACAGTAGGTAGCTTCAAGAGAAATCAAAAGAATCACTCCAAGGATGTCGAGTTTTTGACAACGGCCGTTTTTCATCATGCCCTAACCCCGATTTCGCTATCTAAGTGTTTGATAAAAGTGATAAAAATAGGTGGCATCAAATTTGCTAGGAAACAACTGATTTTATTTGATTGGGATTGAATCATGACAACTAGTTTTGATTCTAAAGACCTTGTAAGCCGCCTCGGACGCTTGCCGATTAAAGCATGGCTGCGAGTTTTTTTCTTATTAATAAGCCTAGCACCTTTGGTTGGGAACGCCGAATCAATTCCAGCATTGAATATTATTGAGGCCAATGAGGAAGGCACTGAATACAGTCTTACACTGCAATTACTAATCTTGATGAGCATATTGAGTCTTTTGCCCTCAGTTCTAATCCTCATGACTTCATTCACCCGCATTATTATTGTCTTGTCTCTCCTCAGGCAAGCATTGGGAACAGCCCAGACGCCGCCTAATCAAGTATTGATAGGGATAGCGTTATTTTTATCTCTGTTTGTCATGAAACCGATTGTGGACGAGATATATCAAGAAGCCTTCATCCCTGTTCAAGATGGGGCCATTACTTTCGAGCAAGGGTTGGAACTCGCAAGAGAGCCGTTGCAGCAGTTCATGGTTTCACAAACCAGAGAAAAAGACATATTGATGTTTATGGATATTGCTGGCGAGGAATCCGTTGAACAACTGAGCGACATCCCCTTAACAGTGCTCATGCCAGCCTTCATTACTTCTGAATTGAAAACTGCGTTCACAATAGGTTTCCTCATTTACATACCTTTCATAATAATAGACCTCGTCGTAGCGAGTGTTTTGATGTCTATGGGCATGATGATGCTCTCGCCAATGATGATTTCACTACCTTTTAAATTACTGCTATTCGTGCTCGTAGACGGTTGGGGTTTAATTACTAGCTCACTTGTAAGTACTTTTTTCTAATGGACAGCGCGATCGTAATGGAAATCGCGATAGAGTCGCTCCTGGTCACTGCCAAGATAGCTATGCCTATTCTAGGGGCGGCCTTATTGGCCGGTATATTGGTCGGTGTCCTACAAGCCGCGACGTCTATTCAAGAAATGACCTTAAGCTTCATACCCAAGTTGGCTGTCATGGCCCTTTCTTTGGCGGTTTTTGGCGAGTGGCAACTCTCTGTGTTAATGGAACACTTCGAGGTCGTCTTTGAGCGGGTTCGGAACTTTGATAGGTAATTCGCAATGAAGTTTTTAATGGCAGAGTCTTTGGAGTTGCTACAACAATTTTTGTGGCCTCTCGTTCGCATTTCAGCTGTTTTTCTGACTGCTCCTATATTCGGCGCAAATGCATTAAATCTGCGTACTCGTGTCGCTATCGGCGCTGTGCTGACCCTGCTCGTATTTCAAACGGTGACTATTCCATCGATAGATCCATTCTCTTTCCCAGCTCTTACAATTATGTTGAACGAGATAGTTATTGGCTCTCTTATGGGTTTGGTTCTCCAAATCGTTGCGGCGGCCATAATATTATCGGGTCAGGCGGTCTCAGCCGGCATGGGCCTCGGTATGGCCAACATGATTGACCCTAACCTAGGCAATATCCCGACGCTATCAAATTTTTTCTTGGTAACGGGCCTGCTTCTCTTCTTATCCCTTGGCGGGCACTTGGTTCTCATTTCCGTTCTCGTTGACAGCTTCGAATTGTTGCCTATCGGAGGCGCTTTCTTTTCTCTCAGCTCTGTTGAGAACTTCATTTCTTGGACTTCAAACATCTTTATTGGAGCGGTCTCCCTAGTTCTACCAGTCCTCGTATGTCTCCTGATGATAAATGTCTCTTTGGGTGTTATTTCACGTGCATCACCCAGTTTGAATATCTTCGCAGTCGGTTTTCCGGCGCTAATACCTATAGGGATATTTTTAGTGATGTTGACCAGCACTTTTTATTTTTCTCAGTTGGAGGGTATTTGGTACTCCAGCTTTGATTTTCTTCAAACCTTACTTCGTAGCTAGGCGGCTTTGATGTCAGAAGAACAAGACCAGGACGACAAGACCGAGGACCCGACCCTCAGACGCCTTGAAAAGGCGAGAGAAGAGGGTCAAGTTCTTCGATCGCAAGATGCGACGACAGCGTCTGTTACTCTAGGCGTCATAAGTTTTCTATATTTGGGAGGTACTTGGCTTGGAAGCAACTTGGCTGAAATCTTTGAATCATCTCTCTCATTTGGAGGATTTATCCGCGAGCCAAGCGCTGTTCTTATCAAGCAATTTGCTGGTGCTTTAGTTGAAACTTTTTTATTTTTGATCCCAATTTTTTTTGTCGCCCTAGCACTTGTTATTGCTACCGCCGCTGGAATCGGGGGCTTTGTCTTGTCTTCAAAAGCGGTCGCACCCCAGTTGAGCAAGATTAATCCATTAAAAGGTTTAGCTAGAATATTTGGTCTGCGGGCGATTATTGAGCTATTAAAAGCTGTTTTAAAGTTTTCTTTAGTCGCCGCTTTCGCCGGAACTTTCTTATATCTGACCTTGGACTATTTCTTCTACTTAGGATGGGCTGACACTAACTTGGCGATAAAGGAGAGTCTGAATTTAGTCTTCTTAGGCGCTGCGATGACCAGCCTGGCTTTACTAGCAATCGCAGCGATAGATATCCCTTATCAGCGGTTTGAGCTCATCAAGAAATTAAAAATGTCGAAAAAAGATGTAAAGGATGAGTTGAAGGAAATGGAAGGTCAGCCTGAAGTGCGCCAACAGATTCGTCGGAAACAAAGAGAACTGGCGGAGCAAAGAATGCTCGACGATGTTCCCAAGGCTGACGTCGTCATAACGAATCCGAGTCATTTCGCAGTCGCGCTAGCCTATGATATTGAACAAGCGGCCGCTCCTAGAGTCGTAGCAAAGGGCAGCGACTTTATGGCATTGCGAATAAAGGAAAAGGCATTAGAGGTGGGTGTTGAAGTATTTGAGGCGCCACCTTTGGCTAGGGCCTTGTATTTTTCAGTGGAGCTTGGAGTTTGCATTCCAGAAGCACTATTTCAATCCGTTGCGCAAGTCATTGCCTATATCTATGGTCTCAGTTCCTGGAGGCCTGGCCTTGAGAAACCAAAAAAACCAAAGCCCAAAGTTCCGTCTGAAATGAACTTTGACTCAAGTGGTAATAGAAAAGTCAACAAGAAAAATCATGTGGAGTGGTAAATGGAAACGAATATGGGATTATCGGAAACTTCGCACCCTGGATTTTTTTCAATTCGGGACTATGAAAACTGTAAGTATGCGGCTAAGTCGCTTGTAAAAAGTGGCAGTGTTGTTGTTCTTGTCGCGCCCAGGAAAGAGCTTCTTACTCACTATGCTAGCCTAATTACTGCAACTCTCGTGAAAGAGGCATGCCCTGGCAGGTCTCTAAACGCTCTTAAATTACAAAGTAACAGAGAACTAATACTGGATTCAATAAATGGGCGGTTGAACCAAAAAGCTTGGGAGAAGGTATGCGATTCGCAACCAATTTACAGTGAAGAAATTTGGTTAGCGGAAAATCTCAACAAGGCTAGTGTTTCCGACATAATTTTCTCGGCCAAAACGATGAAGAAGCTTCCGGGTGCAGGCATAAGCCTCCTTGTATTGGCAGATCTCGAGAATTCGCGAGGTTTAAAAGAACTGATGCATGGCGTCAAAGTCGAAAGATTCGATTTTTTACTACCTGAGACTCAGCAGATCGGGGAAGCGATCGCTGCCGCTCCCCAACAAATAGACCGAGCGGTGATGATCGAGCTTGCGAAATCTATAGGTGTTTTACCCTCACCCGAATCCAAAAACCACAAAAAGAAAAATAACACGGTTTCACCTCGTTTTACGCGGAAAGGTAGAGATGTCTTTATGTCTGATGATGACCTCCGGGCGCTTATTAGAAGGGAAAAGAAAAAAAAATCGGCCTCAAGCCAACTGGCATTTAGAGTCAAAGATGATTTTTCGGGAAATCCAAAATCTAATTTGTTATCCAAAAAGATTGGTGTTTACCTTGGGTTAGCCTTGTGTGTCGGAGCCTTGTCTTTTTTTCTGCTCGATTTAAAGCGGCCGATACTAGAGAACGGAGTTGATAGCACATCGCTTGAAAATCGGCCAGCCCTTCTAGAACAGCCAGGGTTAATATCAACGGAAGATAAACCACTTTTAGGCGATCAGAAGCACGAGATTGAGGTTGCTAGTAGCTCTAACTTAAAGATACAACCCGAACAAGAAGTCGATCCAGTTGAAGACGAAGAGAGCCTAATGCTTCTCTTTGACCAAGATTATGCCTCGGGCGCAGTATCACTGGAAAAATCCAGCTCTAGCTTAACTGGATTGGCAACGAGGAGCGAGGGTATTCGCAAATTAACTGGTGAACCTTCGAAGGCAGTTTATTTGAAACGGGACGAAGAGGTGATAAGTGAAGATTATTACGTTCAGCACGCGGCTTTTAGAAATCTAGAGGGAGCTATGATTTGGAAGACGCAAAGGTTGGGCCGACTATCGGTTGATATATTCACGAAAGGGAACAAGCCTCAAAGATTTGTTTTATTGTCTGGACCGTTTAAAGAAAGAAGTAGCGCGCAAAAGATGATTGATAAAAACAGTGACGCTTTTCTTGTAAAAGGGTCTTCCATCAGCCGCCCCGTAATTTCTGTTAGCGGTTTGTAGAGGTTTAGGAGTTATTTATGTTTGAGAAATTGTTCGGTCGTTTCTTCAAGAAAAAGGTGAAGAAAGTAGCGCCAAAGAAAGCGTCCGCACCGTCTAAAGAGACTACAGATGGGTCAACCAGTCCTGACGTTAATATCTTGAAGGAGGAATCACCAGAAAAGTTGCAGTCGATGTCTAGCCCTGTAAGCGACACTGCGCTTTTAGACGACAAGCCCCCATCGGGCCTTATTAATATGGACGCTGGCTTGGACAAAGAGGCCGAAAAGATTAAGGAGGCGAACGGAAACGGCACCGGAAAGCCAAGGGTTGATGTGATCGATGCTATGGGAAACAGTGTATCAGAGATGGTAGCCAAAATTACCAAGCAATTAGAGGCTTCCACCGATCAACTCAGTAAGTCTCGAAAATACACGAACTTCGCAATGATATTACTTGGCGTGACGCTTCTAGGTACCATAGTGGCCATGGGCTCGGTTGCGTGGACATTATCTTCGCAGATGGGAAATGTCGATGAGACGATCTCTTCTCTTCGGTCTCAGGCAGATCTTCAAAATAATTCAAATGATCTGATTGCGGA
>MDTG01099119.1_pt1 | contig 10203 bp, 10 predicted proteins | sample 811421 | NCBI WGS metagenome assembly MDTG01 (sample SAMN05326645, study PRJNA326480) | marine metagenome | isolation source: seawater | place: Pacific Ocean: South East | collected 2011 | reverse complement strand
GCTTATATGGATCGGGTTGTTGGATTTAATCAAAAGATTTTTACCAAGAAAAATATTTTAGCACTATGCCGAGATGAACGTGGAAGAATTTTGGAATACAAACCAGATAAAAATGATTTTATAAGGCAGTTAATGGATTTTTATAAAATTGTTGAAATTAGTAATGTAGTTTTATTTGATGATAGAATGACTAATGTTGCACAGGCTGCTAAAATTGGGGCTCACAGTGTTTTAATTCCTGGTCGTCCTAGTATGACTGGTAATTGGTCTTTTGATCGAGATTATATGGCATCTCATACCGAAAGATCAGATATTCGTTTTTTTGGTCCCCATACTATCACAAAACTGCAGGAACAATTAATAAGTAAATCTTGTGGTAAAAATACAAACCAAAATGCTATGGATAAAATTGGTTCATTGGGAAATAGAAAAATTAGTATTCGTGAAAGGAAAAATATAATTAAAAAAAATAATGATGAAAAAGATTCTACTAGCATCACAGATGCTAATATTGAAAATATTGAGAATGCGGGTCTTAAAGATTCTGGTTTAGTTTTTGAAGGATTCGATTCAGCTTGCGGGTGCGATTCTAAAACCCGCTTAATTGTAATTCTATTTTTAATACTGGCAATTTACTTTTTTATTTTTTAGACGTTTGAAGTAATAGCAGTGCTTGTGGTACTATCATTGTTTGTGGTACTATTAGTTGAAGTAGTACCATTTAATGTCAAGACTTGACCATTTGATCTAAGGTTTTCTTTATCAGCAGCCTGAGCAGCAGCAGCAGCAGCTTCGGCTTCGGCCTTACTACCCTTCTTTGCTCTTTTGGCTGCTTTTTTTTCTTCTTGTGTTGCTACTGTGTTTAATTCTGATTTTCCTTTTGAATTTTTCACATTTTCTGCTTCTGCCTCTATTACTGCTTCTTTTGCTGTTGCGGCTGATGCCAATTGGACATTTTGATTCGATTTTTTTTGTGCTGCTGCTGCTTTTTCGGCTGCTAGACGGAGTAGTGATGTCGGTGGTGGCGGTGGTGGCGGTGGTGGCGGTAGTAGTAGTTTTTGTGATATGGGTAGTTGTTCACTACCTAAATTTTTTTTGGCAGTTCTAATTTTTCGTAAGAATGGATTATTTTCGGCTTGATTGTTTAATTGTTTTTCAGCTAAAGCATTATCGGTTGCCCTTTTAGGATCAAGATAATTGTTTAATAAATCATCTATTGAACTTGCTTCTAAAGATCCTGGGTCAATCTTTTTGTTTTCCTTAAACATACCTATCATATTTTTGGTTTCTCTATTTCTTTTAGAAAATGGGTTTGCTTTAAACTTTTTTTTACTTTTTTTTTCTATTTTTTTTTTTAGTATATCATTTGTTATTGTATTTAAAGGTATATTCTTATTATATTCACCCGCACTATTATACTCTTTGATTTTGTCTTTTAAATCTTTTTTACTTATTCCTAGTTTTTTTCTTAAACTTCTCTTTTCCAATTTTTCTTTTAAATTCATAGATCTCCCTATTTTTGTAAGGGTACCTCTATTTTTTTTTAACGCTTGAGCTGTGGCTCCTTTTTTCTTCGCTAATTTTATAAATTTTTCTTTATATTTGTCTTTCTTTTCTGCAATTTTATCTTTAACTTCAGCTTTACGGACTTCTAATATTTTGTCGTCTTGTTCTTTCTTAGCTTTTAATAATATAACTCTGTCATCTATAGCCTTACCTATAGATTCTTTTTCAGCTGTTTTTTTTTTTATTAAGTCGTTTAACTTATTTTTATTTGTTTCGTTTGCTTCTTTTGATAACGTTGTTCTTAATTCTCTAATGTCTGTTTCCATTTTATCCAATTTCTCGGTTTTTTTTGTTTCAAGATTTCCTATTCTTTCATCTCTTTTATTCTTTCTTTTTTTTAAAGCTGTTATACTTTCTTTTATCCCTAACATTTTTTTAGTTTTTCTTTTTACTTTTTTACCAAAACTTTTAATTCCCATACTATATTTTTTTGTTCCTTTTCCTTTTTCTAGTCTTTTTATTTTTGTCTTATCATAATTAGAACTACCTTTATTAATTTTACTTGTTTCTCGTAATTTTTGCTTCTCCTCTTGCGCCCCCTGTTCTGTTTTTTTGTTTTTGGCTGCTTTTTGTTTTTTTGCCTCTGCTTTTTGTTTTTTTGCGGCTGCTTTATCATCACCACCCTTCTGACTATGTTTTCCAAAGGGATTTCTATATTTTTTTAACTGGGTTTTTTTTACCCTTTTAGTTGTGACATGTGAAGTAGGGCTTTTCTCATTTCGTAAAACACTATATCTAAATTGTTTATGATATTTTTTATTTCCTAATTTATTTTTTTTTACTACTGGCTTTTTATGACTTCTCTTTTTACTTATTTTAATATTATTTTTACAGATTTTTTTATTATTTCTCTTTTTCTTACTTTTATAATTCATTACTATTACAATTAAATAACATAATATTTTAACAAATTTAAAAAAAAGAAAAAAGAAAATAAATTTAAAGTTATTATTGCTTTTTTTATGTAATTAATTAAAAAAATAACATAATATCTATTAAATACTATTATTATATAACATGTTTAAAAATTACAAAAGATTAAAAAAAACAGAACTATTACAAAAATGTCAGCAATTTGGAATCAAGCACAATAATAAATTAAAAAGAAATGAATTAATACAATTATTACTAGATTATGAATTACAAATTAATAACGAAAAACTAGAATTAGAAATTAACCAACAATATAAAGAATATCCAGAACAATATCCAAAAGAATCTCAAAAAGCACATAAAAAACAACAAATAAATAATAATACCTCAACTTGTGATTTAGAAATATCAATTACAGACAATAATACTCTTCCCCATCAAGCCTGCAACACAGATTATAATTGCAGATCTAATTACTACTATAGTAACGATTCTGATTTAGAAATAGATTCAACACAAGATAATTTTAAGACAGTAGAATTTACTGATCATCAAGAAATAAATAAACTAACTCATCTACTACAATTAATTGGATTGAAAAATATATTAGATCAAAATAACACCAATAATTGTGACAATTCAAATGATAATAACTCTATTCCTAAGAAAGAGGAATCAAATACTAATACTGATAATAACGATATTTCAAATAATGATATGCTCAGCACTTTATTTTATTTGTTAAGCACTGATTTTAAAAAAAAAATATTAGAAAAAGAAGAAGATTGGTCCCAAAAAAAAAAAAATAAAATGCAAGACTGGGAGCAATATCAATTAGATAAGATACAATTAATTACTCAAAGACCTTGTTTATCCACTCAAGAACGTTTTCACCTACCCACTGGAAACTTAGTAAATATAGATACAGAAGTTATTAAACAACAAGATGATTTTTTTGAATACACCGAACATTTTCTAACAAAACAAAATATGATGGAAAAAACCTTTTACTACACTAGTAAATTTGAATCTGATGCCGGGGGACAAGCTATCCGATGTATGCGAGAAGCCTATCAATTATTAAAATATCAACTACAATTTTTACTAAATCGTTGGAAAAAGCATAAAAATACATTATCAAAAAAAATATCAAAGGGAACTAATAACCATCCTCAACCTTTAAAGGAAATATATTTTATTAACATTATTCATGGAGATATAGCAGAACATTATGTGAAAAACTTATTATATCTTAAAAATCAAAAAAAATACCAAGACATTTGTCATTTTGTTATCATAGGGGACTTAACTTATTTCGCCCTTTACTGGATTCAATATCACCGTGAAAACTTTGTCTCCTGGGAAAAATACCAATCTCAAAAAGAAAATAAAAAAAAAAGTAGTTAATATATTACAGTGGTTAATCCAATTAGGGTTATTTATATTGATATTGATATTGATATTGATATTGATATTGATATTGATATTGATATTGATATTGATATTGATATTGGTATTTACCCCAAGAAACCAGTTTTAAACAGATATTCTTTGTACTCTTTCCAAGACATATAATATCCGACTAACTCTTGGATCCGTATAGAGTTATCATTCATTGCTTCTAGATAAGTATTATATCTAGACTTTAGCGTATTTATTGGGTTGCTTTCATCCTCACCAAATACTGCATAAACTACATATGGTTTTTTATTGTCAGGTAGGTCCTTTACACGCACAAAATATTTTCCTTTTTCTTCTTTTTTAGAGTCCATTTTGCTAAATTAAGAGTGGATAAATCTAATTTTCCAATTAAATAAAAAAAAAATCAATTTTGGTTTAAAATTTCTATTTTTATCATTTTTTTATATAAAAAAACTTAAAAAAATAATAAGATACTTACTTTAATAATAAATAATATGAATAATATTAATACTATGAATAATATTAATACTATAAATAATACTAATACTTATGCTTGTAAATCATTAATTACCATTTTTTTATTTTGGATAGTAATAATAATTACCACATTTATTGTTTTAATAATATTCAGTCTATTAATACCAATAACATTTATATTATGGTTATGTCAATTAATTTTAAATAAAAAGCATCCAATATATGCTAATTATAATCTTAAAAAAGGAAGAGACATTTCTAAATCTAATATATTAAAGACTACAAATTTTAATTGTAACGAAAAAGTAAAATCTTTATGGACCGATGTTCCAAATATGGGACTTAAAAAAAATGAAATATGGAGGTGTCATAGCCTTTTTGTCTCTTGTGATAATAAAAATGATAAAGATAATCGTCCCTATATGGTTTTAATTCATGGAACTGGAAGTTGCTCTTTAGTTTGGGGAAATATATTAAGCGAATTATCTGTAAAGTTTCGAATTATTGCCATCGATTTACCTGGTTTTGGACAATCTCCTACCCCAAGTTGTTTAGTTAATGCATCTGCAATACAAGCACAAGAGTTTTTAGTAGAATTTTTAAATGTTTGGTTCAACACAGTAGGAATTACGAATAATGCAATTTTATTAGGACATTCATATGGTAGTTTTATTTCTATTCATTTCGCAAAATGTTATCCGGAAAAAGTAAAAAGTGTTATTCTTTTTAATACAGTAGGTATATTACCAACTCTAGGTGAATATGGAGCATATTGGGCAGTGTTTTTTAATTTATCACCTATTCAATCATGTATTCGTTTCCTAGGGCCACTAGGAATATGGATAGCATACACATGGTTTCTTCAACTAAAAGTAGATGAAGAAGTATATTATTGGTTTCAACTTATAGCAGAGCCTACTGCTATAGGTGATTTATTAGTTGCTAGAAATATTAATGTGAATTGGCTAACCGGGGAAGCATTCTGGAATAATCCAGCACTGAAAGCATTAACACAATTAAAGTCTCCTGTAACTTTTGTTTATGGTGATTGCGACACTATTACTCCACCTCATCAAGGACACTTATTTACTAAATTACTAGGTTCAAATGTAAAATGTATAGAACTTGTAAATAGCGGACATACTATTAATGTAAAATCGTCAAATCATATTACTAAAATAATTAATGATGCTTGTGCTTCATCAGGTAATATTGACCAAGTAGCAACAGTATTTGGTGATAATATTCCAAATGATGAATTTTTATCATATAGGTCATTTTGGAATAAGCAAGATACCATGCATATTATTAACAATTTATATTCATGGTTAGAAAAACTACGAGAAGATAATCTATAATCTATAATTTAATAATTCATTAAAATAAATCTGCAAAGTAATTATTTAATTAATTTAAATTTTATTTTAAATTTAAATTCTAATATATATGAAAATGGAACTAAATATATTAAGTATCATACCTATACATTTAATTACTACATTTGTAGCATTTTATAAAAATGCATATTTTTTATCTCTATGTATGTTATTTGAAACTTTAATTAGTTATAATTATTGGTTAAATCCAATACCAAATAGTTATTCTTATTTTATAGATAAATACATGGTGGCTTATCTAATGTTTTTTTATTTATATTTATGCAATTACAATATGTATTTATTAGCACCATTTTTTTTAATATTAATATGCTATTTTCAATCTTATAAAGTTGAAGATATGCGTGAAGATAGTATGAATTGGTGGTGTTTAATGCACATATTTGTATTTATATTTAATAATAATATATTAATGTATAGTAATTTTATATAAATTTAAATTAATTTTTATAATTTTATTTTTAGTAATTTATTAGAGTGTATATTATTTAAAAAAGTTAAGTTAAAACATATATTTAGAATTAAAAAAAACTTAAGAAAGTTATAAAAGAAAATAATTAATAAATTTTATTTTTATTAATTTTAAAATGAGTTGGATAGCAAAATATTATATCCATTCTAACATAAAAATGGTAGTATGTGGTTTAGGTGGTACTATTATACATGACCTGAGATATTCATACCAACCCTTTTATCTTTCTTTGAAAAAATACGGAATTAATAAAAATACTTTTCCTAATGACAATCTTTTAAATATTTATGGAAAAGATAAATTTTTTGCCATTTATGATATTGTAAATCAAGTTTATCCAGAAGAAAAGGAATCTAATCAAGTGCTGCAACAAATGTATAGAGATAGCAAGAATTCAAAGCATCTAATTAACGATTATCCTAGAAAAGCAGAATTTATTAATACTAATATTCCTAAAACATTATATAATATGAGACAAAGAGGTATTAAAGTAGTATTAACAAGTGCTTATCCAAAAAGGATTGGGGATAAAATTGTAAAAGATTTGAATTTAGAGAAATGTTTTGATAATTATTTATTTAATGAAGATAATAGATTTTCTACTAATAAGCCATCTGTTGAAAGGATTAATTTTTTTATGAAACAGTTTAATATTAATGATCCTAGAGAAATAGTTAAAATAGGAAGTAATATTCCTGATTTAGTTGAAGGAAATATGATTCCTTGTGGAGTTAATATTGCGGTTCTAACTGGATATGATTATGAAGATGAATTAATTGAAACTGGAGCAGACTATTTAGTAAATGATTTAAGTAATATCATCGTTGATAGAGATGAATTATATGATTACTAATGTAAATTATATGATTAGTAATCTAAATCAGCTGGATAATTCATTATTTCTATCCAATAAAGGTTTTCCGTTAATTCCTGAATATTTTCTGCATTATGACATTTATATATGTATAATTTTTTCAGTTTTCTACATTCATTTAAGGGTTTTAAATTTTTTATATTTTTACATCTATCTAAGGATAGCATTTCTAGATTAGGAAATTTATAAAAATAGGATATATCTTTGAAACAATAACAATCATTAATACCTAAATGAATAATATTAGGGCAATTTTTGATTAAAGGAGAAATATCTGTTAATCCTTGACAATTTTTAAAATATAAACTTTCCAAATTTGATTTTAAAGATGATATCGTGTTAATTTTAGGACAAGATATAATTTCTAGGTATCTTAATTTTTTTAAAGAATTAAAAACAGATACATCACTAAAAGCAAAAGATTCACCCATAATTATTTTAGACATATTTTTAAATATCGGTATATACCGCATATTTCTATTAGTAATAATATCATTATTCATATCATAATAAACTAGAGATTTAAATTTATTAAATTTCCAATCTAGTAATTGATGACATACTTTTATTGCTAAACTAGGGTCATTATATTTTTGAAAATAGTGATTTTTAAATAGCACCTTTTCTTGAAACTGCATCCAAAAAGGAATTACTCCAAGTTTAGTAATTGTTTTATAATAAATATCACAAGCTAGTTGTCTAGCATTTTTTATAGAAGGAATCATATCAACTACTTGTTGCCATTTTTTACACACTTTAGGAATTAAGGCAACTTGCTGTTTAAAAGATAAAAAATGAAAAATACATATTAATTCATCACTAGATAAATGGTTAATATGTGTATTTTCCTTTAGGGTTTGTATTTTTATCATAAATGATTTACATGTTAATAAAAAAAAAGATTTATATATAAATTTTGAAACTTATTTTAATATTTAATATTTAATATTTAATATTTAATATTTACTATTTTTATATTCATATAATAGTGATTGTAATTATCTATTTTTTTTTGCTTTTGTGATTATCTATTTTAGTGCTTTATACAGCTGTACTTTTAACTGGACAGACCCCACTAGGGTGGCATAATATGGCAATCCCAGAATTGCGACCACAGTGTCCATCACAGGAGTTATCTCTAGCATTTCCATTTCCAGCCATAGACCAAGGATCCCAAGCATTAACAAACAGAGTTTTTTCTAAATCCGCAGCACTTTCTTTGCTAAATACTTTAGGGTAATAACCTCCTAAATTTTTAACAATGACATCTGGGAATAGTGGCTTTAATTTCTCAATAATAGGATTTTGGATTAAATACATGAAATCCTTTTCTTCAAGCAATGGAGAAAAATTTTTGCTACCGACACCTACTACCTTTAATATATGCAAATTTGAATCCCGACTTACAGCCTCAAAAGCCTTAAGCCAAACTTTGTAATAGAATGCCTTCAGTTCTTCCAAATTAACATTCTGACAACTTGTCTTTAGAAGATGAGAGATAGAACTGTTATCAACTTCATATCTACAAAAGTATTGGTAATCAGGTTGTTGAGAAGAATCGAAAGCTGCTCCTATCAAGTTGATAAACCAAACTTCAATAATCTCTCCAGAAGATGGTATTTTAACTGGAGTTCTACACTTTACCGCAATATTGGGCATTAATTTACTTATTTTTGACAAGCTGTAAGCACCAATAGAATATCCAAATAATTCCAATAGTTTTTCTAAATCATAAAAACGGTCCATCGCAATATTCGTTGGTTCTCTCTCAGAAAGCAGTTTCATAACTTTTTCTAAATCATCACCATTATCATGGAATACTTCTACTGTGTTAAACAGTTCTGGATGAGTGCGTAAATATTCTATCGTCCAAGTTGGAAATGCGTATCCAGTGTTATATATTTCATGAATCGTATTAAAGTACTTAGTAAAGTATTTCTTTTCAAAGAATTTTTTATAAACTGCTTCTCTAATTTCTTTCTGTATAATGGCACCATCTAACTTAATTATTTTGTTGTTGAGTGTTGGATAATGTGCGTTCAACTTCTTCCAAGGAATAGACTTCAAAGTCTGAATATGATGTCGGATATTTATAGGATGTAAAAGAATTTCGTCTGCTATTTTACTAGCAGCAGCACGAAGCCCTTCATCTACCAACCAATCACCGTTCCTATAAAGTTTAAATATAATTAAGCACAATTCTTCAGGGGTTATTTGAGGCATTTTGAAATTAAATATGGAAATGTAGTTCTAATATTTGATACTATTAGTTTTTTCGTCCTTCAAATAATAAGAATATGTTATACTTTTTTTAGTAAAAAATATTCAATTTTTTAATTAAAAAATAAATATTTAAAAAAAAAAATATATATAATATAAATTTTTGTTTTTTTTTTGCTTTTTTGATTTTTTGCTTTTTCTAGCACTTTACATTTCAAATTTACTAATTAATATCTTGATTCCATGTAATCAATTGGGTCCGTCGGCATGTTTATACAATGTTGTGGAATAATAGGGTCATTAGAGACACTTTGTGATAAATACTTATTATTAACAATTTCCTTAATATCTATTACTGATGTCACTTTATCAATATCAGTTTCTTCACCATAATCTAATATTTTATCATGAATTATATCTTCACAAGAAGAATGTAGATGGTGTTTTCCAGTTGGAATACATATCAAATGATCACTTAGTAGGAAAACTAAAAACTTTCCATAACTAAATTCTACTCTCTTTTTGATTTTATAGCATTTTACATATTGACCTGTATGATCTGGTATTGCTTCCTTGAAATATACTATGTTTCTCATACTTCCAGTTCCAACACCAAGAAGTTTAATCTTGAAAGCACTGGGTCCTTTATCCATTTTGTATTTATCTTGTTCCTCCTTATTAAAAGATAAAATATATAAAGATTCTCCTTTTTCAAACTGTATTTGATTATCACCAACCAGTTTTACTGTAAATTCACTGAAGGTAGTAAAATCATTTTGTTCTAAAATTTTCTTAGCATAATCAGGACTGTCACATTCTAGTGAAGAAGATGCCATCTCTAATGATCTTTAAAAGATTAATAATATCTATATAATATTAAAAAAAATCAATTTTATATTGTT
>MDTG01069958.1_pt1 | contig 10203 bp, 4 predicted proteins | sample 811421 | NCBI WGS metagenome assembly MDTG01 (sample SAMN05326645, study PRJNA326480) | marine metagenome | isolation source: seawater | place: Pacific Ocean: South East | collected 2011 | reverse complement strand
GCTCCGCCATTTTTTCTCAAAAGGCGAGCGCCCCAAAAGGCGGGCACTTACTGTGCACGGGGGGTGACAACCAGCGCACGACCGACCGGGGGACAAACCAGCGCACAGCTACGAGTGCCTCCTTAGGAACGTACATGCCAGGTCCCCTCGCAGGTTGGCGCGCGGATGCGACGCGGCGGGCCAATAATAATGCAACGCTCCGACTCGCGCGCACCACAGCTGCGACACGCTCGAGCAGAGCGTCTCGTTGTCGACGTTGTTGAGTCGCAGAATCGTACGCAGCGCGCCGACGTCAGCGACTGCCTCGACCTGCGTGCTCGGAGCGTATCCCTGCAGCAGCTCGTCGGCATACGCCTGGTTCCACGTGGAAGCGAAGGCCGTCACGTGCATGAACTCGTGGGCGATGACGTAGCCGATGCGCGCCTGCAGCGAAGCCGTGTCGTACCGCTCCTCGGCAAACGGTGGCACCAGGATGCCGGGCAGCAACATGGCACACGCCCGACCGTTCGACGTGAGCAGCAGGTAGGCGTTGCGCTCGAGCGCGTCGCGCAGCGGCGGCACCTGGCAAATGTCCGCGTGCGTGACCGCCAGCGACAGCCTGTCCAGAAAGGCGGCGCGGCTCTGCTTGAGCATGATGAGCAGCGCGCCGTCGTCCGAGGTGAGCGACGGCCGCGAGAAGGAGCGGCTCGCGCCGCTCCAGCTGCCTCTTGGCGAGCCGGCGATGCGCAGCGGCGTCGCGCGCAGCCGCGCCACGCCTGCCGAGCGGAGCGAGCTCGTGGCGAAGATGCCACCGATCAGCTCCTCGGACAGCTCGTTGGCGGCCGCGTCGCGTACAGACGTCGTCAGCGTCTCGAGCTGCTCGTGCAGGCGCGTGGGCACGAGCGTCTCGAACGCGAGGCGGTCGAAGTCGTCGACGAAGGTCTTGCGAGCCGCTGAGAGGCAGGCGGTGCGCGCGCTCGCGCGCGTGGCGCTGGCCAGCGGCGCGGCCGCGCGCAGCGCCGACCACCGGACCCGCGACGCGGCGTGCAGGTCGTCGACGTCCATGTGCTGCAGCCTCGCTTCGCCGTCCTTGGCGGGGAGCCTGCCGAGGCCGCTGGCGCGCAGATCGGAGTAGACGTCGCCAAACTCTCCGGTGATTACGGCCCGCACGTCGAAGGCGCACATGGCCGCGAGGCCACGTAGGTAGGAGCGCACAGCCATCGAGCCCTCGCTCGCGAACGCCTTGACCATCCTTCCAAGCGGCACCTGACTGTCGTCCGACACCACGTTGAGGGTGGTCGAGAGCTGCGCGATGAGCCACGAGTCCTCGAAGCTGCCCAGCGCCACGCGGTCGCGCTGCTGCGCCGAGGTGGCGGAGGCGGCGTCCGTCGAGGGGATCGCCGCCATGGCCTCGGCAAAGGCCACGGCGGCGTCGCGCACGGCGGCGTCGGCGCCGACGGCGTAGAGCGCGTCGCGCATGACGGTGCCGCCGCGCTCGATGCCCTCGAACAGCCGCACGGTGAAGGAGTCGGTGTCGTCGACGCTCAGTGCCACGACAGCCGGCGTGTCGCAGTGGTAGGAGGAGAGGAGGCCCACGGCGGTGAGCGCGGCGTCCAGCGTCTCCACATGGCGGAGCGTCTCGTCGAGGTGCTGGTAGGCGCGCGTGCCGGCTGGGCCCGAGGCGCTGGTGGTCACCATGGTACGGCAGGCGCTTCGGAACTTGGCGAGGTCCGAGCTGCCCAGCCGGCCGCTACCCCTGGCCGCAATGACGTCCTCGACGTCGGCGGCGACGTCGGCCTCGTCGAAGAAGGCCCAGCCTACCGACCCGAGCACGACGCTGCCCGCATCGATCCACTTGCCGCACGCGCGGCCGTGGTCCGTGGCGGCGTCCGGGTCGGAAATCTCGAGGTTGAGCGCGGCGGGGTAGACGCGCTGGCGCACGCAGGTCGTGTAGCCGTCCGTCGAGTCGATGCTCTGGCGCATTCCAGGCGCGCAGATGCCGCGGCTCATGGCCATCAGACTGTCCCGCTGGTTGCTCGCGTTGAGCAGCCGCCAGCCTGCGGGCGTGACCACGGTCTTGAAGGCGCAGCTGAACGAGGAGTTGGTAAGCTCGAAGCATGTGCCGCGGCGCAGACACTCGTGCTGCTCGGAGCATGTGAGTGACACGCTGATCAGTGCGGCAAACAGAGCCAGCCCAAGACTGACGAGCACCGCGAGCGTGCCCTCCTCGGCTACGGGCGCCATTGGTCCTCTCTCTCCAATGATGGCTACGAATTCGAAATATGTCACACACACACACACTCGGTCACGGACCTACGTCTCTGGCATCCTCCACAGAAAAATGCACACTACCAATCATTCGACTCCATGATGCGGTAGCCAACTTCGAGCATCTCGTGTTGCTTCTTGAGCCGCTCGTCCTCGAGGCGCTGCCGCTCCCTTTGCTCCTTCTGGAAGGTCCGCATGCGCTCGAGCGAGGCGCTCTTCTCCGCCTCTCGCTTGGCCGCGCTTCCCGGATCGAACGGTGGCGTGCTCGGCCCGGCGCTCGCGTATGCAACGCGTTGCTGGCCCGCGCATGCGCCACGCGCCGCCGCAGCCCTTGCCTCCTCGCGTGCGGTCGCCGCGGCGTCCGCCTCGCGTCTGACCGCCTCGCGCTTGAGTCGCTCGCGCATGTGCTCCGCGGTCATCAGGGCGCACTCGCGCTCGTTCTTGAGCACCCTGCGCATCCAGACCCTCCACCGTTTTCTGGCTTCGGACTCGGGCGGCGCCGGCGTCGCGCTCGGCGGCACGAGCTCCGTTTGGTCATCCGAGGCTGTCTCCAGGACACCGTGATCTTTCAGATGTCTCTCGCGAACTTTCAGGTGGAAGAGATGCCTGTAGAGACGCTTTTGTTCCTCGTAAAGTTCGCGGTGGACGATTTCGGCATCTTCCGTTCCATGTTCAAACTTCACCCTGGGATGCAGTTTTTGAAGTTCGAGATCGTCCCTCGTCTTGTTGCAGGCGTCTTCTCCACACTTGATCGCATTCATCACGGTCTTGATATCCAACGCGGTCACGTACCTCAGGTAGTTGCAGCGTTTGTGCTGTTTCTTGTCAAAGGAACGGATCTCGTCCTCGAACACACACCACTCGTCAACGTGCATCTCCTTTCCGCTGTTCAAAGTGACTGTGTGTTGCTTGGTACGATGTCCACATCTCATGTTGTCAATGCAGTGTTCGAGCCGCCGAGAGTCTCTTGGGAACGTCATGCCCTGTATCCTCGCGTAGCCTAGCAAAACCGCTATGGCGTCGTCGACCGTCCAGGCCGTACCTGCCGGTCTGTGGGACTCGGGGCCCGGGGGCGGCGGCTTGCGCGGGTCGTCCATGACAAGCCACTCGACACGCTGCTGGATGGTTGGCTTGGGCTTGGACATGCGTGCACGACAGAACAGTCGCGGTCTTTTGAGTCTCACACAGACACACTCACACACACACGCAGCGCGGGAGTCGCAAGTGTCTCGCTCAGTCCTGCGCGTCCGGCTCGACCTTGACCTGAGCGCCACTGGGCATGTCCGGCACGTTCTCCTCCCTCTTTACCTTCTTCTTCTCCGGCTCCTCGCTTCTCAGGTCCTCCATTTTCTCCATTTTCTCGCGCAGCGTCTTGGAGTGTGCCGTCTCGGTATTCAACGCAGCGTACTGAAGCATGAACCATACATGCTCCACTTCAATTTGAATATTTGCATCACTCCAGTTTGCAGTGGTCCACACACACACCATCTCGTCCTCACAGCCAAGAGCTGCATGCCTGAAGTGCGATCTGTTGTGGAACTGTCTCAAGTTCAAGTAGCGACATCCGCAGACTCGAATGCAGTGCGGTGGTATGTCTTTTGCTATCTCAGCAGTCCAGTCTTTGGGCACGTCTTTGGTGATCCTCTCTTGGATCTTGTAGCCACTGTTGGTCTCGCTTGCCTCGAGCTCCTTTGTCAACCTTTTGATGAAATGGACCCGAAACATATCGAGCCATGTTGTGCCTGTTTCCTTGCCGGAATGCCATCTCCACTGAACCTGAAGGTGCCAGACTGCCTTCAAAAGTACCATTTTTTGCTCTTTGTCCATGTCCTCCAATGCTTCACAGTTTTGGGCACTCGCGAAGAAGAGTCGGCACACATCGAGCAAGCTGCATGGCGCCCTCGGAAACGAAAACACAAAGTTGCACGTCGAATGGGTCCTGTTCAAAGGTACATCGATGGAGATTGCATATTTGATACGGTTGATTGCAACTTTGACGGCGGTATCGAAGAAGGGTTTGACATTGTCGCTCCGAAGCTCCTGCAAAATAGGATCCAGAAAATCTCTTTGACGTTGCACCGTGAAGTCCCAAAGCGACATGCACGTGCGCTGCAAACACACCCTCACAGACACACGCAGCACAGGAGTCGCAAGTGTCTCGCTCAGTCCTGCGCATCCGGCTCGACCTTGATCTGGGCGCCGCTGGGCATGTCCGGCACTTCCTCCCCCTCCTTCTTGACCCTCTTCTTCTCCGGTTCCTCGCTGGGCGTCGTTCTCGCTTCATTCTGCATGCGCGGTTGCAGCGCCTCCTCTATGCGCGTGCGTCTCTCCTTGTCCTCTGACGACTCGTTGGTCTTCGGTTTGTAAAACCGAAGCAGGAACCATACATGCTCCAGGTCAAAGTTTACGTATGTAGAGCTCCAGTTTACAGTGGTCCACACACAGATCAGCTCGTCGTCAGGGCCGAGAGCCGCAAGCCTCCATTGCGGTACGGTATGATGCTTCTTGTGCCACTTCAAGATGCGCGACCCGCCGACTCGAATGCAGCGAGATGGTATGTCGTTTCCTATCTCAGTATTCCAGTCAATGGGCTCGTCGATGGTGCTCCTCTCTTGGATCGTGTAGCCAACGTCGGTCTCGCCCTCCAAGAGCGCCTTTGTCAACCTTTTGATGAAATGGACCCGAAATATTTCAAGCCAAGACGTTCCGCCATTTACATCGTTCCTTTTCCACGAGTTCTGAAGCTCCAAGGTTGCCTTGAAAATTTGAAGCTTTTCCGCTTTGTCGCGCGGGTTCGGTAACGCGTCGCACAGGTTGGCATCCCCAAGAAACGTTCGGCACACATCGATCTGGCTGCATGGTACCCTAGGAAACGAAAACGCAAAGTTGCACGTCGAATGGGTCCTTTTCAAAGCGAGGTCGCTGTTGATTCCACATTTGATACGATTGATTGCAGCTTTGACGGCAATGTCAAAGTAGGGTTTGATGAGAGGGCTCTCAAACTCCTTCCAAATAGGTTCCTCCAAACGTTTTCGACCTTTCAACGTGAATTCCCACAGCGACATGCCCGTGCGCTGCACACACACCCTCACACACACACGCAGCGCAGGAGTCGCAAGTGTTTCCTGGGTCTCTACGCGTCGCTCAGATGCAGGACAAGTCCAAACGGCCGTGCACGACGCTGCAGGTGGAAGTCTCGAAGCGTGTGGTCCATGGCCCGTACGACCTCTGCACCGAGGTGCGCCGGCACGGGAACGTCTTCGGTCGGCGGGTCGGCGGGAAGCGCTGCCACGGGCGCGTCCATGCCACGCTCGTAGTGCTCCGACCGCAGCCACGCGCGAGGCGTCAGCGGCGCCCTGGTCAGCTGCCATCCGAGCTTCCCTCCGTCGAGCGTCCGTGCCACCATGCAGGACAGTACGTGGCGTCTGTAGTTGCCCTTCCAGCCGAAGAGCTGCGTCGAGTAGACACCGAGATCTTCGGTCTGGATGTCGTTCATCTCGTTGCCGGTGAGCCGCGCGCTGGCCGCTTCCTGCAGCGCCTCGTCGAGGCGCCTCTGTGCCTCGGCCTGCGGGACCGGCACGTCGAGATCGGCGTTGATGGCAGCCACGGCGTCGTCGTCGAGCCCAGAGTAACGCGCGAGAAAGGCGTCCAGTACGACCCACCCCCTGGTCATGGCCTGCTGTGCCGCGTCCGCGACACGCAGCTCGCGCTCGAGCGCGCGGTCCTTTGCTCGCGCCTCAGCGAGGAGCTCCTCCATGCCGCCGTGTGCCATGGCCCATGCCTCGTCCTCGTTCTTCTTCTCCTGCACCGTCCTCAGCTGGATCGTGCCGTCCAACTCGCTGCCCGGAGCGACGCTGCCTGTCGACGGGCCACCACCAACGTTTTCCCGTGCGCGCTTGAGCTCCCTCGCTCGCTCGCGCACCTGAGCAGAGCCCGCGTCGGTCATTTCGATGTCGATCAGCCTCCTGACTTCAGCACGCGCGTTGTTTACCGCTTCCTGCTTCTGCATCAGCTGCTCCTGCATGGATTGCGAGTCCGCCGTGTTCCGACGCTTGGCATGCAGCTCCCGTACCTCTCCTTCGAGATCCGCAAGCTTGCGCTTCTCGACCTCGACGACGTACTGTCGGGCCTCCAGGTACTCTCGCTCCTGCGGTGACACCACCGCCATCTGAGCGGCTCGCAGCGTGTTGTTCCAAGCCCTCTCGAGATTTTCGACCTCGCCTGGCTCCTTCGCGCGCACCTTTTCCAGCAGCGGCTTCAGCTTGCGTGTCATGGCCTCGAGCGATGCCGGGGTAATCCGCTCCGGTCGATCGAAGAGCTCGATCAGCTCGTTGTCGAGTCTCGACGTGGAGAGGAGGACTGCGAGTACCTTTTCCAGCGCAACGAGCTCCCGTCGCATGCGAAGATAGTCGTCGCTGCCACGGAGCGGCAGTGGCACTCTCGCGGAGGCGGCGGAAAAGTTCCAGTCGGTGGTCCTCGGACGCGTCTCGGTGATCTTGCGATCGAGCCACGTGATCTCCTCGACAACATCCGAGATGCCTGTCTTGACTCCCTCGGGCGCGGACCTTTTGATCTTGTCCAGAACCGTGTTCACGTCGGAAACCGCGCCGTTGAGGGAGCGCTGGCATCGCTCCTGCACCTCCGACGCGGTCAGTGCTGCCTGCGGTCCGAGGTCTTCCTTGGCGTTCTCAAAGACGAGATCCATCCAGAGAGTCGTCAGGTGCTGCATCGCGTCGAGGTTGGAATTGGACAGCACGGGGACTCTGGAATCTGAAGCTTTCTCGCTGCCAATCTTGTCCATGATCTCCTTGCCTCCTGGTATGGCATCGAATCGGGCGTTCGCCTCCATGTGTCCGCCCACGAAGGTGGCCACAGAAAGGTCGCGGCTCAGAGAGACGGTGGTCCGCATCCACCTGTTGAGCACCTCTCCAATTGTCTCAAAGAGCTCGTCCAGGTCCGAGGGATCCGGAAAGGACGACTGGTGGTAGCTGTTCAGCAGACCCCTGGCCCACGGACCGAACTTGGGGCCCCTCTGGCCTGGTTGCGACGGGTTGTTCTTGATCCCTTCGGCCTCCGCTCGAAGACTCATCATGGTCGAGACTGCACGAGTGAGCTCGTCCCTGCAGGAGATCATGAGCTGCACCACGACTCCGCACGCGACCTCGTGGTGCACGTTGCCGGTTTCTTTGATGCCATTATGCGTGTTGAAAAGGCTCTGGAGAGGGTAGAGGACATCTTCACCAGCATCGAGAAGATCGCGGAAGCGGAGCGTGAACCACCGCACGACCATGCGTGCCGTGTGGTACTGCCGAATGGCGCGCGGGATGGACTCCTCCAGACCTCTGACTCTGTCAGTGGCACTCCTCGCCCTGACAAGGTTCTTGTACTCGTTGGTCCAGTTTTCCACATGAGTCTCAAACGCATCGACTCGGGCCTGCTGCCTCGATCCAAAGGCGACGCGATCCGCGCGCCAGCTGGAGAAGAGCCGAGACGCTGGACGCGTGCAGTAGCGGCGCACGTGGTGGACCGTCTCATCCTCGGGGCGGTTCTCCGCGTCCCACACCGCGGGATCGTAAGAGTCCCCTGTCGCCCAGCTGCCGCTTTGTCGCGCCGGAACCTCCTTGTCTGGTCGCACGTAGGCGCTGTTCGGACTCATGTACACCCTGCCGTCGGGCGCGGTCTGCAGCGTGTACTCGTCCGCATGGTAGATGTACTCCTCGTGGTTCTTTGCAAACTCCGCCCATGCCCTGTCTCCCTTTTTCTTGGCATCGGCCAGGTCGTCGTAGTCGAGCACGGTCACGTAGAGCCTGGTCATGACGAGTGGGAAGACCTTGCCGCTGGAATCGCGCACGGCTCGCCCGGCTTTCCTGCTGTTTACGATCGCCGGGGTCCCAGAGCCGGAGCGCGCACGGGCGACCGATTCGGCGAGACGGCGATCGAGAGACTGGCGATCCTTGCCGTCCATGCGCTGACGGTAGAAGAAGCGAGGCACGCGATTCATGTCCTCGCGGTGAGAGAACCAGCGCTCTGGGTCGTTGCCCATGAGGTAAACGGCCTTTGTGGTGGTTCTTCTGCTCATCTCTGGTAGAGCAATGTCCGCGTGCGCCGGGATGCCATCGTAACCCCCGTTGGTCAGACTCAGGAACCGCCTGTCCTTTTTCTGAAACCTCTCTGCGGCGGGATTGATGTCCAAATTCCTGTTCGGTTGTCCGAAGACCACCGCGTCGAGGCGACGCGTCTGCAGCGGATCAAACGCTCGCTGCTGCGCAGTCGCGTCCTGGTCAAACAGGCCAAGTGCGGCCTCGGCGCTCTTGACGAGTGCGTCGGAAACTGAGTTGGACACTCGTTCGTCTCCCAGGGACAGCGGCGGATCCCAAGGTTGCGCGTTGCTCTCCTTCGCTCGCTGTACCTGCTCCTGGTACCAGACCGGGTCCCCGGAGCGCTCATGGAATGCCTCCGGAAGCGTCTCGCCATCTTCGGAGAACGAGCGGTCGAGAAGCATCTCCTCGAGTCCGCGTGCGAGGTAGAAGTCTCCAATCAGATGCGCCGTGCAGTCCTCACGAAGGGGCATCCAGGTGTCGACGCCGCCGCTCCCGCTCTGCTTCCCCGTGTCGACCCGCGCGGCCATGTAGAGGCCGCCGGGCTGATTGACTGCGCCCCACTGCAAAAGTGCCGGCGGCGGCGGCGGCTCGCCAGGCTGCCGGTCCCGTTGGGCGCTCGGTCGCGCGCGGAAGAGATGGACCGTCTTCGACGTTTCCGCATACGCCTCGAGCACCGTCTTCATGGTCGTCGGTCTGCTCGGTCGATCGTCCTCGCCCTGCACGCGACTCCGCATGACGACTGTTTCGTAGTTGGTCTTGCTCTCCTCGAGATGGAAGTGCGTTCGGGGCTGCTCGGCGGCCGCGTTTCGCACGTTCTGTGCTGGTGCTCGTGTCAAGGTCCTCGTGGGGTTGATGTGGGCAACGTTCAGGCACAGAGGACGAACGTGAGTGTGCTGCTTCTTGTGATCTTTAAAATCTTTCGGCGCCGAGACCGTGTACATCTCGTCTTCGCTGGTCGCCTGCTTTGGAAAGCACTCGACGCCCAGAAGGGGCGCCGGTCTCCACATCTGACGACGGTAGACCTCGCCGTATGCCTCGACAAAAACGCCATGGGTTCGAACGTTTCGGTCCTCCCTTTGGCGCGTCGTCATGATGCGAGCGTCCTCCATTGCCACCTCTGAGTCGCTTGTCGGTCGAAAAATGAAGACGGGAATGCACGACTTCTTGAGCTTGGCGAGCTCCACCTCGAGCGCCTCCCGGAGTGGCGGAGTGGTAGAGACAAGGGACGGATTGAATCGCGAGAGTTTCTTGCCGTGTTCTTTCAAAAGATTGAGGGACGAGAGCATCTGCAAATTTGCCGGATCGAGCGTAGGACCAAAGACCTCGAGTCCACCGAACGTTCGTACGCTTTTGGTGTAGTGTTTCAAGATGTTTCCCACGTTCTCGGGCAAGGTCTGTAGCTTTGCCGGGTCATCTGTGATGGTCTGCACGTCCGTGACCATTGGATTCGAGTGCATGAGGTCCGTGGCCGCGTAGACCATGTGCTCGCACGACCCTGGTGTGAGCAGAGGAATCGCAGACCCCTTCTCTTCCCAGACTTCGTTTTTGGACATCTCCGGATCTTCAATGTACTGCTTGAGCGCCATCTTCTTGATGTGCAGGTACGGCGTGACGTCCCAAGACGGTCTTACCTCGTCGTTGGTGAGCCAGCGCGCCCACTGGGCCTCCATGTGCATCTCGGTCATTGGAATCTCGGTCACAAAGAACTTGATGCTGTGGACCACGCGACGAATGCTTTTGCGATATTTTTTGGGAACTGTCATCCAGCGCCCGTCCACGCCCCGCACCCTCTGACCCTCGTAGAGCAGGTACCTCAGGCCCTCGTCGGCATTGGCGGCAGGAGCGGCAGGAGCGG
>MDTG01036499.1_pt1 | contig 10203 bp, 8 predicted proteins | sample 811421 | NCBI WGS metagenome assembly MDTG01 (sample SAMN05326645, study PRJNA326480) | marine metagenome | isolation source: seawater | place: Pacific Ocean: South East | collected 2011 | reverse complement strand
TTGGTCGAGGCGGATGCCGCCCTCCCCCCGGGCCTTTCTAATTGCTATGTTGTATTAGATAGCCTTGAGGCGTACATTTGAATGATATTACAACGCGCTGGGTGACTTTTACTCGCCGTTTTGGCGGAACGTGACCGGCTAGTAGTGTGAAAAGTAATCATTGATACTACTAGTAGGGCTATTTTCTACTAGTAGTCACGGACCGGGTCACGGTCGATGACGAATAAAGCGGAGCCGACGAATAAAGCGAAAAGCTTACTAAGTAGAAAATTCACAGACGGGCCTTCAAATTGGACGATATCTTGAAACTTAAATACTGAACAAGGGGCTGCTAGGCAACTTGAATGCTGCCTTCCCGACCGTGACTCGGACTCGGCCCGATGGCCGCTCCGCTGAAACTCGGCGTCCGAGGAGCTCATATGGGCGTGCCTCGCCAGCCGGGATGGTGCTGGCACGCGGCGCGATGGGCGCTGGCATGATGCTTAGTGCGAGGTGGCCGGTAGGTAACTTCAAGTTTTTGTACCTTTTTAAGACCCCTATCATTTGTATAGCGTACGATTGACTGCGAAAAATGGATAGCGACCCCTCTGCGCCTAAGAGGTGAGTGAGGTGATCTTACGCGGTAACTGCGTTTATAGGCGAAGAACTGCTAATGCCTGCACGTCAGATATAGATGGTATTTCAGAGAGACTCCAATCAGTGTCTCTTGCAATATCTGCGGCGATGGACGTTGGTCGTAACATCGCCGGTAGCACACCGAAAACGGCATTGACCCACGAGGGAATGGAGGAATTAAGACTGTGGTATCAAACTGAAGTTTTTGCAGCCACAGATGCCCAGCAACAGCGGTGGGAGGAACGTCGATGGGCATTTCTAGGCCAGTTGCAGTTTTCACCTGTGAACTATACAATATACACACATGATATATACCAATTGGTGATTGATTTGTGCACCAGGCATGCTCTTCGCGACCCACTGACTCATACGGTGTGTGTGTGATATGTGTACTCGAGGACCCATGACTTTTCTGTAGGCTTTCTCCTATACTATCGATTTAAATGATGGGTTAACGACTGATATAGTGACAGATATAATAGAAGATCGAGAGGATACCGAATCTGCTTTTGGCGGTCTCTTATTTGTTGGACGTTCGCGTTACAATGATATTGCACCTACCTGTGTTTTGCAGAACGTCCTGGCAACCCTTATTTATAGCTTCATTGTCAGGTCGTAGCTGATGAAACTGTTAGTCGAGTTCACTGTATTATTGTGCGATCTGCCGGTACTCAATGGTGTTGAAAGGAACTGGAATCTGTTTGATGCACTTGCATAGGTATGGTGGGCGTTTTTGATGGTTGGTCTAGCTATGGAACCTTGACCCTGAAACGTGGTCGAATTGACCAGAAGTGTGAAGAATCAGCCGTTGATAATCGCAGGCCACTCCTATTTGATGAGGGGGAATCATTTACACTGCAGGTATATTGTAACACGTAAAGCTTCGAGTAGGATTGGCCATCTTGCAGGTTGGAAAACATGCAACAATCAGATTCACAGGGTAAATGATACAATCACACCAGCTCGAAAACCTCCCCACCGGAACTTTCAAGCCGCCCGTCCAGTACGGGGTGTATCACCGAACTCCAAATATGCCGTATCTCTATAACTAGGTATGTTGACAGGCGGGCGCGGCGGTCTCCGAGGGGCGCGGCGGGGGAGACACCCAGCTCGGGGCCCGGCGGCTGGTGGGGTGGGTGGCATTCTGACCAATAAGCCATCTTACACGCCGCCTCGGCAAACCCATGCTCTCGCAACCAGCCCACACGCCGTCTCAGCAAAATAAGCCATCGGTTTAAAAACCCGATACTTCTTTTATGATTTTGTAATAGAATTATTACGTACGGGTTTCCCCCCCTGCCGTCCCCGAAGGGGACGTGTCTACGCCTAGTCTAGTTGAGGGGCAACTTAGACATAAAGCTAGGCTACTTGAGCCAGGTTACCCCCCAAAACCCGAAATCAAAAACTTCAAGTTGAAGTCTTAAACCCGAATGGAAGTCCCCACGTTGGATTTGGCACCCCTGCTGGCCTCTCCTTAGCATAGAAAAAGGCATGAACTCCTCGTGGGTTACCTGCCTTCGGGGCAGGTGACCCTGAAGGAGCTTATACCTTTTTTCCCCCATTAATAAACGGCAATGACCGTCGAGGCTCAGACCGCCGCGTGCGACAGGATGCAACTTGTACAATCGTTCAAGAAACTCACCACGTTATTCGGCCCCTTAGCTCAGTGCTCACTCGTAGCTAGCACTAGTCGCATCTCCAATTTCCAGACGATGGGGGGGGTTGACCACGACTCATAAGTCTTACCACCAAGAATTCTTCCTCAAGTGCAGCAGGTAGTTGCCGGTATTACAATCTAGCACGTGCCTTTTAATCTTGCCTTTGGATCTTTAAAAATCCACAAATCCACAGCATTTGTATTTGTACTGTTTCCTCGCAAGTCACTACGATCATCTACCACCAGCCAGGTATCCTAGCCGAGTGGAGGAAACCCTTGCCACGTTGGACTCCGAGCTAATCGTAGGGTAGTAGGAGCTTAATGGACGCCATTGACTCCCTCATAGCACGTGAGGCCCTTCGTGTTTAGGAGAGTGTCGTTGCCGCCCTTATTAAGAATATACTCGGACAGTTTATTGAACTTATACTCATTTGCATAGTGAAGGGCAGTATTTCCTGTGGAGTTTTGAGCATTGACATCAGCCCCCCGGCGAAGAAGCATTTTAATCATTTTCTTGTTGTTTTGTTGTGCAGAAATGATAAAGAGGGTGTTGCCGTGCTCATCTCGATTTTCTATAGCGACTTCTTGGTCTAAGCACTCCTCAACGCCATCAACGTGACCAAGCTTACATCGAACAAAAGCCGCATTTTGTAATTCCGCTACTTCATCCGCGGCCGTCGATGCCGCATTTCCTGACTGGGCTAACAGGCGGTCCTTTGCTGACATACCAGAGTCAACTTTAATGCCCTTCTGTTGTTCGAGTGATCGAACTGTAGCTTCAAGTACCTCAGTCATCAAGATGCAGTCGTTCTCAAGTGTTCTAAAAACCATTGGCTCGTATTTGACCTCTGCTGCAGGGTGGACTATGCCAACAATAGTGGGCTGTGACGTTGTGTTGACAACTGAGTCAATAACCCCTTGGATACGTGCTTCCATGAACGATGACTGAAGGGTTGCCTTGGTGTTGCGATGCAGGCGCCGCCAGGCGACTACGGCCTCGCCAACAGCAGGGCCAGGGACAACTCTTGTTAAATCTAGGGAAAGCACAGGATAATCATCATCATTGAGATCGACAGCTTGTGTGTGATTTTCTAGTGACTCATCAGCTGGCTTTTTCATCTTTATGGGCTCTTGATTGAGGATCCTCTGTTGAATTATCCAATTGGCACTAGCCGCACAGTGGAATTCTGAGATACCCAGGTTTATCGCAAGGGAATTTGTCATACTTTCTGATGCAACTTCATGGCCGCCGGTCTCTGCGATCCCGCCAAGAATTCTGTTATCATCACAAATTGCACCTCTAGTGTTCTTTGCCCACAGCACCGGACTTTTACGTTGTTTTTCTTCGAGAAGCTCTCTAACTTTGTGAATCTTTTCCGTCAGGAGTCGATCAATTTCTTCTGAGTCTTTGCACTCGTGGTCAACGTGAGTTTGCCTCCTGCTTTTGGCAAAATTACTACGATCAAGTGCGCGGAACGTAGTGTGATGCAGATTTATTTTGTAAAAGCCTGGGTCGTTGGCACCTTGGTGCCGTTTCTTGCGGAGTGTCTGGATGTAGTCTTTTACAGTGCGAAATCGGCTGAGAATGGACGTACAGAGCTCCACTGAGTGCAAAGTAGACTGGCCGGTCAATGCCCCCTTATTCGGAGTCGCTGCATCTTGGGTCAGTGAGCACAGCTTGACATTCAATTTTTCATTTGGCATCGACAGGACACAAGACGCCTTCAGGCGGAAACGATTGATATCACACTCAGGCATGTTTCGGCGGTGGAGAATTCGCCAAGAGTGCTCCTGAAGGCCAATATTACAGTCCATGGGACTATTCACTCTCGTTAACACAAAGATGCATTCACCGACTCTACGAGTGACCGGCGAGACAAATGAGCTTATGTCGCCGTGAGTACTCCGCACAAACGGTACAGACATAGCATTTGAGATTTTAAATGCGCTCGGTGGGGTGATGTTTGTATTATCCCACGCGGCATGCCTTGGCGAGGAAATCACATGGTCCAGGGCTTGCACAAGTTGGATTATTATGCTCTCCAGGGGGGCGGCATAATCACGATAAAGAATCGCAACAATCTCTGTTCTGTCCAGGTCGTTCGAAAGGAATGTTTCCTGGAGCAGATGGTGGTATGCTTTCTTAAACTTGACTCCAAAGCCGACATTTGTTGTACCAGGGACTTCTTTAGTGCGATCGCAGGCACCAGCTACGTTCATAGATAGTGAAGCTGCGGGCTGAGTTTTCAATTGATGTGATTCTTCTGCATCACAAGCTAAACATGCCTTGATGTTGATTTCCTTCTGCTGGCAGCTCCGACTACTACATTTATTAAGTCCTCTGTCGAAGCTCAGGCAAATGCGCTCTTGACCTGGATATGGTGTGTCTACAGTCAAAACATCGAGCAACTCCATTGCGTGCATTGCTAGTGACTTGAAGTTAAAGCCCCAGGCTAACGAAGAACGATCATGCGGTACATCTAGCCGGAGTTTTTTATCAAGCTTCCAAGTGAATTGGTTGAGCAACAATGTGAATAGATGAACTTGCCCTGGCTGGCACCACCACTTAACTTCCGTACATGGTGCATTTGATAGGCCAAGCTGGGCTATTATATCTAGCGTTTCAAGCCTTGTTTGCCAAATATGGAAAGATTGAACACGACTACAGGACAAAAACACAAAGTCGAAGAGAATAATAGGACTTGGGTCGTCTGGGTGTGGCGTGCAAACAAATACTTGACAAGTAGTCGCAATCATACTTCCGCCTGGATCCGACACCAGACACCCTTGAACGTGTACTAGACTGCGTTTTGTTGGTATAGGCCGGGATTTGGTTGCGGGTAGGAATTGCAGACAACTCGCAGTTCGGGCTAATTGCGCCTGCTCATAGAAAATAGCAGTCGCCATGGCCCCCGTGACCCGGTCGTACAAACCAATGTGCCACACAGGCGGTACAGCATACCCGGGGCAGAATTTTCTAACTGCTGAAGCCCTGTAAGCCACGTCTCCTTGGATTATTTCTTTGCCAGCGAGGAGCGTCACGCTCAGCGCATCTTGCTTATAGATTGCCTTAAATGATAGCGTCAATGGCAAATTCAAATTCCCTGGCGTTTCAGCTAGTGCTGGTGCCATGCAACATTCTGGTTTCAGGCCCCAAGCGTGGGCTTTGTCAATCGACTGGATTTGCGACCTGACAGCAAGAACTGCGGCAACATCATTGCGTTTATGCCGCGAGAGGACGCCACGATTCGAAGCTTCAAAATGGTCGAGATTAGTAAGCCATATCTGGTGTACATCTAGTACAAACCTCCGTGCAACGCAACGTGCGCGTCCCCGTCCAATGCATAGTAAGTTTGCAGCTTGAATGTGCCTTTGACACGAGGTTAGAAGCGGATGCTTCATTAATGTTGCAGCGCAAATCACCTTGCCATGTTTCGCCATCTCAGATGCAATATCACGAGCGGCAAGTGACGCCTGATAGACATCTTCACGAAGCAGCTCATCTCGGTATTTGTTTTTCAAGTCCCCAACGGACCAATTGATTGGCCCGGTAGCTTCGATATCCTTGACCATTCCCTTTGATTTGAGCAAAGGACGCACCCGTACTATGCCGCCAGGCGACCTTTCTATAACCTGCTTGAGTCCTACCCCTTTCGTCCATTTATCATCACTCAAGGGTGAGGCCTTTAGTCTTTGAACTATCGAGACCGGACAGTCCTGAGCAGGGTATGATTTTTTGGCAGAGACGGTCGAAACATTGTGCTTAGGTTGCATTGCCGGCAGTGTCGTCTGCGAAGTGGTAACTGCTGCAGAATTAATTACCCCCCTTCGCCGAAACTTCACCCCCTGCTTTGCAGATGCGAATCTCTCCCTGTTGTACCGGAGGGACAGCGAACTTTGATTTGTAGAGAAGTTTCCATGATGAAATCGATCGGCAGACGTAGGAGACAAAGACGTAAGCTTTGTGCGCGATCTTTGCGAGGCATCAGACGCCTGCGTAATATTGTAATTTGATTCGATCAGGCGCGTGTACTACCTGTTTTAAGGCGCGTCGTGCAATCAATGTTAGGTCCCAAAGAAGGGAATCTTGTGTTTGGAGGCTAGCTTGTCGCAGACTCGTGTCATGCTGCGGCATAGGGATTATTCAAGTCAGAGAGCTGAGTGGCTAGTTTAAGTGTCCATAGAATCATGAAACATGATACAGGCTGGGCTCCAGGTGTACCTACGGTATATCCGAGTCTATCTGTTAGAAAAAAGCGGCACGGCGCCGCAACGTGACGCTTCCGGATTTTTTTGTGTGTCGGACCCTCCCGCCGGGTGGCGCCCCCTGCGAAAACCACAGGCCTGATGTGCCTAGGAGCACTGGCACACAGAACAACATTTCCCTGAGATACGAGCTCAGGCTCTGGCCTGTTATTATTACGATCTTATAGCTGCATCAGTAGATCCCTGCGTCCAGGCTCTGATGCACAGGTCCCGAAAGACCCCGACAAAGCAGCAATGGATCAGATGCGGCATCTTCACCGTACTGCTCACGTGTCAAGTAAAACCATTCTTAGGAACACCATGAACTGCGTGGAGAACTTCGGCATCAGAAATGATGATAGTGACCCCAAACACGAAGTGCCTTGCATGGAATGTATGAAAGGACTAGACATTGACCAAAGCCGGAAATCCATAGCTGAGGAAATCAGTGATATTTAGGCTAAACATCTCCCTCGGGCTGCTTATGCTATAGACGGCTTCGACTCTGGTCCGTGGTCACATGGGAATTGGAGCAAAGCGACTTGGCATACAGGCTCTGGATCTCTTGGAGTCATCTCGAGTCATGTTCTTTATTTATATTTTGGAATCTGGAAGCTGACTTTCTTCTCAACAGTAGCTGGTTTTTGGAATTCCTGCCTTTGCAATTCTCCAGCGAGGCTTTCATATCATGATGCTGCCCGCTTACCGTTTTCCACGTGAGCAGCCTGACTCCTAGTCGGACTTAGAGCACTCTGACTCGGAAGCTTCAAGTCACGGTTGCCCCCGGCCGGCCTGCCTCACACTCAGGCTACCAGTGCCAGTGATCTTCGGCGGGCCCCGGGCCTTGCTGCCACCGTTCGGTACTAATTACGTGAAGGAGGTTCGGCAAATACTAATCCAATCATGATCATTATGATCATCATGATGATGTCACGGTGGGACATTGCCAGGAGAAATACCGTCACGGTGACCTCCGACTCGGAGTCCTAGGATACTCAGGCTCAGGCTAGTACTAGTACTACAGGCCACTAGCCTCTAGTACCTACTAGAACCTGAGGAGAGCTCTCAGTGTTGGTATCTATAGGATCATAGCACAATCGCTGTACTGCCAGTGTAACTAGGGATCCACCGTAGGTAGGGTCCGGTAGGTACCGTAGGTACCGTAGGTACGCACCTACGGTACCGTAGGTACCCTAGGTACCCTAGGTAGGTACGGTACCGTAGGTACCTACGGTACCTAGCCCACGGTACCTACGGTACCTACGGTAGCTTAAAGCGGTACGATGCGATGAGGGCTGCGATGTCGGTTAGTGCGGGTGATCGAGTGCTTCTACGAACAACGCGAAATGAATTCGCTTTCTTAGACCTTGGACTTGGACTATCATTTCGATTACACAAGAAGCAATGCGAAAGTGACGCACTGCTCTCGGCGCAATGTGGTGCATCATTCGTGGTGTCGAGAAATGGACAGCTTCTATCTGCAAGCCGCAAGTCCTTGGAAGACATCTCTTTATTATTAGCGTGCAGACCAAGGGGTAGCGTCAGGGCATGTACAGCAAACGCAGACAACCGTAACCTGAATGACACAAATAGCGCCCAGCGACTGAGCACAAGGACAGTGTCAACTATGAAGTCTAGAGGCAGCTCTGGCATTGCAATTGTTGAGGCGCTCACACTGGGCAGCGCCACATGGGACACTAAGACAGAGTTTTCGAAGGTAAAATGGGTCAAGCGCAAAGCAGACAAGTATATTTCAGGGGTGCAGGTTATGGAACCAACAGCACGAAATGTTGCAGAAGCATATGTTGCGCGAGCGATCAACAAAAGTTGGATTTGCGAACCCCATACTGTGGCGCAACTACTTGCGTACGCTAATGTAAAGACTGGCAGTCGTACCATTGTTTGCGATGCATCTGGTGGTCTGGTCACGGGGGCAATTGCTGAACGTAGCGGCACTACAGGAAAAATACTCATCCTTCCTGAGGCTGAAGACCAGCTCTTAACAGATGCAATTGGCAAACTCAACGAAACTCACGATTTATACAAATGCACTACTACAGCACCAGTCAGCGTACTTTCCACTTATTATGAGGTGAAGCGCCCCGTAAAATCAAGTGCACTTGTCATGCAGCCAACAGGCTATCTTGGAAAGGAGGGACAAAACTGCGACGTGATTCGTGACTCTTGGATTAAGCACAAAGCGCATGCCTTGGTCGCAACTACAGTGCCCAATATGTATAAATTTAGGTCATATGTGGAAATTCAGGTCATCGCATCCAGACTTGAGCCACTCAGTGTATTCAAGGCAGCGTTGCCTCTGCTTCATCATGGCTCTACCCTTGTTGTATATTCAGAGTATATGGAGCCACTGACTCGTGCATTTGTCTGGCTCGAGGCTTCAAAAGCCTTCGCCAATATTCAAATTCGAGATGTATGCCAGCGGGATTTCCAAATTATGGAGAATCGCTCCCATCCCAACATGACCATGCGATCTAACGCTGCATACATCTTATCTGCAATCAAGTTAGCAAGAAGTCCAGCTGACTGACTACTGCCTGTGGACAGCGTCTCGGCCGGGGCTTAAAGTCGCACGCTATCGGCCCAGCATCTCAGGTTGTAAAATTATTCGAAGCAAAGGAGCATCCTCTTGAGGGTGAGTTCAGAAAGGTCTCCATCACCGACTTTGAGAAACACCTTAGCGCTGCGACAACGCCATTGTGCCCCGGAAAGGACCCGAGGACTGCTTCCAAGGACTCTCCTCGTCCGGGCCCAGGCCAGTATCTACGCCGCCTCTCCGATAAGATCTGAACTTAAGCGGAGCCCGACACCGGATATTCCCAAAGGGCCCTACATAGATATGGAGAATAAGAGGACGATTCATCCCGTCCGTTGGGGTTTCGGGCGGCGGGTTTATCTCGACCATCGCACCGATTCACACGCGTCGCAGCTGATTTGCAGCACGACGACGACGCTGCCCGCACTGCACCACCAAACTTTGCACAGCCCATTATTTTTTTAAACGGAACCTGCGCCTCAGCAAAAATCCCCGCGATTCGCCCGGCGCGTGGCTGTACGCTCACTGTGCCACAAAAGAAAATCAAAGTCACGTTTACGCCAGAGAGCTGGGCGCTGGCCCTATGAATTTTCGAGGTCTCCACGGAGTGTCAAGCGTCGCAGGCGGCTACTTCACTGGCACTGGCATTCTGATTACTAGAGCCAAGGGGACTTGAAGATAAGACAGGATGTTACTCCAAAGTCTGCAAGTCTGCACTCAGAATATGGGGGGTCAAGCACCAGTGTAAATGGCGTACGTTGATTTAGCTGGGGGGATGTGCAACAGCCACGCGCCGGCCGAATGGCGGGGATTTTTGCTGAGACGCAGGTTCCGTATGATAAAATATTGGGCTGTGCAAAGTTTGGTGGTGCAGTGCGGGCAGCGTCGTCGTCGTGCTGCAAATCAGCTGCGGGCCGACCGCGAACGCCCCCGCGGCGGTGCTTTGAGGGCCACTTTTCGCATGCTATGCTGGTCATTTTGGGCGTATCGCGGCGGTGACCCCATGACCCACGCCCATGGGCTGGTGAGATTGTACGCGGCCAGGATGACGTCTGAGACATAGCAACTAAAACGCTGAGTTCGTCGACGTGCAACTGCGCATCGTCACGGTACCGCCGGCTGCCCCTGAGCG
>MDTG01366178.1_pt1 | contig 10204 bp, 12 predicted proteins | sample 811421 | NCBI WGS metagenome assembly MDTG01 (sample SAMN05326645, study PRJNA326480) | marine metagenome | isolation source: seawater | place: Pacific Ocean: South East | collected 2011 | reverse complement strand
CTTATCAGGAGGTGTTGATTCATCTGTTGTAGCAATGCTGATTCACCGTGCAATTGGCGAAAACCTAACATGTGTATTTGTTGATAATGGCTTACTTCGCTTAAACGAAGGTCAGCAAGTTATGGACATGTTTGGCAATAAATTTGGCTTAAACATTGTTAAAGTAGACGCTGAGGAGCAATTTTTAGCTGACCTTGCGGGCAAATCAGATCCAGAAGAAAAACGTAAAGCCATTGGCCATACGTTTATTAATGTATTTGATGAGCAAGCTAAAAAGCTTAAAAATGCGAAGTGGTTAGGTCAAGGGACTATTTACCCAGACGTAATAGAATCAGCCGCTTCAGCGACAGGTAAAGCACACGTAATTAAATCTCACCACAACGTGGGCGGCTTACCAGATGACATGAAAATGGGCTTAGTTGAGCCATTACGTGAATTATTTAAAGACGAAGTACGTAAAATTGGTTTAGAGCTTGGTTTACCGTACGACATGCTTTACCGCCACCCATTCCCAGGGCCAGGTTTAGGTGTACGTGTACTTGGCGAAATTAAAAAAGAGTACTGTGATTTACTACGTCGTGCTGATGCTATCTTTATTGAAGAGCTACACAAAGCTGAGCTTTATCATAAAGTAAGCCAAGCGTTTACTGTATTCTTACCTGTTAAGTCGGTAGGGGTTATGGGCGATGCACGTAAATACGATTGGGTTGTATCACTGCGTTGTGTTGAAACTATCGACTTTATGACGGCGCGTTGGTCACATTTACCGTATGAGTTTTTAGGTGTGGTTTCTAACCGTATCATTAACGAAATTGACGGTATCTCACGTGTTGTTTACGATATTTCTGGTAAACCACCGGCTACTATTGAGTGGGAATAATCCTCCTTTAAGAAAGGTCTGGCATTAACAGGCACGAAATCAACCTTAAGTCCGCGTAATTGCGGACTTTTTTTGTTTTTGGCTTAGTCAATTTTGGCAATGTCTGGCAACGCCAAGCACGGTTTGACCGTGGTATTTTGATGGGTATGATTCATCATTAATGCCATGGATTACGCCCGATACCATGCTGAGTGTTTTTGATGGGGCATGGTATTAAATTTTTATATCTATTTGTTTTATAAAGATTAACCTCTGGTTTTTTAAGGGTGTTTCAGCATGGTATTAAACAATAATAATAGGTCGAAACATGCTGACTGATACCAAACTACGCAATCTCAAACCCAAAGATAAACTTTACAAAGTCAATGACCGTGATGGCCTCTATGTTGCTGTCACCAAAGCGGGGTCTATCTCCTTTCGCTACAACTACTCAATCAATGGCAGGCAAGAAACCATCACCTTTGGACGCTACCCTTGCGGAGGTAATTGGTTTCTTCGCAGTGATGTTCATTGTGATGCTGGTCTTCTATTTTTTTTGGGCAGTGGCTGTACAACACCGGACACGGCCCGAAGATGAAAGCCATTGCTGACAAAATGGAGGTATTCCAAAACAGGTTAGCCGGGCGTGTTTACAAGGACATGACGAGATCGGTCGATAAAATCGACAAAATGAGACGTTGGCCGTTTGGCCGACGCAAGTAGTTAGAAAGCACACGGGCCGGTGATGGTGCACCGGCCCGCATTTCTATATATCTCCGACCGATATGTTATGTGTCATAGAAAACGCAATTTATATCTGGACAAAGCCTTGCCAAGTATTTTACTAGTTTAGCAAGTGATGAATCACTACAGGTATCGAATTGTTTAAAGAACTGTCTAGATTCTGATGATTTGATTGTGGTTTAACGACATTTGAACTTATTGTCTTAGATTCAGCAGCCATCGAGATAAAAATCATTGCAACTGGTTTATCCAAGTCAACTTAACTGACTGTATTTGCTATATTAGATCAATCTGATTTATTAATCTGATTTTTCAACGAGGTTATCCCCTTGATATGCCCTATCAGGGGGATAACAGGATAGATCCTGTATTTCAATTTGAAGGTAAAAAACCGGAATATATCGAACCCTGAACATCAGGTGTTCGTGCACTCCACTGTTATATCTAATGGCGCGGCAGGTAATCTTGGTTGTGAACGCTGCCAGCCAGAGCCGTAACGAGTGTATTGTGGTGGCACTGAAATAGCCACTTTTAGATCATCAGCTGCGGTGCGAGCCCAGAAAGGGTCTTTGAGCATATCTCGGCCTACAAAAACAAAATCTGCACGACCATTCTGTAAAATTTCTTCCGCCTGACGACCAGTTTCGATAAGCCCAACAGCACCTGTTTTGATGTCCAACTCTCGACGAAGAAGTTCAGCCGCAGGAACCTGATAGTTCGGATAAGTGTTTACGTCAACCATAGCAATACCGCCAGTTGAACAATCAATAAGATCAATACCTTGCTCCTTCATCCACTTACCGTAAACGAGGAAGTCCTCTGGCCGATTACCGCCTTCAGCATAATCCGTAGAAGAGATACGAAGGAACAGTGGGCCGTCCCACTCGCTGCGTACTACATCAATAACTTCGCGCACAATACGATAACGGTTTTCCTGATTCCCACCATACTCATCCGCACGTTTATTCGCCAATGGTGACAAAAACTGATTCAATAAATATCCGTGTGCACAGTGAATTTCAATTACATCGAAACCGGCTTCACGAGCACGGCGCGCACCTTGGCGAAATGCTTCAACGACCTCTTTAATTTGATCGACAGTCATAGCTTGTGGCACGCGAGAATCAGAAGTAAAAGGAATCGCAGAAGGTGCAATTGAAGGTAAGTCAATACCCAGTTGACGCCCAGCATGACCAATTTGTGCACCCGCTTTGGAACCGAAGCGATGAATAGCGCTAGTCACCCGTGCTAGACCTTCAATATGACTATCATCCCATATGCCGATGTCACCAGGTCCAATGGGTCCATTAGATAATACTGAGGCTGTCTCCAGCATGATGAGACCTGCTCCTCCAAGGGCTCGAGCTCCGTAATGGACTACATGAAAATCATTAATATGCCCGTTATCTGACGCCGAGTGCATGCACATGGGGGACATCGCAATACGGTTGCGAAACTCAATACCATTGATGGTAATTGGTTCAAAAAGTAAGGTTGACATTATTTCTCCAGAAAGTGACTTGCTATTAAGGCTAACTAAACTAACATATAAACAAAATTATTAAATACAGCAAAAAAATACATATACTTACCTAAAGGTAACTTAGAGGTGAACATGAAGAAATTACGTAACTACGATTCAGCCCCAGGGTGCTCCATGGAAGCAGCTCTTCATATCATGGGAGGAAAATGGAAAGGAGTAATCCTTTATCATCTCTTCAAAGATGGAACCCTCCGCTTTAGTGAACTACAACGTTTTATGCCTAGTATTAATCAACGATTACTTACGAAGCAGCTACGCGAGCTGGAAGAAGATGGACTAGTTCTACGCAAGGTTTATGCTGTCGTTCCGCCTAAGGTTGAGTATTCACTGAGTGAAGAGGGGAGGGAACTAAATAAGCTTGTTTTGGATCTAAGTATATGGGGTAGGCAATGGCTAGAAAAACGAGGGTTGAAAACAGCAATTGAAGAGGATATTGACGAACTAAAAAAAGCGTTGTTACCTTAAAACTCAATGGATTAATACTATTCCAGAATTATTCGACATATTTAATTCCTGAATCGCTAACCTATACAGGGAAAAATCAGGACGTTACCTCGTGTATTGTTAAAACACTAGCAGATTCCGTACAACTTCGCAGGTGTTTACTAGACTGCAGGCCCCTATTTATAATGAAAATAAACAGCCAACATATTGATGAAATAGCGGCACTGCTAGCCATTGCTGCTAACGGAACTTTTGCCGCCGCCGGAAAAGCAATTGGACGACATCCTACCATTATTTCTAAACGTATAGCGTCATTGGAGACCCGTCTGGGGGTTCGTTTGGTTGAACGCACGACACGCCAAGTTCAACTAACAGATACAGGCAAACGTCTCGCTGATAAATATAGGGTAGCGACTGACCTTATAGAGGAAGCGCAGGAAGAAGCGACTGAAAACGCGAATAATCTAAGTGGAAGACTAAAACTGGCTTTTCCAGCCACTATGGGACGTTTGTGGTTAGCACCGAAAATTCCGGAATTCATGGTGAAGTATCCCAATCTAGAGCTAGATATTAGCTATAGCGATAATTATGTCGATCTTATTGAAGGTGGCTTTGATGCTGCTATTCGAATTGGGCATCTGACCGACAGTCGTCTCGTTGCACGTAAGCTGATCAGCCATAAACGAATTCTCGTTGCGTCACCTAATTATTTGCAACAGCATGGAACGCCTCTAGAGCCAGACCAACTACTTGAACACAACTGTATCGGTAACCCCAGTCTTCACTCCTACCCGATATGGCGCCTGTCCGATGGACAACAACTAGCCATGGTTCGTACCAACGGAACCTTAGTCACTAACGATAGTATCGCCATGCTAGAGGCGGCAAAGGCTGGCATTGGAATACTTGGTGCTGGAGAGTGGCTTGTTGCTCAAGACATACATTCAGGGTCCTTAGTGCAATTAATGCCGCAATGGCATTTTGATAGTGATGGAGGAATTTATCTGGTTCGAGCGTCGCGTCACTATATATCAGCTCGCACAGGCGAATTTGGTGAATGGATTTCACAGCTATTTCAGGCGGCACCATGGAAATAATAGTTAGTGCTACTTTTACGTCTGATTCATGCAAATAATGCATGAGTATTGTGCAAATTTAAGATATTGCCTCCCACCGTGCATGTTGACACAATCACCTCCAGCAGATAATCAAAGGAGATCTCAATATGCCACACCTTTCCCCAGCAATAAAATCAGGCTCATTTCTGTTCTTATCCGGCCAGCTTGCGTTCGATAGCAACGGCAAAATCCAAGGTGATGTTGAAGAGCAGACAGCTTTAATTCTTGCTCATCAGTTTAAGGTCCTGGCTGAATATAATTTGGGGCCAGAAAATGTCGTAAAAGCCGGTGTATGGATTACCGAGCGAAGTAATTTTCAGAAATTTGATGCCGCATTTGCCCGCACATTTGGTGACCATTTGCCAACTCGTTCTACCGTTATCTCACAACTGGCTCTTGAAGATGCTTTGGTTGAAATAGACTTAGTGGCTTCCTTTGAACCGCTTACCTGTTGATATATTGGCATATCTTTGTAATTCCTTACTTTCGGAGAAAAATATTATGAATATTCAGCGTATTGCTGCATTCTCAAACGGTTCAGAAGGGGGAAATCCCGCTGGCGTTGTTCTATGTGAATTGATGCCTGACACCAAAACGATGCAAACATTGGCAGCAGATATTGGTTATTCAGAAACAGTATTTGCAGCTCCTAACGATACAGGTTGGCGAGTTCGATATTTTTCACCAGAAGTAGAGGTAGACTTTTGCGGTCATGCAACCATTGCACTCGGCTCCGCTCTTGCGCGAGATTTTGGGTCTGGAACCTTTCACTTAACACTCAATCACGCGCAAATCAGCGTTGAAGGCTACTTCTCTGAGCAGGACTGGGGGGCTTCATTTATCTCTCCATCTACTCATAGCCGCCCAATTAGTAAGGAATTACTCGCTGAAGCCCTCGCTTTATTTGGCCTCAGCGAGGCGAACCTTGATCTACGAATTCCGCCTGCGATAGCTCATGGCGGTGGAGATCACTTGATCCTTGCCTTAAAAGACAGACAAACATTGCAAGCGATGCAGTATAACCAAGAAGATGGTCGTCATTTATCTCTTCGAGAAAAGCTGGTGACATTTAACCTGATTTACGCTGAGCAGAATCAAGTATTCCACTCACGAAATCCGTTTCCTGTAGGAGGAGTATTTGAAGACCCTGCAACTGGAGCGGCGGCAGCAGCACTTTCTGGATATCTCAGAGATATCACTTGGCCACATCAAGGATCTATCGTGATTTATCAAGGGGAAGATATGGGTATGTCTTCATGCTTAACCGCTGAGATCTCACCTCAAATTGGTTCTGGGATCAAAGTGTCAGGCAGCGCACGGTTGCTTAGCTGATCAAATAACATTCACTAATGATTGAGAAGATTGGTATGCCAATATCACCAGAGAAAACACTTGAATCACTTAATATTATTTTACCCTCAGCTCCTAAACCAGCAGGTCAATATCAACCTGCTGGTTTAGTTGGAAATATGCTTTATTTATCTGGGCAAGGACCAAGAAGTGAAGATGGGCAATTTATAACAGGAACTTTGGGTAACGATCTTACCGTACAGGAAGGTTATTTGGCTGGGCGCAATGTGGGGTTACAAATACTGGCCGTTGCAAAAGATGTATTAGGTGATTTATCACGTATTGATTCGGTCGTTAAATTATTTGGTATGGTCAATGCCAGCGATAGCTTCGTTGACCATGCCAAAGTTGTGAACGGTTGCTCTGACTTACTAGTTGAAGTTTTAGGCGAGAGGGGCTATCACACCCGCTCTGTCATGGGGGCTAATTCACTGCCTTTTAACATGATTCTTCAGGTAGATGCCATCTTTTCAATTAAATAAACACTACTTTAAAAGACCTCTACTTTTAACGCTAAAGGTATCTTTCAGGAATCAGCATGTCATTCATTGAAATTATTTTGTCTTCAGGTCGGTTCTCTGTTGATATCGCGCTTTATACGCTTCTCCCTGTCATGATAGTCATGCTGTGTATCATGAAAGTGCTGGAAACAAAGGGGATAATGGATATCATTGTTAAGAAGCTGACTCCAATTTTTAAGCCATTTGGCTTAACGGGAATGAGCACCTTCGCCTTACTTCAGATGAACTTTATCAGTTTCGCGGCTCCACTTGCTACGTTGTCTATTATGCAAAGTCGAGGTGTATCAGACCGACACTTAGCCGCAACCTTGGCGATGCTATTAGCAATGGCGCAAGGTAATATTCTCTATCCAATGATCCCTTTAGGCCTCAACTGGACAGCAGCAATTGTCATTTCTATCATCGGTGGATTATGTGCATCTTCATTGACTTGGTATTTCTCAGGGCGGAATTTATCAGATAAAGACAATCATTCTTCAGACCAAGCGTCAAATGACAGTTCGTCCCATAGTGGTTTAATAAAGGTGATTAATGATGCTGGCATTGACGCAATTCGATTAGCTGTAGGTGCTATTCCAATGCTAACGTTGTCAATTACTATTGTCGGCATTCTCAAAGCCGCAGGAGCCGTTACTGCTCTAGAGCAAACATTATTGCCTCTGTTGAACGCCGTCAATATATCTTCCATGTTTGTTATGCCCACTCTGGCAAAATACCTAGGTGGAGGGACTGCTTATTTAGGTGTCGCGACTGATTTGATTCAACAAGGCAATATGTCCGCTACGCAGATAAATACCTCCGCCGGATTTCTGGTTAATACATTCGACTTACCAGGTGTAGGTATATTCTTAGGTTTAAGCTATCGTTTTGTACGACTATTTAAATATGCAATACCAGGGATATTATTAGGAATATTAGTGAGAGCGTTGCTTCACTTTTTAATTTTAGGCTAATAAAACAGAAAAGCACTCTCAATCAAAGAGGAGGAATTTAAGAACAAATTAAATCAATAAAAAATATAATAAAATTCAAACTACATATTATTTAGAACGAGAGCATGAGTAGATAAAATTATTAATATATCAAGGAATACTAATGCTAATACTAGAATCCTTTTTTGGATTAATCGGAGATCTCACATGGGGTTGGTCACTTATTCCATTCCTTTTAATATTCGGTCTCTTCTTCACAATCGCAACTGACTTCGTTCAGTTTAGATTCTTCAAACGCATGTTCCGAGTGTTGCTGACTAAAAACCAAACTTCGGATCAGAATGCGATCTCTGGTCGAGAAGCTCTTTTATTGTCGATAGGCGGTCGTGTAGGTGGCGGAAACATTGCAGGTGTTGCCGTTGCTATCACATTAGGTGGACCAGGCGCGGTATTTTGGATGTGGGCTGTTGCGCTTATCGGAATGGCGACGAGCTTGGTAGAGTGCTCACTCGCTCAGCTCTATAAGCGAGTAGACGGTGATGTTTTCCGTGGCGGTCCTGCAAGGACGATTATTCATGGCCTTGGAAAAGATTACAAATGGCTAGCTTATGTTTATTCTATATGCTTAATAGCATCTTTTGCAATCGGCTTCAGCGCATTTCAAGGTAATACAGTTGCAGGAGTAGTTGTAGATAGTCTAGGTATCGATCGTATCTATACCGGAGCATTTCTTGCAGTTATCGTTAGCTTTATTATATACGGTGGCATCCATCGTATCGCTAAAACGACAGACGTCATCGTCCCCATAATGGCGATTGCATATATAGGTATTTCTTTGCTCATAATTATCATGAATATTTCCGATCTTCCGGCGGTCATATTAACAATCGTTAAAAACGCTTTTGGTATTGAAGAAGTAGTAAGTGGTGGGATGGGGGCAGCAGTTGCAAACGGTCTCCGACGAGGCTTATTCTCCAATGAAGCAGGCCTAGGTTCTGCACCAAATGTTGCTGCAACAGTGGATGTAACGCACCCGATTAGCCAGGGAATAACTCAATCTCTGTCTGTATTCATTGATACTATCGTTGTATGCAGTTGCACAGCTTTCGTGATTTTACTTGGTAATGTATATGTACCGGGTGAGACAGTTGCTGATGGTGCTGTCCTTACACAACAATCATTGGTGTCTCATCTAGGAGGGTGGGCTCAGTACTTTCTAACGGGTACGATTTTTTTATTCTCTTTCAGTTCCATTATCTACAATTACTACTTGGGAGAAAATGCACTGACCTTTATATCGAAAAGCAAGCTGGCGTTACACATCCTACGAATTTCAGTTATTGCTATCGTATTCATTGGGGCTGTAGCTCCAACAGCAACGTCAGTATTTTTCTTTTCAGATCCAATGATGGGTATACTAGCTATTGTGAACTTACTCGTTCTGATAATGCTGTTCCCTACGGTAATGCGTCTGTTGAAAGATTACCGAAACAAACTTAAAGATGGGATAGAACATCCCCAATTCGACCCGGATTAATTCAGCGATTTGGATATTGACCGTAACGCGTGGCGATCTAAAACGTATTCAGTAACCTAGCAATTAGAAACAAGCCCTATTAATAAAATAGGGCTTGTTGAATAGCTACTACAGACCTAGTAATGGATTATATAAACTAAGTCCAAATCTGGCTTGAATGAATGTTGTGAGTATCGGTTTTAAATTTTTTTTGGCATATGGGTTTAGAAAAAGAGCTGTTTAGAACAAGAGTCAGTACCACATACTCTGACTCGGCACTAAACAGGGGAACGCTACTTGTTCGAGGACTTACTCGGCTTTAGTCCCGGAGTGTTTCCTGGAGTTTTTTTGTTGTCACGTCGACGTTGATCTGGTTTACCAGTCGACTTGGCTATTGGTTTTGGTCCTGGTTTTAAACCCATAATTTGATCCTTTTATTTAACGAGGTTATTCCTCGTTGTATAATCTTTGGGCAGTATTGATGGCTTTCAAGATGTGTATGAAAAACAATCTAAAAATATCACCAAGGTTTCTTGCTGGTAACTCATGTTTTGATGCGTTTTAAAATGTATTGCGACAAGTTGGAGGTACAAGATGGATAGAATTACCTCGGGTCCGCGACGGCTTAGTGTTGAAGAGATACAAGAGCTTCGTCGTGATATGCAAGAATCCTCAGCTTGGGCCAAAGCAGAACTCAAACGCCGACGAGACGCAAAAAAATCAAAAAAATTCTGCGCATGGTATAGATGATGGTATCGGGAAAGGTGGTATTTCTAAATAGCTGTTATTTCGATGTATTTTGTATCCGTTGATATTCGAGTGGGAATAACACCCGTTTTTACTAATGGTTAATGCCTTTTAGATAGCAAACATAGTTTTGTTATTTAAATAATAAAAACCGTTAGTTCTTGCCCACTAAACTAATTAAGTGAAGTGGGCTAAGTGGGTTTATTTTGCAGGAACGGGCGTAGGTTGCTCTGTTTCTGTAAGTAGCCCTTTAACTAGACTAATACAGCCTAGAATTAAAATAATAGTAAAGGGCAGGGCGGCAATAATAGTAATGTATTGCAATGCTTGAATTGAATCGGTGCCACCAATCCACAGCATTAACATAGCAATAATACTGGCAATAACGGCCCATACTAGCTTTTGCTTTATAGGTACTTCTAGTTTTCCG
>MDTG01187150.1_pt1 | contig 10204 bp, 10 predicted proteins | sample 811421 | NCBI WGS metagenome assembly MDTG01 (sample SAMN05326645, study PRJNA326480) | marine metagenome | isolation source: seawater | place: Pacific Ocean: South East | collected 2011 | reverse complement strand
AGCAAACAAAAAAGCCTCTCCTTCAGCTGCCTCAATACTTGCACCCAAGAAATCAAAATCTGATGCAACTGCAGTAATATTAATATTATTTATAGAACCTGTAGCAACCATCATACTGCAGTCCAAACCAGTTTTTTTTCGAGCACTTTTTAATCTTTCTTTATATGGTTTTGAGTCAACAAAATCTAAAGGGTCATCCTTGGGTATTGGTGTTTTTAGAATTTGATAATTATTTTTACCAAATAGTATCTCGAATCTTTGATGTGGATTAATTCTGTGATGTTTATTACAATCAGGACAAACCCAAAGATTTTTTTCTAAATCTTTTTTTAATATTGGACCCTTACAACATGATGTCCAATCGCTATTAGCGATATCTTCTTTAGTGGCTCTTTTGTGTATAGCAGATTTAATTTTTTCACCAGCTTTAATAATTTTATTTAACCAATTCATATAATTTTATTTTTTAATGATCTTACAACTTTAGTAACATTTGTGACTATATTTTGTCTTTTATATAAAGAATTTGTTACTTCTTTACATATTGCGCTTCCAACGACTAATCCGTCAGCTTTTTTGAGAGATTTTATTGATTTTTCTGTTATTCCAAATCCAATTACTACATTTTTAGATTTATTCAGTTTTTTTATATTATTGTATTCTTTCAATATTTTTTTCGATGAGACTTTTAGCTTACCACCAGTAGTTGATAACATACTAATATAATAAATCATATCATGAGAGTCTTTTACAATTTTTTTTAATCTTTTATTTGATGTAGTGGGAGAAATAAGTTGAATAAAATTTATTTTATTTTTCTTACATTTATTAGCGAATTTTTTGTTTTCTGGATATGGTAAGTCAACCACTATAAGTCCATCAACTTTTGATTTTTTGCATTTAGAAATGAATTTATTTTCATTATATTGATAAATCATATTATAATAACCCATTAATATAATTGGTTTATTTTTAATGCTTTTCTTAAATTCTTTAGCAATAGAAAAAACATCATTTATTTTGATTCCATTCTTTATAGCTCTATAAGCACTTGTTTGAATCTGACCACCATCAGCTATAGGTGTGTTATGTGGAAATCCTAATTCGCAAATATCAGCATAATCTGAAATTGATTTCAAAATTTCTAAAGATTTTTTTTTAGTATTGTCGCCCGCTACTGTATACGTAAGAAGCGCTGGTCTATTCTCTAGCTTTGCATTTTTAAAAGATTGATCAATTAAAGAAATATTCATTAATATTTACCTATTCTTTGTTTAATAATGTCCTTATCTTTCTTGGCATCTCCACATGAATTAACTATTAAAATATTATCTTTGCTTAATTTGGGTGCAAGTTTAATTGCTTCAGCAAAAGCGTGACTTGGTTCCAAACTTGGATTGAGTTTTTCAAACTTAGTAACCATTTTATAAGCATTTAGTGCTTCTTCATCTGAAGCATAGGTATACCTTGCCCTTTTGCTATCTTTTAAAAAACAATGCAAAGGGCTTACACCTGGATAATCTAAACCTGCACTTATAGATTCAGTCTCACTTATTTGACCTTCAATATTTTGACACACATAAGAAGCTGCTCCATGTAAAATGCCTATCTTTGCATTTTTACTCAAAGGAGCTGCATGATGTTTTGAATTTTCTGGGCCACCAGCCTCAACTCCTATCAATTCTATTTGTTTTTTTTTATAATCTATAAATTCACTCCAAAATCCATATGCAGAACTTCCACCACCCACACAGTTAATTAATTTTACTTTTTTTGGAATTTTTTTAAATTCGTTTTTCAGTTGTATTTTTAATTCTCTTGATATTTGAGATGTACTCCAACCGCATATTTTCACAAATATATTTGGCCCTACGGTGCTTCCAACACACATATGGGTATTATCACAATTTGAAACCCAATACCTCATACACTCACTTACCGCATCTACCAAAGTTTGACTACCAGAATAAACTGGTACAATTTCAGCACCATTTTTTTTCATTGCATCACAATTAGGTTTTTGTCTTTTAATATCTTTTGCTCCCATAAATATTTTACACTTAAGTCCAAATTTTTTAGCAGCCATGCTTAGCATCTTTCCCGCATATCCTGCTCCCGTATCACCAACTATGTATTTTTTCCCCATGGCTTTACATATGAGCGCATGAACCGTTGCGTTATAAATTTTATGAGCTCCACCATTAGCTTCCGAAACTACTTTTGCCCATATTTGTGCCCCACCTAAATGATTTGATAAATTTTCTAATTTTACAAATGACGTTGGTGATCCAATATAATTTTTAAAATAAAAATCCCTCTTTTTAATGAATTTTTTATCTTTTCTTAATTTATCAAATTTGATTGATAAATCTTCAATAGGTTTTTTTAAAGTTTCAGGAATAAAACTTCCACCAAATTTTCCTCCCCAGAAACCAAATTTATCGTGCTGATCAATCAAAGGAATATTTTTTTTAATTTTCATGTTTAGTCTCATTAACGTTATTCAAAAAAATTTTTATTTTGGATTTATCTTTTAATCCAGAAGTTTCTAAGCCACCAGATAAATCTATGAAATCAGCGATTTCTCCATAATTTTTGAGATTATCATTATATTTAATATTTCCAGCTATCATTAACTCTTTATCCAAATTTATACTTTTGATAAGGCTATGATCAAAAGCCTCACTTTTTTCATATCCTTTGCTATCAAATAAGTAGATATCAGTCACTTTAGAATATAAGTAACATTTTTCCAGATCTGTTTTATCATAAATTGTAAATGCAGTAATAATTTTCTTATTATAAGTTTTTTTTATATAATTAATTTCGTCTGGAGAGCAATCGTAAATTTGGTAATACTCAAATGGAAGATTTTTTATTTTCTCTAAAATTTTTTTATCTGGTTTAACCAAAACAGCTACAAACTTTATTTTTTTTTTATTTACATTAAGTAATTTTTTCAATTTTATAAATTCTACAAATCTTGGACTTTTTATATAATTGCATATAAATCCAATAAATTTAGGAGGGTAAGGATGATTTATTATAAAATTTAATGTATCAATATCAGAAACACCACAAATTTTACAACCTTTGATCATTAATACAAGTGATCAATTAATCTGTTGAGATTATTTTTAACATTTCCTTTGGTCAAAGATCTTCCGATGACAATTCCATTAACTTTATTATTAAAAGCATCTTTTGGTGTCATTACTCTCGATTGATCATTAGTGCTATCACCTGGAAGTCTTATCCCAGGGGTTACAATCATTATATTTTTGTATTTTTTTCTCAAAATCATTGACTCTTTAGCAGAGCACACTACTCCATCACAACCTGCTTTTTTTATCAGTGTAGCTTGTTTTAATACTAATTGTTCAACAGTTTTTGTGTAACCAATTTCCTTTAAAGAATTATTATTTAGACTTGTCAAAATTGTAACACCCAAGACCCTAATACTTTTATTTATTAATTTCGCTCTACTCTTGATTTTTTTCAACATTTCATATCCACCATTTGCATGAACAGTGATATATTTACATCTTTTTAAATCTTTCAAACTATCGATTGCTGAGATAGCTGTTTGCGGTATATCATTTATTTTTAAGTCTAGCCAAAAATCTCTTCGAATTTTTTCCAAAAATTTTCTTCCATTTTTTGAGTAAAAAAATTGTAAGCCAAATTTCGGAATAATTTTTAACTTATTGGTGTTTAATTGTTTAAGTATATGATTAATTTTTTTAGTATTTGAGGTATCACATGCAACAAAAATAATTTTATTCTTCATTATTTAATTTTTTAAACAAGTCTTTAGCCATTTTGAAGTGAATTGTTCTTTTTTTGGGAGTATGGATTTTTTCTCCAGTCTTAGGGTTTCTTGAGATTCTTGCCTTTTGTATATTGGTTGAGAATACACCAAAACCTCTTAATTCCACTCTTTCACCACGTTTAAGAGTTTTTTTTATTTCATTAAGTATAATATCAGTAAATTTTTCAAGATCTTTTTTTAGAAAATTTGGGTAACTTTGAGATAATTTTTTTAGAAGCTTTGATTTTACAATAGCCAATTTTTTATTTCTTTATTAAATTAATCTTTCTCATTATCTTTTTTCTTCAAATCGTCTGATAAAGATGAAAAAGGGAGATTTTTACCAGAACCTTCTGCTCCATATTTTTCTAGGGCTTCTTTTTTTTCTATTTCTTCAAGAAGTTTTATACTTAATGTTACTTTCCTTTTTTCTAAATCTAAATCTGCTATTGCGCAATCAATTCTTTCACCACCAGTGAATCTTGATGGTCTTGCATCAGCGGCATTAATTGCTATTTGGGACTTTTTGATTTGAAAATCCATTTCACATCCTTCGGGTCTTACTACTAAACCTTTATTATCTGTTGAGATTATTTTTACTGTGACTGTTTGATTTATTTTTTTATCTTTAAACCAATCAAAAGGATCTGGTTGTGTTTGTCTTAGTCCAACTCTAATTTTCTGTTCTTGAGATTTAATTTCTAAAACTTTTACTTTAAATTTATCGCCTTTCTTATATTTATTTAATTCTTCGTCTCCATTATTAAGATAGGTAAGATCATTGCAATGAAGAAAAGCATCAACATCTAAATCTTTTACTTTCAAAAAAAGGGAATATTCGTTTTTACTTACAACTTCACCTTCGATAATTGTATCAACAGGATACTTCTTTTCAAATGTTTCAAATGGATTTTCTTTGGTTAATCTGTGTGAAATAGCAACTCTTCTTTTATCTTTGTCTATTTCGGTTATGACACAATCAATTGTATCACCAACTTTAAACATTTTCTTCGCAGAAACATTTTTTTTTGACCAACTTAACTCACTTGAGTGAAGTAGAGTAGTTAAGCCCGGTTCTAATTCGCAAAAAGCTCCAAAATCCATCAGTTTAACAACTTTTGCTTTATAAATTTTATTGAGTTCATAATTTTCGATATGTTCAAAAGGATCTGGAGACAATTGTTTTACAGAACATCCAATTTGAAGTTTTTCCTTGTCAATAGAAATTACTTTAAGATCATGCTTTTCACCTATATTAAAAACTTCATCAGGGTGATTAACTCGTGAATAAGAAATTTCTTGTAAATGAACCAGAACATCTATTTCGTTATTTACATTAAAAAAACATCCAAAAGAACTGTATCCTTTAACCTCTGCATTCTTGATGATGTCACCTACGTTATATTTTTCTACAATTTTAGCTTTATCTTCTTTTTTAAAAGAAGAAATAATTTCTCGTCTTGAAACACAAGCATTACCTCTTATTTTATCTAATTTTATTAACGCAAACTTTTGTGGTTCGTTCATCAAATGATTTATATCTTTAAGGGGTTTATCACTTATTTGAGAACCAGGTAAAAACATTAGCGAACCAGTATCGATATGCTCGACGATACATCCACCTTTACATTTTGAAGTAATTTTGCCCATGATAGGCTCATTTTTTTCGTAGGCTTCAACTAATTTATCCCAACCCTTAATCTTATGTGCCTTACTTGCTGACACCAGCACTTCTCCATTTTTGTCCTCAATTTTTTCTAATAATACTGAAATCGTTTCGCCTATTTTAATTTTCTCCTCAAGTCCCATACTTTTAAGTTCATTGATATCAAGCACAGGTTCACTTTTTAAACCTTCAACAAATAAGAACACAAATTTTTCAGTTATTTTATTAATTTTTCCATTAATAATTTTTCCTTCCTCTATATTTACCTTAGATAATTGACTATTTAGTAACTTTTCGAACTCTTGTGAGGCAGGGCTTGATAAATCTTTATATATTTCCATTAATTATATTTACTTCTAAATTTTATAAAAACATCGACCTTTTAGATAAAATTATTATTTTTATCAATACTAAGTTTTCAATTATCTGGGATAATAAAGCAATAATACCTAATAATAGGTTAAAATTAGGTAATTTTGGCCCCTAAATCGCTTATCTTTTTAATAAAAGATGGAAAAGAAGTTTTTACCGAGTCTTTATCATGAATTATCCATTTTCCGCCAAATGTTAAAGCGGCCACTGTACTAGCCATAAATACTCTATGATCTTTTAAAAAATTTTTGATTACAATTTTTTTATTCAATTTCAAACTTGGATTTCCATAAATTTTAATACTATTTTTTGTAACGATATGTTTAATGCCCATATATTTTAAAATTTTAGAACCCCAAATAAGTCTAGGACTTTCTTTTTGATTAAGCTCTGACAAATTTTTAAAAAAAGAGACCCCGTTTGCTTTAGCTGCAACTAAGAAAATAAGTAAAAATTCATCAATTGCTGTAGAGTTTAGGCTCGATGGACAATTTATTGACTTTATATTTTCTGAACTTTTAACATAAATATCTGCAACTTTTTCTCCCTTGTAAATTCTCGTATTTTTAAAATAGATTTTTACACCCATTATTTTTAGAATCTTAATTATTCCTATTCTTGATGGGTTAATATTAACATTTTTTATTTTTAATTTTGAATTTGTAGTTAAGGCAGTTAATACAATAAAAAAAGCACTAGAGCTTATATCGGAAGGAATCTTATAATTGAGATGATTAATCTTTTTTCCTCCAGAAATTTTAATTAAGTCAAACTTATTCTTCTTTTCTACTTTAATTGGTAATTTTAGATATTTTAAAAGTAACTCACTATGATCCCTAGATTTTTTTGCTTTAACTATTGTTTGTCCATTTGTATTTAATGCTCCAAGTAAAACAGCACTTTTGCATTGTGCAGATCCCCTTGTTTCATAATATTTTATTGGTTTTGGAAATTTTGTTCCAAAGATTTTTATTGGAAGTTTACCTTTATTTGTCTTAAATTTTGCACCGAATTTTTCTAATGGCCTAGTTACTCTGAAAAAATCTCTTTTTGATAAACTCTGATCTCCTACTACCTTGATTTGTTTATTTGAGTGAACCAATAGTCCTAACATAAGTCTTCCAAGTGTTCCTGAATTTCCAAAATCTAACTGTGTGTTTTTTTTATATTTATATCCATTCAATCCAACTCCTGATATTTCACATTTATTTCTAGAATTTTTTATTTTTACCCCAAGTTTTTTTAAACATTTCAAGGTATTTATTACATCTTCAGATTTTAAAAGATTTTGTGCTTTTGATTTTCCATTAGCTTGTGAAGCCAATAAAGCCCATCTTATAGATAAACTTTTGTCACCCTCTATAGTAATCGCTTTATTAAATTTTTTTATGTTATTTGAAATTGTAATTTTTTTACTCATATATGACAAAATTTAAATGTTTAAAAAAAATCACCAAAATATTGAGATTTTGCTTTCTCATCTTTAATAAGATTATAGGGAGATCCTTCTGCTATAATCTTACAATTTGATAAAATCATTGCTCTATCTACTATTGACAAAAGCTCTCTGGCTTGATGTTCACAAATCATTATACACATTTGTGGATTTTCATTTTGTAAATTAACAAGTATTTCCTTTAACATGTGTATTGACAAAATATCTAATGCGGCAAATATTTCATCGCACAATAAGATCTTTGGATCACCAAGTAGTGCCATGCAAATAACTAGTTTACGTTTTTGGCCTCCGGATAAAAATTTTGCTTTAATTTCTTGAACATTGTCTAATGCAAATTTAGATATTAATTGATTAATTTTATCCTCTCTTTTTTTATCACTTTGTATTATTATTTCTCCTACAGCCTTTAAATTTTCAATTAAGGTTAAATCATGGAAGTATCCTCCATATTGAGGAACATATCCAATTTTATATTTTCTAGCTCTAGTGTAAATTGGGTAGCTGTTTACAAAATCATTTTCAATAATGATCTTTCCAAAATTTGGTTTTATTAGTCCAATCAACAGATTAAAGATTGAACTTTTTCCAGCACCATTAGGACCTAATAATCCTATAATTTCACCTGAGTTTAGATTGAAAGTAATATCTTCCAAAATTTGACGTCTATCGTAAGATAAAGATACCTTTTCCAATCTAGCTAATGGTTTCTTTACTTTAAATTTCTTAATTCTAAATTTTTTAATTAAAGCCATTATTTTTTATAATTTTTACCTTTTTTTTATCACTAAACATTGACGTTTTTGTGGTTCTTTTAAATAAGTCTATATACATTTGATCAGCAAAAAGTTTAGTAGAAAAGCTATTATAGATTAAATTTCCAGACAATTTAGCATAATTTTCAGAAAATTTAGCAATTATTTTATCACAAGATATTTTATGATCTTCATAGTCTAAATAAACATTATTTAAAAATTCTGTATCATTATTAAAAGTATTATAAATTGCTTTTGCAGAAATTACATTAATCTGGCTCTTTTCATCAAAATTTAATTTAGCTTTCACATTATATAAAATGATCAAATCCGATGATCCTGCTAAAGCACTCCCGCTTTCGGCTTCTATAAGATAGATATTTCCATTAGCGTCATTCGAAAGATATTTTAAACCATCAATATTATTATTTTTACTTACCGGTTTTTGATCTATATTTTTAACAACTTTTTCTTGTTTAAAAAACTTTAAATATGAAAACGTTATTATTATGAGCACTAATAGACCCAGCGATAACTGAGCTAAAATTTTCTTATTTTTCATTAACTTATATTTGATGACAGAATATTATGTATATGAATAATTCCAATTGTTTTTTTGATATTTCCTTTTTTACAAACACATAGGCACGTTATTTTTTTTTCATTCATTAAATTTAAAGCTTTTGCTGCTAGAGTATCTTTATCAATATTAATTGGATTTTTTGTCATATAGTCTTTTATTTTATTTTCATTTAGATTAATTTTTTTTTGAATTGCTCTCTTAATATCTCCATCAGTAAATATTCCTGTTGTTATTTTTCTTTTATTTACAGCAATTAAAACTCCAAGTTTTTTGGAGTTTATAACTTTTAAACCCTCACTAATTGTTTTTTGTTCGTTTATAAAAGGTATTTTATTTTTTGTTAGCATTAAATCTTCTACAGTTTTTAATTTATTTCCTAAACTTCCAGAAGGATGAAATTTTTTAAAATCTAAATGAGAAAATTTTTTATAATTCATTGACGCTATCGCTAATGCGTCACCTAAAGACAGCTGAACACTCGTGCTTGTGGTGGGAACTAAACCAAATCCTGCCTCTTTCGTTTCAGGAATTAACAACCTGATATCAGAGTTTTTATAGAGTATTGAATTTTTCTTTGACACAATCCCAATTAATTTTATTTTATATCGATTAGCATACTGTATAATATTTTTTAATTCAGTTGATTTTCCAGAATTACTTATTAAAACCAAAACATCATGCTTTGTAATACTCCCCAAGTCACCATGTGAACAATCATTAGCTGAAATTGAGAAAGAAGGAGTTCCAATTGAAGATAAGGTTGATGATATCTTTGAGGCTATTAGTCCACTTTTTCCAACACCCCCTAAAATAACTTTAGATTGACAATTTGCAATTGTCTTTACAGCTTTCTCAAAAGACGGGTCAATAAATTTTTTTAATTTTTTTAAACCTTCAATTTCAAGATCAATCACATTTTTTGCAATTTTAATAAATTTTTTTTTCATTTTAATGAGCCCATATATCGTCTTTAAATAAAGCAAGATCAAGGTCAACTCTTGTTTTTAAAAATTTTAAACAATCTTTATAAAGATCAACTCTGAACTCTCTTTCAAGAATTTTATTCAATTCATCATGTATTTTGTGTAGATATACTACATCATTCGCACAATACTTTAGTTGAGCAGGGGTAAGCTCACCACCAAAATCTGAATTCTGAAATTGTTTGCTTATATCAATATTTATAAATTCTTTTATCAAAGTTTTAAGAGAATGATTATCAGAATAGGATCTAGCTAATTTAGATGCAATTTTTGTATCTAAAATATTATTTGTATCTGTTTTTAGATAATATTTAATATGAGCAATATCAGCTCTTCCATAATGAAAGATTTTAGTGATATTTTTATCAGACAATATTTTTGTTAAATTTGGCGCGCTATAATTAGATCTGTCAAGTTGAACAATATGTGCATCAGAATTTCCTGTAGAAATTTGAATTAAGCAAAGTGGATCACGGGTTACATTTAGACCCATAAACTCACCATCTACAGCTATTACATTGCCTAATTTTAAATCATCTGGTAAATCACTTTTGTGAAGTTTAATATCTATATTCATT
>MDTG01119300.1_pt1 | contig 10204 bp, 7 predicted proteins | sample 811421 | NCBI WGS metagenome assembly MDTG01 (sample SAMN05326645, study PRJNA326480) | marine metagenome | isolation source: seawater | place: Pacific Ocean: South East | collected 2011 | reverse complement strand
ATTGGAATATTTATATGAAAGAGGAAATTAAAGTCTTTAATCCTAAGTTCGAAGACTTTATAACATTGGAAAAAAAATTCAAATTTGAAAAAAAAATTATAACACCTTTAAAGTCTAAATTTCAATGTGGAGGCACAACCTATGGTCTTAAATACTTAGAAAGTTTTCTTGAAAATAGAATAGATAAATACCAAAATAATATCAGTAAACCAGAACTATCAAGAATCAATTGTTCAAGACTATCCCCATATATTTCTTGGGGAAATTTATCAACAAGATATATTTGGCAAAGAGCTAAAGAAAAATTAAGTCATGGCAAATCAAAATTTCAAATTAATGGTTTTACCTCTAGATTAAGGTGGCAAGCTCATTTTATTCAAAAATTTGAAATGGAAAGTCAAATGCAGTTTAGGAGTGTTAATAAAGGTTATGAAAAGTTGGAAAAAAAGATTAATAACGTTTTTATAAAAGCTTGGGAAAAAGGTGAGACTGGATATCCTTTAATTGATGCATCAATGAAATGTTTAATTGATACTGGTTATTTAAACTTTAGGATGAGAGCAATGTTGGTTTCTTTTTTTACCCATCATTTATGGCAACCCTGGCAAAAAGGTGTTGTATTTCTTGCAAATAATTTTCTAGATTTTGAACCTGGTATTCATTATTCTCAATTTCAAATGCAGGCTGGTGTAACAGGAATTAATATGATTCGAATTTATAACCCTACAAAAAACGCCAAAGAACACGATCCAGATGGAATATTTATTAAAAAATGGATTCCTAATCTAAAGAAAATTCCAGTTCCATTAATATTTGAACCATGGAAGTTAAACGAAATAGATCAAGAAATGTTTGAATGTAAAATAGGTTTTGATTACCCTGAACCAATTATAGATATAAGAAAAACATATAAATATGCATCTTCAAAATTGTGGAGCATTAAATATGATAATGAAGTAAAGAAAGAATCAATTAGGATTCTAAAAAAACATACTAATTCAGATAGAACAGCTTTTGATAAATAAAAAGTAGCCCCACTAGGAATCGAACCTAGATCTAAAGTTTAGGAAACTTTTGTTCTATCCATTAAACTATGGGGCTAGACATATTCATGATTAATGATATCAATCAAATAACTTTTTACTTTATCGGATGTAAAAGAATATTTAATAGCTTCTAAATTACACTGTTTAAAATCTTTAGTAGACCAATTAAATTTATTTGAAATGATTTCATATTCCTTTGTTAGATTGGTGTCGGAAATAGTTCTACCGTCAGTATTTATACTTAAAGAAATAGAAGAATTATAAATATCAGATATTGGGTGATCTTCTATTTTATTAAATGTCTTTGTTTTTATATTGCTAGAAATACAAATTTCTAAATGATAATCTTTTTCCTTTAAATAACTAATTAGCTTTTTATCTTCAAGGCATCTTACACCATGTCCTATTCTTTTGGTTTTGAGCTTCTCAATTGATTCCCATATACTTTCTGAACCTTTAGCTTCTCCAGCATGTGTAGTACAATTGATGTTATTTTCTTTTGCATAATTAAAAGCACTTACATGATTATTTAAAGAATAACCAGCCTCATCAGCTGCTAAATCAAAACCAACAACTCCATTATTCTTAAACATCTTTGCGAGTTTTACTGTTTGCATACTTTCTTGATTTGAATAATGTCTAAGAGTACATAGAATAATTCCTGCAATAATTCCAGTTCTTTTAACATTTTTTGAAACAGAATTACATACAATTCTAACTACCTCTTTGCCATTTAAACCATTTTCAAGGTGAAGTAATGGAGCAAATCTAATCTCACAATAAATTACATTATCATATTTTAATTGGTCAAAAAAATCATCAATTACAAGTTCAATATTTAACTTATTTTGCATTAAATTAATTGCATTATCTGCACATTTAATATAGTCTGATAAGGAGTTTGAACTAAAACCTGCTTGAAATTTTTTTTTAAAATTTAAATAATCTATTTCTGGATCTATTTTTTTTACGACATCATAACTTAAGCAGCAATCTAAGTGTACATGGAGTTCGATTTTTGGTAGATCTCTAAAATTCATATAATATCGATATTTATTTTTTGGTAGATCACTATGAAAAAAGATTGTTCTGATCTGATGGAAGAGATATATTTAAGTGTTTATAAGCTTTTTCTGTCACTTGCCTTCCTCTTGGTGTTCTAATAAGGAAACCTTGTTGAATAAGAAATGGCTCATATACTTCCTCCAATGTTTCAGATGTTTCAGAAACTGCAGTTGCTAATGTTGTTATGCCAACTGGGCCACCTTTAAACTTCTTTATTAAAGTTGTAAGCAATTTATTATCCATTTCATCTAAACCATACTTATCAACATTAAGAGCCTCTAATGAATATTTTGTAATATCTAAGTTTATGTCTCCATCTCCCTTAATTTGAGCAAAGTCTCTTACTCTTCTTAAAAGTGAATTACTTATTCGAGGTGTTCCTCTACTTCTGCTAGCAATTTCATCAGAAGCTGAGTTATGAATTTTAATATTTAAAATCTTAGCACTTCTTCTAATTATTTCAGATAATGTATTATTATCATAATATTGTAACCTATTATTAATTCCAAATCTTGCTCTCATAGGTGCTGTTAAAAGACCTGATCTGGTTGTAGCACCAATTAAAGTAAATTGATTTAAATTTATTTGAACGGATCTTGCATTAGGACCTGATTCAATCATTATGTCAATTTTATAATCTTCCATCGCTGAATATAAATATTCCTCAACCACAGGGGATAATCTATGAATCTCATCAATAAACAAAACATCTCTACTTTGCAAACTTGTTAAAAGACCAGCTAAATCACCAGGTTTATCAATTACTGGTCCAGATGAAACTTTTAACGAAACACCCAACTCATTGGCTAAGATATGTGCTAAAGTTGTTTTTCCTAGACCAGGTGGACCATGAAGTAGCGTATGATCTAAGGCCTCTTCTCTTTGATTAGCAGCCTGAACAAATATTTTTAAATTATCTAATACTTGATTTTGACCATTAAAGTCATTAAAATTAAGTGGCCTTAAAGCTTTATCGAATTCTAAATCCTCATTAGAAAAATTATCATTAGTAGGATCAAGATTATCGTTCATAATCAAATATAGTCAAAAGTTGACTTAAGAATAATAGTAAAAAAACTGACCTAATGTTCCGTGATTTTTTCCTCTTTTGCAATTGGAGTTGACTGAGGAACAAAATCTTCATTTTTACCAGGTTTACTGTAATCATAAGCCCATCTGTAAACTTCTGGGATTTTTCCAGGCCAATTTCCATGAATATGCTCAACAGGTGCTGTCCATTCTAAAGTATTTGATTTCCAAGGATTTTTTTCAGCTTTTTTTCCAAAATACATACTGTGAATAAAGTTGTACAAGAAAATAAGTTGAGCTAAGCCTGTTATTAATGCGAAAACAGTTATTAATACATTGATATCAGCGAGATCATCAAAATATGGAAATGCAGTATTAGTATAATATCTTCGAGGAAGTCCTGCCATTCCAATAAAGTGCATTGGGAAAAATATTCCATAGGCACCAATAGCAGTTATCCAAAAATGTACATAACCTAATGTTTTATTCATCATTCTTCCATACATCCTAGGATACCAATGATAAACGCCAGCAAATAAACCATAAAGTGCAGATATACCCATTACAAGGTGAAAGTGAGCAACAACAAAATATGTATCGTGAACATTAATGTCTAGAGCACTATCACCTAATATGATTCCAGTTAAGCCACCGGTAATAAAAGTAGAAACCAAACCGATTGAAAAAAGCATAGCTGGATTTAGTTGTAAATTACCTTTCCAAAGTGTAGCTATATAATTAAATGCTTTTACAGCAGACGGAATAGCAATTAGAAGTGTGGTAAATGTAAATACAGATCCTAAAAATGGATTCATACCTGTCACAAACATATGGTGACCCCATACTATAGTAGATAAAAACGCAATTGCTAAAATTGAGGCAACCATTGCTCGATAACCAAATATTGGTTTCCTTGAATTTGTAGCAATAATTTCAGATGTTATTCCCAATGCAGGGAGTAAAACAATATATACTTCTGGGTGTCCTAAAAACCAAAATAAATGTTCAAAAAGTACAGGTGAACCTCCCTGATAATGTAAAACTTCGCCTTGAATAAAAATATCCGATAAAAAGAAAGATGTACCAAAACTTCTATCCATGATTAAAAGCAATGCAGCTGATAATAAAACTGGAAAAGAGATGACTCCAATTATTGCAGTAACAAAAAATGCCCAAATAGTCAAAGGTAATCTAAACATACTCATACCTTTTGTTCTTAAGTTTAAGACAGTAACAATATAATTTAATGAACCTATCAAAGAGGAAGCAATAAAGAACGCCATAGAAACTAGCCATAGTGTCATTCCAGTACCAGACCCGGGCTGAGCTTGAGGAAGAGCACTTAAAGGAGGATATATAGTCCAACCAGCTGCTGCAGGACCAGCTTCAACAAAAAGTGAGGCAATCATTATAACACTTGAAATAAAAAACAACCAGTAAGCTACCATATTTAAAAAACCAGAAGCCATATCTCTAGCCCCAATTTGTAAAGGAATTAATAGATTGCTAAATGTTCCACTTAATCCAGCAGTTAGGACAAAAAACACCATGATTGTACCATGAATAGTCACTAATGCTAGATAAATATTAGGATCCATGACACCATCAGGAGCCCATCTGTCACCTAAAAATATTTGAAATACTGAAAATGATTCTTCAGGCCATGCTAATTGAATTCTAAATAATAAGGACATAAGTACACCGACAATACCCATGAATATTACTCCAGTAACAAAGTATTGCTTTGCAATCATTTTGTGATCTATGCTGAAGATCCATTTTGTTATAAAAGTTTCTTTGTGATGATGATGATCATCGTGATTTTCTACATTATTATTTACCGCTAATGACATATTATTAATTATTGAACAATTTCAGAAAATTTATTCTGTTTATTTAACCATTTATTAAAATCTTTTTCAGATTCTACAACAATCTTCATTTGCATATTGTAATGTGATGATCCACATATTTTAGCACAAAGAAGTAAATAGTCAAATTGGTATGGATCTAATGGCTCTTCGCCTTTAGCAATCAGTTCTTGACTATTATCGTATCTAATTTTATTAATTCTATTTACTTTTTCTACTACGTCAGCATTCATTCTCATATCAGCAGTAGTAGTTGTTGGCGTAAAAGAAAATTCAGTTATCATACCAGGAACACAATTCATTTGAGCTCTAAAGTGTGGCATATAAGCTGAGTGTAATACATCCTGTGATCTGAATTTAAAAATAACTTTTCTATCAACTGGTAAATGAAACTCTTGGGTTACAACAACATCATCTAGCCCATTTGGATCTGAAGAATCTATACCTACAATATTTCTTCCGTCGAAATCATTTAAAAATCTCACATTAGCGTCCCCTAAAACATTATCATCACCTGCATATCTAGCTTTCCAGTTCCATTGAGCTGCGTATAGTTCCACGACTAAAGCATCTTCATCTTCATCAAAATTCATGATATCAGACCAAGTACTCATCCCATATAAAATCAAAACAAAAAGAACAATTGCAGGTATTACAGTCCAAACTAATTCTAATTTATTATTGTGTGTGATAAATGATGCTTTTCTACCTTTAGTTCCTCTGTATTTATAAGTGAAATAGTGTAATAATGCTTGAGTAATAGTTTGAACAATAAAAATTGTAATAAATGAAATTAGTAAAAGATTGTCATAAGTATATCCGTGCTCTGATGCTGATTCTGGAAGAAGAACCTTAGTGTACGAAACAAAAGAATAGATTGTAACAAGATATATAAAAGCTAGGAAAGCAAACATTAGCTTTCCATGTAAATCGTTATCCTTGTAATTAGCAACTTGAGAATTATCCTTCTTTTGACCGAGATTTGAAATTTCAAAAATTTTTACAATTTGCCATACAGATATGGAAATCAAAATTACAGTTACTAATGAAAAAATTATTGTCATCATTCTTTAAACATTAAAATGGATAAATAAATTTTTTACTTTCCTCATTAAAAGGGTCTCCCTTTGCTTCAAGAGGAGATTTGGTTAATGCTGAGAAAACAATATATATAAATAATCCTGCAAAAAACATTACTGAGCTAATTTCAGGAATACCAATGAACCATTGATCACCAACAGCAGAGGGCATAATCATATTAAAAACATCTATGTAGTGACCAATCAAAATAACAACACCTGCCATAACTATTATCCAGTTAATACGCTTTAAGCTACTACTAACTAATAATAAGAATGGTAAAATAAAATTAATTACGACCATTCCCCAGAAAGGAATGGTATAATCTTCAATTCTTGAAATAAAATAAACAACCTCTTCTGGAATATTAGAATACCATATTAGCATAAACTGTGAAAACCACAAGTAAGTCCAAAATACACTAAACCCAAACATAAATTTGGCTAAATCATGAAGATGATTATCATTTACGTTAGGTAAATAACCATTTGATTTCAAATAAATTGAAATTAAAGCAATAGTTGTTATTCCTGAAACTGCCATACTTGCAAAAACATACCAACCAAATAACGTGCTAAACCAATGAGGATCGATTGACATTATCCAATCCCATGACATCATTGACTCAGTAACCAAGAAAAAAACTAAAAATCCAGCTGATAGTTTAAAGTTTTTTATATGATAAATATTGTCATTAGAGCTGTCTTGTAAAAGTGAAAATTTTCTAGATAAATATCTGTAAAAATACCATCCAGATAGATAAATAACACCTCGTATTAGGAAAAAATATGGATCTAAGTAACCACTTTTAGCTTTGATAATTTTATCATGTTCAACTACTTCTGGATCCATCCAAATAAATAAATGATTGAGATGCATGACAGATAATAGTAATATTATTAGTAGTATTAATCCACCAGGTAATAAATAGGCGGTTATTCCCTCCATAACTCTAAATAATACCGGAGACCAGCCTGATTGTGATGCTCTTTGAATTGCATAAAAGGCAAGAGTTCCCAATGAAATCATAAAAAAGAAAAATGCAGCCACATAAAGTGCAGCCCACGGTCTGTTGGCCAACTGATGAAAGACATGCTCGTCATGTGACATATGACCTCCATCTTCATGAGATTCATATTTATTATAATATTCAGTTGAATTATCTTCGGATGAGGAATGATCATCTTCATGGTGATGATGAGACACCATTTCTTTAGATTCCTCAATAGTGGTTGGCGCAGAATAAAAACCAAAAGCTATTCCAAGCAGTCCTAAAACTATTAGAGTAAATGAAAAGATTTTAATTTTTTTTGTTAAAGTAAACATTAAATTATTTTATTAATTCATTTCTTAATTCTAAAACATATTGAGATATTTTCCATCTCTCTTCTTGATTAACTTGGGATGCGTGAGAACCCATCAAATTTATACCATGCATCAACACATGATATATACTTCCCTCAGTAATGTCTCTATCGGCATAACTAGGTATACCTAAAAACTTTTCTCTTTTCATTAAAATACCTTGACCATCACCCTTTGATCCATGACAAACAGAACAGTAAATTTCGTATAATTCTTTCCCTTTTTTAAGGTTATTTTCGGTTTTAGGAACTGGCGACTTTAAATTGGTTTTTGCAAGAGCATAACCCTCATTTGAATTGTCATATTCATACGGTTCCCATCCTCTTGATATCGTGCCTGCAACTGGTTTTTGAGCTTCAATACCATTAGAAAATGCATCAGATTCATCATAAGTACCATAGCCGACAGACTCATACATATTAGGAAAATATTGATAATTAGGTTTAGATGAGTCAAAACAAGAAACAGTACTAGCACCAATTAAAATAATAAAGAAATATGTAAAAGTTCGTTTCATGAATTATTTAAAATAAGTTTATAAATATCTTCGAAATTAGAGTCCTCATTATCAAATGATTTTTTTGCATTATCAATTCTTTGTTTTAATTGTTGGAGGATAGTGTTGATTTTAACGTGTTCGGGATGTTTAATACTAACCTCGCCTTTACTAGATATCCAATGCTTTCTGAAAATTCTTAACCCTGTATTTTTTGCATATTGTCGACCTCTTCCATACGTAAATTGAATTCTTAAATTGGAAGAACCATCTGAATATTTTCTAGATTGAAAAACAAACCCTACACTAAAAACAATAGGTACATTATTTGGTGAACTAGTTTTTATTTTTAGTTTTTCTTTTTTTGATCCGCTTTGAACAATAGAAATTTTAAAAATATCAGTTTTATTAACTTTTTCTTTTAAATCACTCTCATTTTCGTTAACTGGAATTTGAATCAAAAACTTATCATCAGTTGTTTCTGGGATGGGATTTTCAGCTTCTTTAAAAGGCCACAGTCTACTTCTTAAATAAAAAGTAATAACCATTAAGTGAGCAGTAAAAAAGACAGTTAATTCAAAAATTACTGGCACAAAAGCCGGTATATTTTCAATTAAACTAAAGCTTGGTTTTCCTCCAATATTTTGAGGCCAATCCTCGATCATAATATAATTGATCATTAGAATACCAAAAGAAAGACCAACACACCCATAAAGAAAAGCAGTAATTGCTAATCTTGTTGGCTGTAAATTTAAAACATGATCTAAGCCATGGACAGGAAATGGTGTAAAAACATCTTCGATATAAACACCTTCTTTCTTAAGATACTTTACTGCATCTAAGAGCTTATCATCATCGTCATATATAGCATGTAAAAATTTATTTGCCATTATCTCTAATTTTTTTATAATTATCTCCGGATGATTTTAGTATAGTTTTAACTTCAGCTTGAGCAATAACTGGAAATGTTCTGGCGTACAATAAAAATAATACAAAGAAAAAGCCTATAGTTCCTAGAAAAATTCCAATATCAATAAATGATGGAGAGAACATTGTCCATGAAGATGGCAAGTAATCTCTGTGCAATGAAGTTACTATAATCACAAACCTTTCAAACCACATTCCAATATTTACTACAATTGAAATTACAAAAGAAAAAACAATACTTGTTCTAAGTTTTTTAAACCACATAAGTTGTGGAGAAAAAACATTGCAAGTCATCATAGCCCAATATGCCCACCAATAAGGACCAGTAGCTCTATTTAAAAATGCATATTGTTCGTACTCAACACCTGAATACCAAGCAATAAACAATTCTGTTATGTAAGCACAACCAACAATTGAACCAGTAATCATGATTACAATATTCATTAATTCAATATGTTGTAAAGTAATATAATCTTCAAGATGACAAACTTTTCTCATTACAATTAGCAATGTATTAACCATTGCAAAACCAGAAAAAATTGCACCAGCAACAAAATATGGCGGAAAAATGGTAGTATGCCAGCCAGGTATCACAGAGGTTGCAAAATCAAAAGAAACAATAGTATGAACAGAAAGCACTAATGGTGTAGCTAGGCCAGCAAGGACTAACGAAACTTCTTCGAATCTTTGCCAGTCTTTAGCTCTTCCACTCCACCCAAAACTAACAAGGCTATAAATTTTCTTTTGAAAAGGCTTAACAGCTCTGTCTCTAATCATAGCAAAATCTGGAAGAAGACCGGTCCACCAAAATACCAACGAAACAGTCAAATATGTAGATATTGCAAATACATCCCATAGCAGAGGTGAATTAAAATTCACCCACAATGATCCAAATGTATTTGGGATAGGTACAATCCAGTATGCAAGCCATGGCCTACCCATATGGATAAGAGGAAATAATCCAGCTTGAATAACGGAGAATATAGTCATAGCTTCAGCAGATCTATTAATACCCATTCTCCATTTTTGTCTAAATAGTAATAATACTGCAGAAATTAAAGTTCCAGCATGTCCTATACCTACCCACCAAACAAAGTTTGTAATATCCCACGCCCAACCTACAGTTTTGTTCAACCCCCAAACACCAATTCCTGTAGTTATTGTATAAATAATACATCCAATTCCCCACATAAATAATATAAGAGCTATTGAAAAAACAATCCACCATTGTCTATTAGCCTTTCCTTCAATTGGTCTTGCAACATCAACAGATATCTGATGATAAGTTTTATTACCAGTAATTAAGGGCTTTCTAATTGGAGCTT
>MDTG01343995.1_pt1 | contig 10205 bp, 7 predicted proteins | sample 811421 | NCBI WGS metagenome assembly MDTG01 (sample SAMN05326645, study PRJNA326480) | marine metagenome | isolation source: seawater | place: Pacific Ocean: South East | collected 2011 | reverse complement strand
GTTTTTAAACTCATGAATCCCCTTAACATTAATTGATATCTTTTTAAACGCTTTTTTTGTTTTCAAGGTATAGTCATCATAAGAAATACCACTGGGTCTAGCATAAGGAATAAATAATACAGTTGTAATTCCTTTAAAAAAACTAGTCAATCTTGGTAATAAATACTCCAAATAATCGCTACCATGAACTGTTGATGTACTGGCTATAAGTAGTTTCTTCATAAAGATCAAAAATAAACAATAACTGTGTTTAAAAACTATTAAATAAATATTTGAAGTTGAAAAAAAGGGCTTGTTATGAACTTCTATTAATAGTGTAACTCTAAAAGTTTCTATTATTCAATAACTATTTTTTTAACACCTGTACCTTTATTGTTTTCCATATTGATAAAATAAATACCACTTGCTACATCACTTAAATCAAATACATAATTTGATAACTCTTCTTGTGAATTAAAATAGTATGATTTTACTTGCTTGCCTTCAATAGTAAAAATACTTATTCTAGTTACATTTTCTATCGCATTAGTTTGTATAGAAAAATTACCATTAGACGGATTTGGATAAACAGAAATATCATATATTAAATCATTGTTGTAATAATCATCATCAAGGACATTCCCATACACTAATGGCTCATTACTTTTATTAATAATTTGAGCATCTACGTTGTAGTGAGGGTTATAACCGTCATTACAGTCTGAACAAGTGAATCCAGTGATACAATTTGAATTATTTGGATGACAAAAGTCTTCATATGTTGGGTGAAAACGGTAATCTAAATCAAAACTAGTTCCAATGTAAAAAGAAAGATCATATACATCAGGGGGTGAAATTGCTCCAGGGCACCAACCAGCTCTATTGTATTGCCAACTTCCCAGTTGATTAGAGCAATTATCTGGGTTTGGATTACAAACATTCCACAAATTCTGTGTAAAGGTTTCCTGAGAATTAACATCTATATAATGCGTAGCATTAAAAAACTCAGCTGCATTACTGGTATTATTTCCTCCCCATCCATGACCCGTAGTCGATATAATAAGATAAGATTCTTCTACTGAATTAAAAATATTTACATTGTGAGTGTCTACAGGCTGAAAATCTGAAGGGTCTCCAAAATTATAGGAATCATCCCATACTTCTATCACAGTTGAATAATCATACGTTGGAGTCCCTTGATTATAGGTTAAATTTAAAGTCAACTGCCAACCACCTGTACCCCATGTATCAATAAATACTCTGAACTCAACTTCACCTTGGAGAAGAGACATGTAATCTGAAAGATCAATTTCGTGATTACAAGCAATACCATAGGATGTAATATACCTGATTAACTGAATCCAATTACCATCTGGACCTTTAACATCTATATGTGCCCAACGATCCCAGTCATCACATCCACCATTTATACTAGGACATTCTACCTCTAATGATGCGTTTATAGAATCATAGCCTCCTAAATATTGCGGTAAGGTGTAATTACCATAATACCATCTGCTGTTATCTCCTCCAAATTCGATAACTACATCTTTTAAGGTTTCAACTTGTTGGGTAGATGCACTGTTTACTACTTGAATATTTTTGGTAATAGAAGTTTCATCTCCATTGGTTGTCTTTGCTGTAATAGTTATGTTATGTTCTCCATAATTAGTGGGTGTCCATATAAAATAATAAAAACCATTTTTTTCGATTGCAGAATAGTCAACGGATTTAATCGTTATTAAAACATCATCAATTGAGTCTGTCTCATCAACAGATGCATTTATATATATAATGTACTCCTTTAATGTAGGCATTATTAATGGATAGTCTTCTGTTAATTTTGTTTCAATAATAGGATTCGTAGCTTTGGAACCTAAAGAGATTGCAAATACTAATAAAACCGTTATTAAAGAGTTATAAAAAAAATTCATCAGTTATCTTGAATTAAGTTTAGATAATGTAATATACAACATTTTTAAATATTGAATCGTATGGTTAGAGTTTATAATTAAAGGATTTTACACGTTAATTTTTTGTCTTTAAAGATTGTCAGAAAATAATTTATGTTGTTATGAATAAAAAGTTTAATTCATAAATAATAGTCTTTTTAATAAATGAATATTGTATTTTTATAAAATATTTCATCAATTAAAATCTCTGTGATACATAGAATACTGGTTTTATTTTTCTTAATTAGCTCCACTACCCTTCTGGCACAAAAAGATAATTTTTGGCTTTATGGAAAGCTTAAAGATTCACTCGGAGTCATAAAAAATGCAAACATTATTAACTTAAAAACAAATAATGGAACTTTCTCCAATGATTTTGGTGATTATAAAATAATAGTGTCGATTGGAGATACTCTTAAATTTACTTCTGTTCAACATAAAACAGTGTATCGAATTATCAATAACTTTATTTATAGATCTGAAGTCTTAGATGTTTTTATGATAGACAACACCTATGAATTAGATGAAGTAGTCATTAAAAGAAATGATTTAAATGGTTTTCTATCTCTGGATTTTAAAAAAACTCCCGAAGACAAAAAAGGGGAAGCTTTAAAAAATACCATGGATTTATCTAAGGTAAATATGAACGTAATTTACAACGGTGATTATATAGATCAAAGAGTTAGACCTCCAATAAATAATGTGGATCCAACTTCTCTTTTTGCTGGTGCAGGGGGCGGCGTTGTCATGCCAGTTAAATACTCTGAAAAATTATGGGCTCTAAGAAGAGATATTGAATTTAAGAAAAAATTTCCTTCCATGTTGGTAAGTGAATTTGGAGAACCTTTTTTTGAAAATGATTTAAGAATACCTTTTAAAAATTTATATCATTTTTTAGAATATTGCAATCCTTTAGGGATAGAAGATTTATACAAACAAAACAGAAAAATAGAATTGATTAACTTACTAAAAAAAGAAAGCATTAGTTACTTAAAGTTAATTAAGGAACAAGAGTAATTTCAATTTCAGCATTATATCTCATGTCATTATTAAAAAAAACAGCTCTTCTTTTTTTAATACCATTATTTTCTTTTTCTACTCATAAATATTATTTGAGTTTAACTCAAATAGAATACAATAAGAAAAATAAAAGTTTAGAAATTATCATAAATGTATTTATGGATGATATTGAGTTAGCCTTAAACAATGATTATAATATTGATTTAAAACTTACCTCTAAAAATGAATTAAAAAATGCAGATGAATATTTTAAAAAATATTTAAATAAATCACTAAAATTTACTGTCAACAACAAGGCACTTAAGTTTGATTATCTTGGAAAAGAATACCAAGGAGACCTTGTTTATTTTTACTTAGAAATAGATAGTATCTACAAACCAATTTCTTTAGATATCTCAAACAAATTACTCCTAAAATATTTTAAAGAACAACAAAATATTGTAAAATTAAAAAATGGTAAAAAAAGACAAAGCAAAATCCTATCGGTAAATATTAATAAAGCTTTGTTAATTTTTTGATATTTACTTCACAAAATTATCTCTAATTATTAATTTCATAACCTTATTTAAAATATAACTTATATTAATATGAAAAAATCAACTATCGTAGCACTTAGTTTTTTACTCACAGCCGCATCTATAATCGCTCAAGACACTCGAACAAAAACTCAAAAAGGTCATACAGACCAAAACAAATTCAGACAGCTAAAAGATGTACTTCCAACACCAAATAATAGAAGAACAGCTTCTGGGGCCCCTGGGTATGAATACACCCAACAAAAAGTTGATTATATAATGGATATAGTTATCGATGAAAAAGAAAATCGGCTTTTTGGTAATGAATCAATTACCTACAAAAACAATTCTAAAGATTATTTAGAATATCTATGGGTTCAATTAGACCAAAACATGAGATCCCCAGACTCAAAAACCCCTTTGGCAAATCCAGAAAGTCTAGGATCAACTTTCAATGGTCCCGTAACTTTCACAAAAAATAATTTAAAAAAACCTGCAGATTTTGGTTTCAATATTGAAGAAGTAAAAAATATAGATGGTACCAATCTTTCTTATATGATCAATAGAACCATGATGAGAATCAACTTATCAGAGCCATTAGCCCCAGGAAATACATTTCAGTTTAGTATTAAATGGAATTACTTAATTAATAATTCAGTAAAAGATGGAGGAAGATCAGGTTTTGAATTATTCCCTGACGGAAATAAAAATTACACTATAGCTCAGTTTTTCCCAAGACTCGCTGTTTATGACAATGTAGAAGGATGGCAAAATATGCAATTTTGGGGACGCAGTGAATGGGCATTAGAGTTTGGAGATTACGACGTCAAAATAACAGTTCCTGCTGATCATATTCTTGATGCTACAGGTGAATTACAAAATGAGAAAAAGGTCTTGACGAAAAAACAACGTGAACGTTTTGAAAAAGCTCGTTCTTCCTACAAAGATCCTGTTTTTATTGTGACACAAGAAGAAGCTGAAATAGCAGAAAAAGGAAGCTCAAACTCCTCTAAAACATGGCATTTTAAAGCTAAAAATGTAAGAGATTTTGCTTTTGCCTCTTCAAGAAAATATATTTGGGATGCAATGGCAGTAAATATTAATGGAAAAACGGTAATGGCAGTTTCATTATATCCTAAAGAAGGAAATCCTCTATGGGAAGAACATTCTACCAGAGTAGTTGCCAACACATTAGAAGAGTATTCTAAAATGACTTTTGATTACCCTTACAGCAAAGCTATTTCCGTTCATGCAGATAGACAAGGAATGGAATATCCAATGATTTGCTTTAATTACGGACGTCCAAATCCAGATGGTAGCTATTCTGAGAGAACCAAAAGAGGAATGATAGGAGTTATTACTCATGAGGTAGGACATAACTTCTTTCCAATGATTGTAAATTCTGATGAACGTCAATGGACATGGATGGATGAAGGTATCAACTCATTTGTTGAGATTTTGGCTGAATTAGATTATGATCCTAATTTTTTCACTGGAAACTTACCTAAAGATATTGTAAGATATATGAGTATTGATCAAAATAATCTTTCACCAATTATGTCTCAAGGTGATTATGTGAAAAACTTTGGTCCTAATGCCTATACTAAACCAGCTGCAGGTTTGTACATGCTTCGTCAAACGATTATGGGGCCGGAATTATTTGACTACGCTTTTAGAACCTACTCACAGAGATGGATGTTTAAACACCCAACTCCTGCAGATTTCTTTAGAACAATGGAAGATGCTTCCGCAATGGACTTAGATTGGTTCTGGAGGGGATGGTTTTATACAACCGACTATAATGACATAGGACTAAAAGAAGTTAAAAAATTCTATTTGACTGATGAACCGACTCAAGCAGCAAGAGATTTGGCTAATAAATACAATATGAATCTTACTGATTATAAAGGCAAACTCGTATTTTTTGAAGAAGAAAAAGAAGGTGATATAGTAGAGTCAAAAAAAGCATTAGACATTGATGTTATAAAAAATCATTTAGCAACATTGAGTGAAGAAGAAAAAAAATTGCTTAAAGATGCTCCAAACTTCTTTTATGAAGTTACATTCGAAAAACCAGGAGGATTGGTCATGCCAATAATTGTAGAACTAGAATTTGCGGATGGTACTAAAAAACGTCATACTTTTCCTGCACAAATATGGAGATATAATGACGAAGAAGTATCAAAAGTATTTAAAACAAGTCAAGAGATCAAAAAAATTACAATAGATCCAGATTTAGAAACAGCTGATATCGATACAACAAACAATAGTTGGCCTAAGAAAGCAACATCTAAATTTGATAAATTCAAAAAAAATAAAATAAAAGGATAAAAAACTCTTTATTAATTAACTTATAAAAATTATTAATTCAATTTATTCATTGTTGATTAATATCTATTTATATTATAAATAATTATTATTAATCTAGCGCTGGTTTCAAATAAAATTCTAAATCATGAAAAAATTAGCTTCTATTATCATTAGTGCAGTATTAGTTTCAACAATCTCATACGCACAAAATAGAACGACAAAAACTCAAAAAGGTCATACAAATCAGAATAAATTTCGACAGATGAAGGATTTGTTGCCTACTCCAAACAGCCAAAGAACAGCATCTGGAGCACCTGGTAAAAATTACAGCCAACAAAAAGTAGATTATGTAATGAGTATCATTCTGGATGATGACAATAAAAAAATCACTGGAAATGAAACCATTACCTATCATAATAATTCTGATGACACACTAAAATATTTGTGGGTTCAGTTAGATCAAAATGTTAGAGCGAAGGATTCAAAAACTCCAGATATCACTCCTAACAGTAAAGTACCCAAAACACTAGACAAACGTTGGTATAATTACATGTATAGTGAACCTTTTGATGGTGGATTTAATATCATGAGTGTTCAAAATATTGATGGGAGCAACTTATCGCACACCATTAACCAAACTATGATGCGTATTAATTTACCAAAACCTTTAAGGTCTGGTGAAAAATTTGAGTTCAAAATATCTTGGTGGTATAACATCAATAATCATAGAATTAATAGAGGAAGGTCTGGATATGAACATTTTTCTGAAGATGGAAATAATAACTACGTAATTGCTCAGTTTTTCCCAAGACTATGCGTTTATGATAATGTAGAAGGATGGCAAAATGATCAATTCTGGGGAAGAAGCGAATTTGCTTTAGAATTTGGAGATTATAAAGTAGATATTACTGTTCCTGAAGATCATATAATGCAGGCAACTGGTATACTTCAAAACGAAGAAGAAGTATTAACTAATAAACAACAAAAACGTCTTGCAAAGGCAAAGAAAACCTATGATAAACCTGTATTAATTCACACACAAGAAGAAGCTATAAATGCGGAAAAGAAACGATCAAAGAAAACAAAAACTTGGAAATACTTCGCAGAAAATGTTCGTGACTATGCATTTGCAACTTCTAGAAAATTTATTTGGGATGGAATGGCTGTAGATATCAATGGTAAAACAGTAATGGCCTATTCTCTGTATTCAAAAGAAGCCAATCCTTTGTATGGAGACCACTCAACTCTAGCTACAGCACAAACCTTAAAAACTTATTCCAGATATACATTTGATTACCCGTATCATAAAGCAGTTTCTGTTGACGGGCAAATGGGTATGGAATACCCTCAAATGGCCTTCAATCCGGGAAGACCTGATTTACCAGATGGAGGGTATTCCGATCGAATGAAATATCTGATGATTAAAGTAACTGTTCACGAAGTAGGGCATAATTTTTTTCCAATGATTGTCAATTCAGATGAACGTCAGTGGACATGGATGGACGAAGGATTAAATTCTTTTGTTGAAATTTTAGCCGAATTAGATTATGATCCAAATTTTCCAATTAGGCGTGGACTTCCTAAGAATATTGTTGAATACATGAGTGGAGATCAGTCTACGATAGCTCCTATTATGTCGAAAGGAGACAACGTATATAGCTTTGGTAACAACGCCTATGTAAAGCCTGCGACTGGTTTATATATGCTTAGAGAAACCATAATGGGTAAAGAATTATTTGATCATGCGTTTAAAGAGTATGCTCAACGTTGGAAGTTTAAACATCCTACTCCGGCCGATTTCTTTAGAACCATGGAGGATGCCTCAGCCATGGATCTAGATTGGTTTTGGAGAGGTTGGTTTTACACAACTGATGTGACCGATATCGGAATTAAAGGTGTAAAAAAATTCTACAAGGAGGATAGTGATAAAAGTGTAAACTTTATTGAGGATACTTCTGAAGGCTTGACCTTTAGTCCTAAAAATGCTGAAAAAGCAGATTCAAACTTCTTCTACGAAATTACTTTTGATAAACCAGGTGGCTTAGTAATGCCTATAATTGCTGAATTTACTTATAAAGATGGATCTAAAGAAAGAAAAATATACCCAGCACAAATCTGGAGATACAATGATAATGAAATCACAAAGGTTATAAATTCTAATAAAGAAATAACTAATATCACTATTGATCCAGACTTAGAAACTGCAGATGTAGATACTTCAAATAATAACTGGCCAAAGAATAAAGAATCAAAGTTTGATAAATTTAAAAATAAAATTAAGGGATAACTATTTATACAGTTAGTAAAAAAGTCTCATCGATTATGATGGGACTTTTTTATTATAAATTTTTAAATGAATTAGTTCTTGTTTCTAAACACAAGCCATACTCCTATTAAAATCATAGGAAGGCTAAGAACTTGTCCTGTGTTTAGAGAATTCAAAACCCAATCTTCTCTACCGTCAACTTGTGCCTCTTTAAAAAATTCAATAAAAAACCTTGCAGACCATAAGCCAATCATAAAAAGTCCAAATAAGAACCCTAATTTTTCTTTTTTGTCTGTTTTCCAATAAAATCTCCATAAAATGAAGAATAGTATAAAATAACAAATCGCTTCATACAATTGGGTAGGGTGTCTAGGTAACATATCAGAATCTGAACCCTTAAATATGACTCCAAAACTAGAACCTGTTGGTTTACCGTAAATTTCTGAATTGAAAAAATTTCCAATCCTAACAAAAGCTCCCCCGATAGCTGAGACAATGGCCATTCTATCTAAAATAAAAAGAACCGGTTTTTTTAAGTGTTTTCTACTATATAAATACATAGTTAGAATTATTGCTATGGCAGCACCATGACTAGCAAAACCGGTATAACCGGTAAATTTCCATCCTTCTATCAATCCAAAAATTGCAGTTTCTCCTGCTGCTTTTTTAAATGGTAAAATGATTTCAAGTAAATTATTTTTATAATAACCCCAACTGTAGAAAAATACTTCTCCCAATCTCATTCCCACTAACATAGAAATGAACGTATACATAAAAAGTGTGTCTAATTTTTCAAGAGGAATTTTATCTTCAATATACATCTTCTTCATCAATCGAAGACCTATAACAAAAGCAGCTACAAACATTAAACTATACCAACGTATAGTAAAAAAACCTAAATCTATTCCTAACGATGGATCCCAAGTAATGGCTAAAAAATTCATATTATATTTGATTTGTTTCTGATATGATATCAAAAAAAATTATTCTTTATTTTCTTTCTCTGGAACAGGATCGTAACCACTTCTACCCCAAGGATGACAACTTACAATACGTTTCAAAGATAACCAACCTCCAATAAATAAGCCCCTTTTTTTTAACGCTTCTATCGTATAATTAGAACAACTAGGGGAAAACCTACAAGTAGTTGGCGTATAGGGTGAAATTGTCAGTTGATAAAAGCGTACCAATAAAACAAAAGGAGCGATAAAAATGTTTTTTAAAATTAACATTTAGCTATTTAAATATTATATTAAGAATTTATAATCAATTAGTTAACCGTATAACTAGTACCTTCTCTCCCATCTTTTAACTGAATTCCTAAAGTGATTAACTCATCTCTGATCTGATCTGATAAGGCCCAATCCTTATTATCTCTGGCTTGTTTCCTTAATTTTATTAATAGCTCTACAACCCCATCAATTTTATGCGAACTACTTTGTTTTGAATTATTTAACAATCCTAAAACATCAAAAATAAAGGCATTCATTGTATCTGAAAAAACTTTCAAGTCAGTTGCTGTTATGGTTTCTTTACCTTCTCTTATAAGATGTATAAACTTAACTCCTTCAAAAAGGTGAGAAATTAATATAGGAGTGTTAAAATCATCATTCATAGCATCGTAACATTTCTGTTTCCATTCTTGAATATTAATTGAAGATGATTTACTAGTAGACAATTTTGAAAGTGTATTGAAAGCCTCCATCAATTTAGAATATCCTTTTTCTGAAGCTTCTAATGCCTCACTTGAAAAATCTAGAATACTTCTGTAATTAGCTTGCATATTAAAAAAACGAATAACACTTGCAGAAAATGCTTTGCTTAGAATTGTATTCTCACCAGTTAATATTTGATCTGGTAAAATATAGTTCCCAGTAGATTTAGCCATTTTCTGACTATTTAGAAGTAACATATTGGTATGCATCCAATAATTTACAGGTTGTTGACCAGAACATATTTTAGATTGAGCAATTTCACACTCGTGATGAGGAAATTTTAAATCCATTCCTCCTCCATGAATGTCAAAATGAGTTCCTAAATATTTAGAACTCATGACTGAACATTCTAAATGCCATCCTGGAAAACCATCAGACCATGGTGAAGGCCATCTCATAATATGTCTTTCATCTGCTTTTTTCCATAGGGCAAAATCTTGAGGGTTCC
>MDTG01245721.1_pt1 | contig 10205 bp, 9 predicted proteins | sample 811421 | NCBI WGS metagenome assembly MDTG01 (sample SAMN05326645, study PRJNA326480) | marine metagenome | isolation source: seawater | place: Pacific Ocean: South East | collected 2011 | reverse complement strand
TAAGGAGCTAGATGTAGATTTCTATACATTTAGTTTATACAAAACTTACGGTCCTCATTTAGCATTATTATATGGCAAGGAAGAAATATTAAAAGATCTACCGAATCAAAATCATGAATTTCTTGCTGGTAGTTATCCTTATACTATAAATCCAGGAGGACCTAATCATGAAGAACTTTCATCCCTTATTGGAGTTTATGAATATTTTGAAAATTTATATAACCATCACTTTGAAAAAGAAAATATTCAAACATATGAAAAAATATTTAAAATAAATAAATTAATCTCAGAATATGAGCAGGAAATTGCTAATCCAATTTTAGAATATATTTCTGAAAGAAAGGATTTAATTTTAATTGGAAAAAATAAAATACAAAATAAGAATAGAGCACCGACAATTGCTTTCATATCAAAATTAATGTCATCTAAAAAAATATCTGATCATCTGGTAAAAAATAATATAGCTACAAGAAATGATAATTTCTATGCATGGAGATGTTTAAAAAGCTTAGGAATAGATACTGATGATGGAGTTGTTAGAATAAGTTTAACTCATTACAATACAATTCAAGAGACTAATAAACTTATAAAAACGTTAGAGAAAATTTAATTATTATTTTTTAGACTATTAGTAATACTTACCGAAATAAGTAAATACATAAAGAAAATAAAAAAGAAAAATATTAGCGAGTGAATTGATCCTAATAAATAATAAATTAGAAAACCGCTGATGCTACATAAGACTGAAACAAAAACTAAAGTTAAAGGTATTAATTTATTAGGAAAATTGCTACTAATTAGTAGGTAGTGTATATGTCTTCTATCTGGTTTGAAAGGGTTTTTGCGATCAATTATTCTTTGTGTAAATACAGTAAGAAAGTCAAATGTGGGCATTGGCGCTGCCCATAATGTTAGTACTGGATGAAAATATCTATTATCCGGCATCGTAAAATATATTAAATAACATGAAATCAAAAAACCCATCGAAGCAGATCCACAGTCTCCCAAGAATGTCTTAGGTACAAAGAATCCATGATTTGATATCATAAATCCTATTAGTGCAAAAATTAGGAAAATAAGAGGCTCAAGATTATCTAAATTATCATTCATATAACTAAAAATTATAATAGAGAATAAACAATTCAATATATATCCAGAAGCTAGTCCATCAAGGCCATCAGAAAAATTAATTGCATTCATGTAACCAATAATAGTAAGACAAGTTAGAACTATTCCAAATCCACCTAGAGAAACATTTGTGTTTAAATAATCACCTATGTCAAAAATACGTATTCCAAATCCTAATATTACAAGGCATGAAATAATCTGAAAGAATAATCTTTCAGTAATACCTAAACCAAACTTATCATCATATAAGCTTACAAAAAAAACAATAAATGAGCAGAGAAAGATAATTTTATGAAAATTATTTGTATCAATTATTAAAAAAAATAATACAAATGTAGCGTATATACTAATACCACCAACCAAGGGTATTTCACCAACATGAGTTTTTCTTTCATTTGGTATATCAACTAACTTAATATTTTTACCAAATATAGAAAATAAATATAAAAAAATTATATTTATTATAAATAAAAATCCTAAAACTATTAAAAAATTTTTATCAAAATTTAAGTTCATTTTTTATTTTTAAGGTAGTTAACTGACAAAGGTATATTGTTATTATTATCTTTTAATGCATTTATTGCATCATTAATATTATATCCATATTTATTTTGAATTATTTTTGCGTTAGATATTACACTTTCTTCAACTGCTATTTTATATTGCTTTTGACATTTAAAAAAAATAGTTGGAGAAACTATTTTTGGGACAAAATTAAATGGAGATGAATAAATTTTGACATTATAAAAATATCTAAGCGTATAATATAGAACCCTCCAGTCAAACCCTTTGTGACCATCATAATGTGGCTCAAATTTATCAATTGAATAAAATGAAGAATAGATAGTTTCCAAAAATGTGTATTCTTTATATCTAAAATAACCCATAAGGAAACTTCCTAAATTTTTTAATAAAATAGCAGGCCCTATCTCGTTTGGAACATTTACTAATAGTAATTTAAAATCTATATCATTCAAAAGATTAATAACATTATTCCTTTTTTCTAAAGGTATGTGCTCAAATGTATCAAAAGAAATAATTACATCAAATTTTTTATTAGTTTTAAGAAATTCTTCACAATCAATTTGTAGGGATTTAAATTGATAATTAGAATTATATCTTTTATTCGCTTCTTCTATAAACTCCTGCCTAATATCTATACCAGTATACTCAATATTTTTAGAAAATTTTAATAAATCAGGGAAGACTAATGCTGGTCCGCAACCAATATCTAAAATTGTAATTTTTTGATTTTTGTCTAGATTGGATAGACATTTAAGAAGGATTTTGTTTTTATGAGAATGCAAGTATTTTGTAATTAAATTAAATTCTAAAGTCTTTTCATAAAATGTTTTAGTCATAAATTTTTTTTAATATCCTTTAAAATTATAATAAACAATTGCTAAAATCTCTCTAAATATTGCATTTAGAAAATATACACCTCTATTGATATTAAATATTTTATTCTTATCATAATCCTCAAAATTATTAATTGGAAAAAATAATACATTTTTATCAAATTGTTTTATATATTTATTTACTCTGGGAGTATGAAAATCGTCTGTTATTATTATTAAATCATTTTTAAATTTTTTGATATTATTGTTAATGATTTGTATATCTTCAATAGTACTTGAGGATTTACCATATATAAATGTATAATTTTTATTGATATTTTTAAGAATTATATTTTTTTCAACATCTTCTTTATCATTAATAAAAAGAATTTTATCTACAATAATTTTTTCTGTTAAAACTAAAAATTTTTCACTTCTTTTTAGATAATTACCTCCTAAAATTACTACATCATATTTATTACCATAAACTATGTTTGTGTTAGGGTTATTTATTGAAGAATATTTTTTTAAAAAAAAGTTTTGAAAATATACGTTAGAAATAAGAAGAGTAATTACTAAAAAAAAAATATTGATTTTGATCAAATTTTTAAAATAAATATTTAAAATTATTATAATTATAAAAAAGGTATGAAAATCAGCGATAGATTTTATTGTCGTCTCCAACATGTTGTTAATATTTTAATATTTTTTCCAAAGTGAACTATTAACATAATCAATATAACTATAAATTATTTTTACAATTTTAGTTGAAACATTTTCAGTATTATAATCTTTGATTAAAGTTGAAGAATTAAGGCTATTATTAGATAATATTTCTAAAGAAGTTTTAAAAGTATTAAGATTTAAATCATTATAAATTACTGTACCCTCTTCTACTCCCTCAGGTCTTTCATGAGAACCTCTTAATGAAATTGCTTTTAAATTTAGGATTGATGCTTCTTCAGTGATGGTTCCACTATCTGAAATGATCACCTTGGCATTTAATTGAAGTTTTAAATAATCCAAAAATCCAAAAGGCTTAGAAAAAATTATATTTTTAGGAAATTTATATTTTAAGTTACGTATTCTATTCAATGTTCTAAAGTGCGTTGATATTATTACTTTGTATTTTTTATTAGATCCAAGAAAATCTATAATTTCAAAAAATTTTTTAATTCTATTTTTGTTATCTACATTTTCCTCTCTATGAAATGACACTAAGTAATAATAATTTTTTTTTAATTTTAATTTATTTAATATGTTAGATTTGTTTGCATTTTTTAAATAATATTTTATGACTTCTTTCATTGGGCTTCCAACCTTTATAACTTGATATGGTTTTAAACCCTCATTTAATAGATAATCCCTTGCTATAGTAGAATATGTAAGATTTATATCGGAGATATGATCAACAATTATACGATTATTTTCTTCAGGCACTCTTTGATCAAAACACCTATTGCCAGCTTCTAGGTGGAAAATAGGAATTTTAAGTTTTTTTGCAACAATAACTGAAAGACAACTATTAGTATCTCCTAAAACAAGAATTGCATTTGGTTTTATTTTTAAACATACTTTTTCAAATTTTATCAAAATATTTCCAATTGTCTCTGAAGGAGTCTTCTTTGCACAATTTAAGTACTCATTTGGTTTTTTTAATTTTAAATCTTTAAAAAAAATATCATTTAACTCATAATCATAATTTTGCCCTGTATGTACTAATGTATGGTCAAAAAATTTATCAAGTTTTGGAATAATCCTTGAAAGCTTAATGATTTCTGGTCTTGTTCCAACAACTGTTATTAACTTTATCATAGATACTTTTTAATTATATCTAATTTTGATAATAGTTTTTTTACTTGTATTTCATTTAATTGATTTGTGTTATGAGATGAATATGGTGATAGATTTTCACTTACAATATTCCCTTTTTTAAAATACTTATTATAGTTTAAATCTCGATTATCTGCAGAAATTCTAAAATAGCTCTTAAACTCTTTAGTAAAGAACATTTCTTCAGATGAAATTAAAGTTTCAAATAATTTTTCACCATGTCTTGTTCCAATATTTTTTATTGGTGTTTTTGAATTAAATAGGCTTTTAAGTGATGTTGCGATATTTATTATATTACTGGCAGGGGCCTTCGGAACAAAAATGTCACCAGGTTTTCCATTTATAAAAGCATTTAAAACTAAATCAATAGACTCATCCAAATTCATCATAAATCTAGTCATTTTTGGATTTGTAATAGTAATACTTTTATTTTTAATTATTTGGTCTACAAAAAGTGGTATTACTGATCCTCTAGAAGCCATTACATTTCCATATCTAGTTGCGCAAATTATTGATTGATTCTTTTTATATTCTATAGTTTTTGAAACCATTACTTTTTCCATCAAACCTTTTGTCATACCCATTGCATTAATTGGGTATACTGCTTTATCAGTACTAAGAATGACACATTTTTTAACATTATTATTAATTACAGCTTTCATCACATTATCGGAACCAAGGATATTAGTTTTAACTGCCTCTAATGGATAAAATTCACATGAAGGAACTTGTTTTAATGCTGCGGCATGAAAAACATAATCAACATTTTTAGTTGCTGTATAAACACTTGAATAGTCACGAACATCACCAATATAAAATTTAATTTTTTTATTTGAAAATTTGTTACGCATTTGATCTTGCTTTCTCTCATCCCTACTAAATACTCTAATTTCACTAAATATATTTACTGGTATCCTTTTAATTAAAGCTTGACCAAAAGATCCGGTTCCACCAGTAATAAGTAAATTTTTATTTAAAAATTTTTTTGTTATGTTATTCATTATATTTTTTCATTTCGTATAACATTTGATCCCAATTTTTAGTTTTGTACTTTATAAAATGTTTAAACACATTTGATTTTAAACTTCTGTCTATAATATATTTATCATCTTTTAAAATTAATATTTTCTTTCCATATAATTCATTAATTTTTGCAAGCAAACTATACTTACTTATTTTTTTTGATGATAAATGAAATATTCCACTTTGAAAATTATTTTTTTTGATAATATTATCATGAAGTATTTTTGCTAATTCAAGAGTAGTAAAACCGCTAAAATAGGCTTTGCTGTAACCCTTTATTTTTTTTTTCCGACTTAAAAACCATTCTAAAAGACCTTTTTTATCTCTATTTGAATGTCCTATAATTGATGTTCTTATCGTAAGTGAGTGCTTTGATTCGCATTCACCTAAAATCTTAGAAATACCATACAAATCATTGGCATTTGTCGCATCTTCTTCAACATAATTTCCTTTTTTGCCATCAAATACACAATCTGTGCTAATATGTATTAGTTTGCAATTATTTATTGTAGCAATTTTTTCAATTATTTTAGGAAAATATGAATTTATATAAAATGTCTCTAAAATATTATTTTCATTTATTGAACTTTTGACTAAACCTATTGAGTTAATAATATATCTAGGCTTGATCGTTTCAACTATTTTATTTAGCTCATTTTCATTTTTTAAATTTTTAATTATTTTAATATTTTGAGTATTCTTACTATATTGTTTATTTTTTCTACTAGCTCCAAATATTTCAAAATTATTTTTTTCTCTAAAATATTTATATAACATGTTTCCTAATAATCCCGTTATTCCAAAAATTAATATTTTAGATTTTTTTTGTTTATTCATATTTATGTATTATTTTTGATTTCTTTTATTAACTTTTTTATTATAATTTTAGGGTGAAAATTTTCCATAAAATATTGTTTTCCCCTCAATCCCATTTCGTTTAATTCACCTGAATTCATTTTAGATAAATTAATTATAGCATCAGCTAAGGCAATATCATTTTCAGGTTCACATACAATACCAGATCTAGAGTTTTGAATTATTTCTGCTGTTTCTCCATTTATACTTGCCAATATTGGCCTTCCACATGCAAGATAATTCTGAAATTTACTAGGAATTGTTGAATTTAAAATTTCATCCTTTACTAATGATATATAGAGGATTGATGAAATGTTTAGTAAATTAATTAAATCAATTTCATCTATATAATTTGTAAAAACAATATTTTTTAAATTTAAATCTAAAGCATTTTTTTTTATATTATCATATTCACTTCCAGTACCAATTAAAAATATTTTTATATTCTTATATTTTTTTAATTTTATAGAGGATTTAACTAAAGTTTGTATAGATTGAGCCTTGCCAATATTACCAGCATAAACAATACTGAAAGAATTCTCTATTTGATATTTTAAATTATCCAGATTATTTATTCTATTATTATTAGTTTTGTTAATTAGATATTTATCATTACCAGGATTTGGTAAATATTTTACATTAACATTTTTCACTCTTCTTTCTATAATATTTTTAAATTGATTTGATTGAACTAAAAGAAGGTCATTATTTTTATAAATAAAGTTCACAATTCTATTTATTGTTCTTAATATAAATTTATTTTTTATATGACCTGTTGAAATAAGAACATCTGGCCACAAATCTTGGACCCACGTAATCACTTTAATATTTTTTATTTTTGAAAAAAAAATGCCTATTAAGGATTGAATTATTGGAGATGGGGCGTAGACTAAAATTAGATCATATTTTTTTTTGAACATAATAATAAATCCAAAAAAAACTGCACTAAAGACAAATGATAAATAATTTAATATCATATTGATTGATTTTCCTTTTTTTCTTGGAAAAATTGGAACACGATAGATATTTACATTATTGTATTTTTCTTTTTTAAAACTAAAAGCTCGATAACCATTATAAATAATACCTTTTGGATAGTTTGGTTGACCAGTAAGGACATCAATATTTATATTATTAGAATAAAGCATTTGAGTAACATTATTTATTGGAAAATTCTCAGGCCAATAATTATGAGCAATTATTAATAGATTTAGTTTTTTCATTCTCATTTATTTTAATAAAAAAATTATGATATTTTAATACACAATCTTCCCAACTATAAGTTTTAAATTCTTCATTTAGTTTTTTAGATCTTGAACTTAGATACGCTATATTAGAATATAATTTTATTATTACATTTTGTACACTTTCATTATCATTTATATTAAAATAATCTGCATATTCTCCAAGAATTTCTTTAAACACGACATAATTGTGACATGCTATTGGTAAATTACAAGACGCTGCTTCTATGAGAGGAAGTCCAAAACTTTCACATTCGGATGGAAAAATAAAACAATCAGAATTTTTGTAATAATTAAATAGTTCTTGTTGATTTAGATTATTCCTAATAATTAATTTTTTAAAATTATTTTTATTTGAAAAGTATTTAGAAAAATCAATATTAATATTAATTTCAGAAAAAATTAAATATAATTTAATATTAAAACCATTATCGATTAGATCATTAAAAATTTTAATTAATTTTATGTGATTTTTGTATGGCTCGTATCTAGAAACGTATAACAATTTCATGGGATTATCAGCGCTAAATTCATTATATTTTTTTAAGAATTTAAAATTCTTATTATGACCATGTAATATAACTTTATTTTTAAAATTAGTTTTAAAACCATTTTTCTTAATAATATCTAATGACGATTGACTCATAAATATGACGCCAGAAGAGCGTTTGAATGAATTAATAAAAAGATGAGATTGAATTTTTAATTTTATTCTATTTTTAAAATTATATTTAATATGCTGATCTATTGAAAAAGGTAGCATGTTTTGACATAAAACTATGTAAGGTCTAAAATTACCAAAATATATAGAACCTAGTATTATTAATATATTAGATTTAGATAATTTTTTTTTGCTTAAATAAAAAATTTGCCATAAAATTTTAAGGATAAGATTTTTTTCGATAATTTTGTTTATTTCTTTTTTTTCAATGTATTTATCATGCCTTAATTTATTTAGAGTATCCTTGTTGCTATAAATTATAATTTTATTTTCAATATTTTTAACATAAAAATCTACTAGATTTTGTAAATGTATTAAACCTCCGCCTTCTGCTTTTATATTTGATGCATCAATTGTAATTTGCATATCTTAATCTAATTTTTTAATTTCAATTGAATTTTTAAATGAAATAAAAAAAAGTATTACCATAAAAAAAACTTTTGAAGAGAAATATAAATCAAAGGTTATTCCAGCTAAAATTGTATAAATAATAAAAAATAAAGGTAACTTTCTTGATAAAAAAATAATAATAAAAGTACCTAATAATCCAAATGCAAATATACATCTTAGGATAAAAGATTCATAATATATATATTGGTTGCCCATTCCAAATATTATATTTGAATATGAAGATTTATATTCAACTAATAATGGTAACCAATATTTTAATCTTAAGATAATACTGTAATACATAGCAATATCAGGTGTATTTGAAGTATGTGGTACTGTTTCAAAAACCAAAAATTCATACATAAGATTAAGTAAGTAGATAAAATCTATAGATAAAAGTTTTTGTATGAAATAACTGTGCTGAACAATATTGAAAAATAAAATATTTAATAAAGGTATGGCTAATATATAAATTAATACAAAATTTATTTTCTTATACAGAATAAAAACTCCAACGCTAAATATAAAATAGATTAATAAAGTATTAAGTGTATAATTAAATAAGTAAAACATATATATATTGAAGAGTGATAAAAAAAGAAGAATTAAATATCTGTAATTTAATTTTAAAAATAATAAAGCTACAACAAAACCAATAAAATTACTTCTTGTTTCAGCAAAGTATAGGCAAAGGATTGTCAAGATTAAATAAAAGACAATTTTAAGATTAAAAATTTTTTTATTAATAAAAAATAAACCAAAAAAAGCTAGACTGGTTGTTGCTCCTAATTCCCAAGGCCCACCAGTCAAACCCATTGGTCTTCCACCTATCCTATCATCACCTGGTGCAAAAAAACCTCTAGAATTTACATAACCAATTAAATTATATTCTTGCAATATAGCAAATATAAAATTTATAAAAATAAATAATTGAAAGAAAATATTTAGATTTTTTTTTGAATAGAAAAAATTAAGTGCTAAAATTACAAAAAATAAATATTCAATAAATCTAATGAAGACTATAATACTTATATTGAGAGAAATATATTGGTGAACAAAACTATCATTATTAATTAGAATGATAGCTATTAAAGATGTAAAAATAATATAAGGAAAAAAAATAAATACATTTGTAAATTGACCTTTAAAATTAATTTTCAAAATCTGAAAATTAAATATAACAAAAATCATAAAAAAAAATATTAAAATATCGAATATTTGAATTCCTTGCCAAAATCCTGGTAAATAAAAAATATTTATTTTAGGTAAAATACAAATTATTGGAACTGATGATACAAATAAAAGGTAGGTAATTGATTTCTTAAATTGATCACTATATTTTAATTTTATCATTATATTTAGACAATAATAGAATTTGATAGATATATATATTCATCACCACCCATTCCTCTTTTAAAAAAATTAATTCCATTTTCTTTGATAAGGTCAAGGCCACCTAAATCTAATGTATCTATTTTTTTTTCTTTAAGATAAATGATTGATTCCCACAACAATAGATTGTTGATATTTCTTTTGTTTGATATTTTATCAAAAATACCTGCTAAATAAGTTGCAGAATTTCCAGTTATATAGATACATATTTCACCAGCAATTTTATGTTGAAATTGAGCTTGAATTACTACAATTTTTTCGTATTCATTATTATTATTAAAG
>MDTG01174357.1_pt1 | contig 10205 bp, 10 predicted proteins | sample 811421 | NCBI WGS metagenome assembly MDTG01 (sample SAMN05326645, study PRJNA326480) | marine metagenome | isolation source: seawater | place: Pacific Ocean: South East | collected 2011 | reverse complement strand
TTATTGCGCATGCCCTTGTAGCTCAGTTGGTAGAGCAATTGATTTGTAATCAATAGGTCCGCGGTTCGAATCCGTGCGGGGGCACCATCACTCAATTAATCATTTTTAAAATTTTTAATTAAATCCCCGTAAGGACTATTTAATACTGATTTACTACCCAAATATTTTGCTCCATGTTTTGTTAAGTTTTCTAGATTTGTACTAATTAAAAAACCTTTTTCATCAACTACATCAACAAAGTCATTTTCAGAAATTTGAGAAATAAGCGAAATATAGTTTTTCTTTGGAATTTTAGAGATTAAATCTTTTTCATTAATTAAATTAAGACTATTGATTCTGTTTTTTTTATTAATTCTTTCATCTTGACTTAATCTAGCAAGCCAATTTAAATTATATCCAAAAGATATTGTTCCTACATAAAAAATTTTTTTATTATCAGCTTCTACTTTTTTAATATTTGATGAAACACAATCTAATTGTTCATTTCCAAATGCATAAACAATTATGTCGGCTTCGCTATATAAATCATTAAAAACTAAATTTTTAAATGTGTCTGATTCTATACAACTTAAAATCTCATCTCTATATACAACCTCAATCTTTTTGGCATTGAAAGTTTCATTTGTTATATTTATAAAATCTCTAGCGTTACAATTTCCTATTACTAGAATCTTTAACCTGCTATCATTAGAAAATTTATCTTTTTTAAATATTCTTATATTTTCATTATAATTCATTACATTTAAATGACTGTTAAATTTATCATTAACAATTAAATCTACATTTTTATAAAATTTTGAGGGAATACCATGAGTAAAGTGTAAATACGATCCTATTATAAGTAAAATAAAAGAAGTAGTAAATGATGCTGTAAAAATGAACTTCCTACTAAAATTATTTCTATTCCTAAATGGTTTTTCAATATACTTCCATGAGAAGAACGCAAAGGTCATTGTTATAATAATCAAAAATAAATAAATATTTATGGATAAAGCATCTTTTGAATATAATTTTGCAAACGCAAAAATAGGTTGATGAAATAAATAAGCGCTATAACTTATTAATCCAATACCTGTCACAATTTTAAAACTTAAAAGACGCTGAACAATTGTTCCTTTATCGGCATATACTATAATTAATAAAGTTCCAATTGTTGGAACTAATGTATATAAACTTGGAAAAGGTGTCTCTCTGTCAAAGAAAACCACTGAATAAGTTATTAAAATTAAACCAAGTAAACTTAATAAATTTTTAAACTTTCTTTCATTAAATGTTCTAAGATAAAATGATGCAAAAACACCCAACAATATTTCCCATGCGCGAGTTTGTATTACAAAAAAACCAACCTCAGGTTTGTTAGAAGAATACCATTGAGCCAAAATTAAGCTTGATAAAAATAAAACTAGTAAACTAATTAAAATCCATTTTTTTCCATATTTCCAAAATAATAAAAGAAATACCGGGAAAAAAATATAATACTGTTCTTCAACACCTAACGACCAAGTATGTAAAAGAGGTTTGAATTCAGATGCTCCAACCCAATAACCATTTGTTAGAGATAATAAAATATTGTTAGAAAAAAGTGTTGTTGCTACAATTGATTGTCCAAAATTTTGAAATTCATCTGGCAACATCCAAAAGTATCCAAAAAAGAAAGATAAAATAATTACAAAATATAAAGCTGGTAGTATTCGTCGAGCTCTACGTTCATAAAAATTTAATAGACTAAAATTTTTTTTCGTTAAATCATTTAATATTATAGTTGAAATAAGATATCCGCTTATTACAAAGAAAATATCAACACCAACATAACCACCTCCAAAAAATTTAACAAAACCTGCGTGAAAAAAGATTACTGGGAATACAGCGACGCAGCGTAAGCCGTCTATTTCACTCCTATGTTTAAAAGGAGTAGTAACCTGTTTATCATAAATATTTTTTAACATAAATTTTATTAATTTTAGATAAACAACATAATAAATTTAATTTTTTATTATTCAGTATTAATTGATTTATAATATTCTTCCCAGTTACCTACATCGATCCATGAGTTGCTTGAAACATTAAATAACCCAATTTTTTTTTGTGAAGACTTGAGTTTTGAAATTAATTTATTCATATCATATTTTTTTGTTGGTATTAATTTTATCATTTCTTTATTGATTACATACATTCCTGAGTTAACAAGTATTCTTAAATTGGGTTTTTCCTCTAAATTAACAAAATTATTTTTTTTATCTTTTTTACAAACTCCATAGGGAATATCGAATTTTTTAAGAGAAGCTACAATTGTTATGTCAAAATTATTTTTTTTATGGAAATCAATAATCTTTGAATAATCAGTATTTATTATTGTATCACAATTAGTAAGAATGAAAGTTTTACTAAGTTTACTATGAAAATATTGCAAGGAACCTACGGTGCCTAAAGGCTTATTTTCATGATAATATCTAATATTTTTTTTATATTTTGTTTCATTTAAATAAGACTTAAGTAATTGACCTTTAAAATTAATTGTTACCCATAAATTTGTTAGGCCATAAGAAAGAAAATTTTCAATAATTTTGTTTATAACGGGCTTACCTTTAATTGGTATTAACGGTTTTGGTAAAACTTCTGTGAATGGTGTCATACGGGTACCAAGACCACCTGCCATTATTACAGCACTTATATTTTTAAGACTTTTGTTGAGTATTTTTTTTTTACTTCTTTTTACTATGTTTTTATTTTTTAAAAAATCTCTTAGGGAAATTATTTTAATAATCTTTTTTTTTTTATTGATTATAGGAATAAACTCAAATTTTTTTTTTGAAAATAATTTAGAAATTTGATTTTCGTATTTGTGAAAATTATCAGAATAATAAAAAGTACTATTTTGATTATATATATTTTTTATTTTTGATGATAACTTTTTTTTTTTTAAAAGTTGTCTTCTTATATCACCGCTAGTAATAGTTCCCAAATATGACAGATTATTATTTACAACTATTAATGTATTTTCACCAACTTTGGAAAATTTTTTAAGAGCCGATGAAATTGTTTCACTATTTTTAATTAATAGATTATTCATTAACCTCTATCCATGAGTAAAATAAAGGCTTCAGCATATTTAAAACCAGATTGTGAACCTCTAATTGTTCCTAGGGATTCTATTGATTTAACTGATCTTGGAAAAGGGTTTTTACCAATTTCACTTTTATAAATTTTCATTATTCTAATTTTTTTTTTAATAAATTCTGAAATATCTATAAATTTATTTGGCTTAAACACTTCATTAGAAGTAATATTAAACTCTGTTTCAGAAATAGTTTCATAACAATAAATTTTTTTTAAATATGGGTATCTAAACCATTTTCCAAGTGCATTGTAAGTTTTGCCTATTATCTGATGATCACTATGAGCATCGCCATAAAAAGGTACATACAAAATATTTGGTTTAATTTTATTTAAGATTTCTGTCAAAGGATCAATTATTTTAGTTAATGATATTTGATCTAAATTTTTTGGTGGAAGTTCTAAAGAAAAAAGTTTATCAAATTTATAGCTTTTAAATACTTTTTTTATTTCTTTGTCTCTTATTTTAATTTGTTTTTCACTCCAATCATCGCCTGATTTCATCGACGTTATACAAATCCAGTAAACTTTATCTCCATTTTTTTTATGTTTTAGTATAGTACCGCCACAACCTAATGTTTCATCATCTGCATGTGGTGCAATTACACAAATTTTATTCATAGGTAATTTATATCTTTAAATACGATTTTGGGTGAGGACTTAATTATTTGGATTGCAGAATCTGCACATTTAATAATTGGTTTATTTTTTTTATTAAATAATATTTTTCCAGGTTCTACAATTTGCATATTTTTAATTTTTTTTATTTTCCATATTTTATATATTTTATTTTTGTAATGCAAATGAGCTCCTGGATAAGGATAATTTAAAGCTCTAACAAGTCTAGATATAGCTTCACCGCTCATTCTCCAATCTATTTCACCATCTTCAAAAGTTCTTTTTCTCAAACTAGATTTATTTTTTTTATCATTTTTAAAAAAAGACAATTTATTATTTTTAATTTTGTCAATTATATTCATCACTTGTTTTTGTGATTTATTGATAATTTTTTTATAAAGATCAAAAGCTTCATCATTGCTATTAATCCTAATCAATTTTTGGTCAATGATAGGACCGTCATCTATATTTTTGTTAATTTTAAAAAAAGTTGATGCAGTAGATTTTGCACCTAAAATTATAGGCCAAATTATTGGATGACGACCGCGTAATTGAGGTAATTTTGATGGATGAAATCCAATTACATGTTTTTTTGCAATTGAAATTATTTCCTCACCTAATATTTGCGACCAACCAAAACAAAAAATATAATCAGGGGATTTTTTTTTAATCCAATTCACACTTTTATTTGAATTTATTTTTTTTGTATAATGAAGTGGTATTTTATTTTTTTTACACAGACTTGTTATATCTTTAAAGTCTGAATTAAAATTTGATTTTTTTGTAGAAACAGCTCCAATTAGGTTTACTTTTTGTTTAATTAAAGTTTTAAGTAAATTATAAGATAATATAACGTTTCCTATAAATAAAATTCTCATATTTTAAAATCTAAATCATAAAAGGTTTTTTTTAAGTTAGTTTTGTTTATCAACTTTTTAATAATCTTAAAAGATTTCTTTCCAGCCCCTCCATTTCCATAAAAATTTTTATTTTTTCTACAGATTTGAGAAAATTTTTTTGATAGACCTAAATTAATAGAATTTATTATTGCATTCTTTGTGGGCTTACAATCAATTATACTCCTATCCTTTAATCTTCCATTTTGCCTATCTCCAATATTTATAGTTGGTAATTTAAAAAATGGAGCCTCTGTTATTCCACTTGATGAATTTCCAATGACCAAGTTCACTGTATTTAGCATTGAATAGTATTTCTCTTTTCCTAAAGACCTAAAAAAATAAGCATTTGAATTTTTTTTTATAAATTTGTTAATTAATTGAAAAATAACTTTATTGTTTGCGTCAAAATTTGGGGAAGTAAAAATAAATGTTGTATCTTTATATTTTGATAAAGCCTCAAGTAAATTTGTGAATTGAGATTTAGCCGTATTATTTTCCAAAGTAACCGGATGAAAAGTTATTAAAAAACTTTTATCATTAAATTTTATATTTAAATCTTTGGCTAATTTTTTTCTATTAAGTTTTTTTGTAGACTTAATGATATCTATACCCATTCCTCCTACATTAAATACTCTATTTGGATTTTCTCCGAGTTGTATTACTCTTTTTCTATAAATTTCATTTGCAACAAAATGTAATGATGAAATTTTTGTTACAGCGTGTCTAATAGATTCATCTATAAGACCTTCTGTTCTCTCACCACCATGAAAATGGTAAATTGGTATCCTGAGAAAATGAGCAGCAATTGCAGCTCCCAAAATTTCATATCTATCACCGAGTATAATTAATGCTTTTGGAGAAAATTTTTTTAAAGTACTACCAATTTTGTTTAAAGCAACAGATGTTGATTTAACTATTGAGCTCTCATTATCGCTATTATTTAAAATATTAATTTTTTTAGAAATTCTTATTCCATCTTTTTTAATTTCAACTGACGTATTTCCATGTTTTTTTGATAAGTGTGATCCTGTTGCAATAAGTTGAAGTTTAAAACCTTTGTCTTTATTAAGTAATTTAATAATATTGCTTAGTAATCCGTATTCTGCTCTTGTTCCAGTTACTACAGTAATTTTATTCATAGTCAGTCATCTACCCCTGTCTGATTAACATTATGTCTTAATTTCCATTCATTATTTACTTTTTTCCAAAGGTGCCCTGGTCTAAATTTATCACAAAGTTCATGAAAATATTCTGGATCCATATCTAAATAATCCATTACTTCAGAAAAATATTTTTCTGGAAATTCATCTTCAAATTTAGCTACTAAAGCTTTACCTTCTTCTCTAGTAATATGTTTATTTCTTATTTCTTGACTTGCATCATAAGTAGCTCTGCCAATACCAAATTTAACTCTAGCTGTATAATAGTGAAAATCATCAATCTTATCGTCAATACTATTATATTTACTGTAAGTGGCTTGCGATCTATATGGTCTAGCTTTAAACCCAGTATTTTCAACTGCATAATAGTAAGCTTCTTGTGGAGTCCATCTTAGATAGTAACCTAAATAATGTACTTGCAAATCACCTTTTTCAAATTCACCATCAATCGCTGGAATAAAATTGTACAAATCTTTAATTGATAAATTGTGTAATTCTTTTAAATCTTTCAATGATAATCCTGCTATGTATAATTGATCTAAATTTTTTGCCACCCAATATGATTTATCTCTTAAAGATTTTGTGTTTTCCACAATCGGATTTCCATATTCAGCTTCATTTTCTCCATAAAAAAGTAACGGTATATTTAGTTTAGCTGCAATCTTTGGGATTAAATTTTTTTGTCCATATATGAAAGTTTGAAATGGATGAAGTAAATTTTCTAAAGATAATTTTGTTAATTTTTTCATAACATGTCCAGACGATTTAAGTAAAATATTATCAAAACCTCCTACATCGAGCCAATTTTTCCAATTTTCATATCCATAATCTGTATACATAGTTGGAGACCATGTGATAGTTAAAGGATTCATTCCATATTTATATTTTAGCACGTGTGATTGATAAGCACTGTCTTTTCCTCCACTGCCAGGAACAATACAATCATATGAACCATTATTGCTTCTATATCTGTCTAGAAGTTTTATTAATTCTTTTTCTCGATGTTCCCAATTAATCTTCTCTTTTATTTTTGACTGGTTACATGCATCACATACGCCATTTTCATCTAAATTAATATAATGGGCACCTTTTCGATCTTTTGTGTGTTTAAATTCAGAATATGATGATGGTCTTTGATTTGAAATTACACATTCTTTACAAAATTTTACTTCATTAGGTAGATTGTAAAGTGCGTTGCTAGTCATTTTAAGTTTAAATAATTTTTAAAGTTTTTATATATATTTAGACCTTCTTTTCCACTCTTTTCTGGATGAAATTGTGTGGCGTATATATTATTAAATTTAATAGATGAACAATATTCAATTCCTCCATATGTTGTGGTGGACAATACATATTCTTCCTGAGGAATTGCGTAATAAGAGTGCACAAAATACATAAAATCTCCATCGTTGTTTGATTTTAATATAGTATTATTCCAATTATTATTTTTAGAATATATTTTATTCCATCCAATTTGTGGAACTGGTTGTGAAAGAGAAATATCTGATTTAAAATTAAATTTTACTATTTTACCATCAAGAACTCCTAAACCTTTATGATTTCCAAATTCCTCACTACTTTCAAAAAGTAAATGCATTCCAAGACAAATTCCTAAAAATGGTTTTTTTTTCTCTACAAAATTTTTAATCGTAATATCAAGCTTTAAATTTTTTAAGTTTTTCATTCCTTCTTCAAAGGCTCCAACACCAGGTAATATTGCAGCTTCTGAATTTAATATATCATCTGGATCATCTGTTATAATTGACTTCATGCCGACAAAATCACAAGCAGATTGAACACTATGTAAATTTCCTAATTTGTAATCAATAATTGCAACACTCATAAAATTCTCATCTTACATCTATATTATTTTCTTTTAAAAAAATTTTTATTTCGTTTAAAGTAATTTTTTTGATATCGTTAGAATTCTTAATATTTTTTAAAAATTCTAAATTACCTTCAGCATATGTTTGTTTTGAAATGTCAATATTTTTAATTAAAGAATAATGAAGAATAGATGCACAGGAAACTCCACTAACATTTACATTTTTAATTAAATCTAAAATGTCTGATGAACTTCCAGCTCCTCCATGAGCAACAATTGGTATCTCTATTTTTTTTGATACAGATGAAAGTAATTCTTTATCAAATCCTTTTCTTGTTCCTTCATTATCAATAGAAGTTAGAAAAATTTCTCCTGCACCACGATCCTGTACCTCAATTGCCCAATCTATAACATTAATCCCAGTATACTCTCTTCCATTATCAGTATATGCAAGATATTCACCCTTATCATTTTTGATAGCCTCTATGGCAATTACGATTGTTGAAGAACCAAAAATTTTACTAGCTGTATTAATTAATTTTGGATTATTTATTGCGGCAGTGTTTATTGATACCTTGTCTGCTCCAGCTCTTAACACGCGATTTATATCATTAACAGACCTAATTCCACCTCCTACTGTTAAAGGTATAAATATATTTTTAGCAGTTTTGGTTATAATTTCTGCGATATTATTTCTTCCATAAAGACTAGCAACAGTATCTTGATAAACTAGCTCGTCAGCCCCATCTTCATAATATTTTTTAGCAAAATAATCCGGAGCACCTAATACGCGAAGCCCTTCAAGATGAATACCTTTTACTAAATTTGGACCTTTAATATCTAGCCTGGGTATAATTCTTATATTTTTCATTAATAAATGTTAAATTTTAATTAAATAGGTTTAATTGGCTTATAGTTTTTTTTTGCCTTTTTTCCTAAAAAATACTTCCAATGCTTAATAGAAACACCTTTTTGAGATCGAAGAGGAATTAAATTTTGAATTGTAAAAATCTCACCTTTCTTAATTGGTTTGGAAGAATAAATTTTTCTTCTAATAATATTAATATTTTTTTTTTCACTATTTGATGGTTTTTTAATATTTGTACCAAGTGCTTTTAAAATATTCTTAGATGTTTCGATTATTTCCTTTAACTGTTTTACAGTTGCACTTGCAAGATGATCTGGTCCTTTGTCGTTTTTGTTTAAGGTAAAATGTTTTTCAATAACTTTAGCGCCTAAGGCAATAGCAGCATAAATTGCCTCATTACCTAATGTATGGTCAGAATACCCAATATCAACTTTTAGCTTTTCTTTAATCGTTAACATTGCTTTAATATTTGCATCTTTCAAAGGAGATGGATATTCAGTGTTGCATTGAAGCACTGTTAATTTTTTCATACTTAAGCCTGATTTTTTTAACATGTTTGTGGCATTTATTATCTCTGACATTGTGCTCATGCCAGTTGATAAAATAGTTTTTTTATTAAGTTTACCAACAGCTTCTAGGTAAGGAATATTGTCAATTTCTCCTGAAGGTATTTTAATATAATCTACTTTTAATTTTGATAAAAATCTCAAACTATTAACATCAAATGCAGATGACAGAAATTTTATTCCTTTTTTATTTGCATATTTTTTAAGAATGTAATGATCTTTTATACTTAATTGTAAATTTTTTAACATCTTGTGTTGAGAAATAAATTTTTTATTTTTTATATTTTTTTTTTGATAATGAGCTTTTGGTGTTAAAGGTGATGTTAATTTATCTGCATCAAAAGTTTGAAATTTAACATAATCGGCTCTAGCTTGAACTGCCCCGTCAATTAATTTTTTTGCTTTAGCAATACTTCCATTATGGTTTACACCAGCTTCAGCAATAAATATAACTTTTTCTTTCATGTAAACTACTTAAAAAAAGTGCTTCCAGAGCTTAAATCTTTACGCAAATAAGAACCTGCTGCCACTATACAATTATCTCCAATCTTAACACCCTCTTGTATTACAGAATTACTTCCAATAAAAGATCCTGATCCAACTTGAACCGCTCCATTAATAACTGTTGAGGTTGACACATGAACATTGTCACCAATTATTACTTCGTGTTCTATAATTGAACCAGTATTAATTATACAATTACTCCCAATTTTAACCTCACTATTAATAATTGATTTATGCATTAATATTGTGCCTTCATTTATTTTCGAACTTTTAGCTATGTATGAATTTGGAGATACGATTGTTGGTAAATCAAAACCAATAGATTTTAAATTATTAAATATTTTTAATCTTATTTCAGAATTTTTGATGAAACCTATGCCAATAAATGCATTTTTGGTTTTCTCAAATAATTTTTTTAAATCCTCATCAGTCCCTACATTTGGATATAATATTTTTTTATTTTCAACTTCATTTTCTTTTGAAACTATTCCAATAATTTTATATTTATTTTCAACTTCTATTACATCAATGCAAGATATTGCGTGTCCTCCATTTCCTATTAATAAAAGATTATTCATTAATTAACCTTATCACTCTCTTTAAATCTTTATAAGTTAAAAAATAACTACTTGGTAAACAAATAGAATTCGA
>MDTG01100006.1_pt1 | contig 10205 bp, 7 predicted proteins | sample 811421 | NCBI WGS metagenome assembly MDTG01 (sample SAMN05326645, study PRJNA326480) | marine metagenome | isolation source: seawater | place: Pacific Ocean: South East | collected 2011 | reverse complement strand
TGTCTTAACAACTTCATTTTCAATAATCAAATCATTGTTAATTGTATTATACACATTTTTCATATAATTTATTTCATACTTTCTATTTCGTTCATCATTGATATTTAAATAATTTAATATCTGTTTTAAATCTTCAGAATTTAAATGGAAAAAATATAATTTTATATAAACATCATATAAATTTTTGATTTTCTCATTAGATGGATTATAGTTAAGATTAAGTTCATGAAATATATCTATCATGTATATTTCATTATTTCTAATATAACTTTTGTCCTTATAGTCTTCTAATAATGAATTATCATCCTCCTCTCTTCTAATACGGCTACCATGTTTTTTTAAATCTTGTTTTATATTACCAATTTCACCTCTTAAATCTTCATAAACTTTAATGTTATTATTAGGTTCTATGTCAATATTTAACAATTCATTTTTTCTTATCCATTTTTGTCCCAACATAATTTTAGATATTTTTGACTTAGAATCAACTATATCAAGATAAGAATATTTTGACCATAAATAGATTCTATTTGGACTTAAATATGCTTTATGTTTCAGATTACCTGAGTTAACAAACATATCATTTAATTCAATAGAACAACATATTTTTTCTTTAATTTTTAATATTGTGTCATCATTAAATATATATTGTTCATATATATAACTTTTTTTAAATACATTTTTTAAGGATCCATCATATGTATTTTCATTATTTGTTGTTGGAAATTTAATTAATTTATTTTTTGAAGTTACATTTTTCTCATCATTTTTCATTATTTTATCAATTAATTTTGAAGTAGAAGCTAAATTATCATCTATTTCTACTTCTTTATGAATATTTTCTAATTCATCTAAATCAAATTCATCTACCTCATCAAATGTTTTATTTTTATCTAAAGTATATGATGCTTCTAAATCATCTTCCTCTTTCTCTTCAAAATTATCATCATTTTCGTTATATTCACCACCTTTTTGAAGGTCTTTCATTTGTCTATATCGTCTTTCTCTAAATCTTTTAGAACGTTGTCTTAACTCTCTTTCTTTATTAAATAAATATTGAAAGCTATACATAGATTTTTCAAAATCTGAAAATATATTTATATTATTCTCTATCCATTTTGATCCAAATTTTTTCTGTATTTCTTTTCTCCTGAAATCTGTTTTTTCTATTAAATTAAATGTCAATTCCAAATGATCTAATATATAAAATTTTAAAAACCATTTCTCGCCATAAATATTCTTAAGTTTATTTATTTCATCTAATGTTAATTCTATTAAAGCATCATAAAAATTTAAGTCTTTTATTTTATTTAGAATTTTTTTAATACCTTCATCTACATAAAATCCTACAAATATAAATAATTCATATTGTATTCTATTATTTAAATTTTTATATTTATAAATTAATTTTACTGGATCATCCATATATATTTATAAATATAAAAATTTATAATGTTTTTAATAATAAACAATCTCATGACTTAAATTTAATTTCATTTCATTATTGTCATCATTCCATGCAACTTGTAAAGGATCAAATCGTAGAATTTTTTTATAGAAATAAATAGTATTAAAAATGTTATTATGATAATTATATTTTATATATTTGAAATTTTCATAATTATTAAACAATTCATTAAACTTTGTATAATTCGTTTTATTTCTAATATGTTCTAGCCAAATAAGATTAATTGATTTAGATGGAGTTAAATTATCACATCCAAACAATATATTTGCAATTATTTTTAATTTTAAAAAATTAATATATTCTTCAAAATATTTATAATTTTTTATTTCTAATGGAAATATAAAATTATTAATTTTATCATTTATTTCTTCTTGCAATAAGTTAATTTTTTTATTCTTAAAAAATTCATCTGGTAGTAGATCGTATTCTTCCATTTATTTTAAAAATTAAATATAGCAATATGACAAATTATCAATTTTAATTATTTAGTATATTATTTGTTAACTCAATACCACAATAATCTTCAGGATGTAAATTATAATCTTTAAATACATAGACGTCACATTCTATAGCATATTTTAATAATTCTTTATTTATTCTTCTAAATAATGGAGTATGACCTATTTCTGGACATCCTACATGTGCTATTTCATGAATTGCCACATACATTAGCTCATTAACGTTATGTATTTTATCATCATTCTTAGATCTTAAGCAAAACACAATTTCTTCTCCTTTATTGATTGAATAACTTGTAAATTTTGAATTATCTGTGCTTTCTCTAAAAATAATATAATCAAATTTGTTATTTATTGTATTTATATATTCTCTTATAAAGTTACTTCTTTCATCATTACTATTCTCTATTTTATTTAAAGTATAGTCTATCATTTTTTTTAATTTAGATTTCATATCCGATAACATATTTGCCGCTTTATCTTTATCATCTAAATTTCTAACTAAATATTGCTCACCATTAAAAGACTCTACGAATGATACCTCAGATGAATGTACTAATATAAAAGTTATTAGTATCGTTAAAAATAATATAATTAGTATAGTTTCTTTCATATGTATATATATATTTAGATATTTAATAAATTAAAATTTTTTTTTATTTATAATATATATTCATGGGAAGTCAATCATCAAAATCAAATCAAGATGATTTCGAAGAAATTAATATAGATTTTAATTTGGATACAGAATCATCTGAAAATAGTATATCCGAAATTTTTACAAAATTAGAAGATAAAGTTAAAGAACATGAACAAGATCAAGTTTCAAATGATAACACAAGTCCTTTTATTAGTACTGAATTATATAATAAAATAATGAATAATGACTCTGAATTCATTGACTCATCACCTTTCATGAAAACTGAAGAATATAAACAAATCATAAATGATGAAATGGTTGGTGGTAATGAAAATATTAGAATGAGAAAAGGTAAGTTAGTTGATTCTGACGAAGATATGCCTGAAAGTAACAATTTATTAGATGACGGTGATGATGATTCATCTGATTCATCTGATTTATTAGCTGAGTTATCAAATATTACTTTAAGTTCATCTGAATATAGTGAAAGTAACAAAAAGATTGCAAAGACAGACTTTAAAAAAGAAGCAAATAAATATGGTTATACTAGACAAGTAAGAGACCCTTATGGCTTGGGAAAAAGACCAGTAAAAAAGCAAGGTAAACAAAATCTAAAAAAGACATCAAATAAAAAACAAGGTAAACAAAACTTAAAAAAAACATCAAATAAAAAGCAAGGTAAACAAAACTTAAAAAAAACATCAACCAAAAAACAAAATAAAGTAATAGAATATGACACTTCTGAAGTATCGTCACTTAACTTCAATACTGAAAATAACTCAAAAAAGACTTATGATTTCTCAGAAACCTCTGACTTATCAAATATAAAAAAAAATTACAAATTAAATAATACATCGGAAGATTCCGAAACTCCGTATAAAGTTGAATCATCTGAAATTAACACATCAGATATTAACTTAGTTTCTGTTGATTCTATAAACGGAAGAAGATACATTAACTAATTTTATATATTTAAATCTAAAAATAATTTTTTATATTTATCTGTTTTATTTATTTTTTTACTACTTTCTTCTGGAGATTCTGTATCAATATTTTCCTCAATTTTATTGTCTTCATATCCCAACTTATCAACATCAATTACGTCATCATTTAAATAATATTTTGAAAAATCTTTTACCTTAGATTTAATATCTGTTAATGAAAGTTTTGTCAACTTTTTCTTCTTATTTGTTATTTTAAAATGATTATCAATAGTTATATTTCCTTTTCTTCTATTTGTTTCTATTTCAATTGCTTCTTTGAATATAGCTTCAGGGTCATCTACTAACAATTCTAAAAATTGAACTGTCGGATTTTTTATTTGATTTGTTAAATAAAAAAGATAATCCACTCTCAATTTCTTTTCAATTATATAATCAGGATGTTCTATTCTATCTCCTTGTAACATATTTTTTTTTTCTGGTACAACTATAGCTACATATGGTACTCTTTCGTTAATTTGAGGTGCACTACCTTCATCCCTTTCCCTCATTCTATCTGCTAAACATACATGAGCAATACGAGTTCTATCTTTATAATCATTTTTTAAAGTTTTTGATGTTACAAAATTATACAAAGGATATTTTCCTTTTAACAAATCAGATATAGAATCTTTTATGTATTCAACGGCTTTCTCTACATTTACTTCATTTAACAAAATATCAACCATTCCACCAACAATTTTTTTTACTATACGTGCATTATCACGTCTCTTTAAAACAATTCCCATACTATTTTGTTTATATTTATTTTTATCAAATTCATATTTATTACCAACATATCGCTTCTTACTTAAAATGCAAAACGGATAAAATGTTTTCTCATATTCTAAATCTTGTGGAGCATGCATTTTCTTTTTTATAAAATTCCCACCAATTACACCTAGCTCTATTGCAAATTCTAATGCCTCTTTTTCTTCATAATATTTTTTATCTATTTTAAGACCAAAGTCAATAAATACAGAATCTGTATCACCATATATAGTTTTTGGTTCTATTGTACATTTTCCAATAATTTTTAAAATTTTTTCCTTAATATCATTTATAAATTCTTCATTATTTAGATGATCTACCAATTCACTCTTTAATATATTTTCTAACTTATCTTTGTCATTATTTTTAAATGCTGAATACAGACCCATAATAATTTCAGGAAATGTTATTTCCATATAATCTCTTGCTAATTCTAACATTTCTCTTCCTGTTGATGTCGTAGACGCTGCAATCTGTTTAAAATATATCGGACTTACAGATGATCCAATTTGACCATATAAAGAATTTGCAGTTACTTTATATGCAAGTTGTTGACCATCATAAATTGACTTCATAAATGCATCATTTTCTTTACCCATTAGTTTTTTTGTTGCTTTTCTTTGCTTTAGTAACTTAGATAAAATAGATGGCATTACACCCATCGTACCGTCCTTATTTTTGGCATATCTACATTCTGTGAATGAACCGTCTGCATTTCTATATTTACAATCATAATATACATAATCAGGATGGTTATCATACTTATCATTATCTACAAATGTTTCATGTGACAAATTTTTATGAATCATTGATGAAGGATATAAAGATGCATAATCTAACACTGCTATAGGTCTCTTATAAAATCCAATTGTAGGCACAAATACTGTTGCTCCTTCATAACCTACATTTGTTTCATTTTCATCTTTCTTTACTACTGGAATTAAGTAATTCATTTCTCTACATTCCTTAGCAACTAAACTAAAAATTTTAATTCCTTGACCTCTAAAAAATAAAAATGATAATGGGACAATACAAACATTTGCCATACCAATATTATTAATTACTACACACAATCTTGCCATTAATTTATTTACTAACGCACAATCTTGTATACAATATTCTGCAATAATTTTTCTATCTTTTGAATCACCTTTTTGCAACCTAAAAATATCATGTGGCTTTACATCATCTTTAGCAAGTGTCCATGTTAATTTATTGTCATCTGTTATGGGCGCTTTATCTAATGTAATTGTATTACCACGAATATCTATTATTTTAAATTTTTTACCATCTTCCACTAGCTCTTCTTCAGAATCAATAAATTTTATATAACCATTTAATCTCAAATCATCCGTTTTGTCAACTTCTAATATATTATCATTTTTAGATATAACTTTGCCCTTTAAAAATTCTTCAGCTACAGAATCTAATTTGTATGAATTTAGTTTATAATCTTTCATTACTACCTTCATTAAATCTATTTGAACTCTTCCATGTGCATTATAATATCTTATTTTATTATCTCCCAATGCACTAGATGATAACTGAGTATCAATAAACTCACATTTGTATTTTCTTAATCTTGAAAACTGTCCAAATTGTTCCTCTATGCCAAGAAATTTCGCTCTATCATATAAATATTTGTTATCAAAACCATATATGTTATAACCTGTTATAATATCTGGATCTTCTTTATTTATTAGCTTTTGCCATGCAAGTAATACATCTGACTCGTCTTCATATGATTCCACGGTCGCACCATCTATAGGATCACATGAACCTAAAGTAATAATATGTTTAAAATAACATTCCTCCTCACCGTTATAACTAAAAGTTGTTCCTATTTGAATTATTTTATCAGAACTTCTAGTTGCTTGAGGAAAACTACCATCTCCGCTAGTACATTCTAAATCAAAAGATGCTATTTTTATCTTACTTATTGATGTATCTTCTAATCCTTTTACATCTGTCCATTCCACTTCAAATGCCATATCAGTATTAAATCCTCTTTTTGGTAATTTATTATATTTATCTATACTAACCCATCCACATGCATTAATATTCTGTATGTGCATAAATCTTAACAATGGCGGAATATTACTTTCATATATTTGATATTTATTCCATGAATTATTTTCCAAACCAAAAATTCGATGGCTTGTATTAAACATCCAACTGTATTTCCTCATTGCTGTAAAACTATTAAAAACTAACCTCAGAAATTTAAATCTTTTTCCAGCTGTAAAGCCATATAATTTATATTTTTTGACAGTGTCATGTGCTATAATACTATTTCTAAATTTTCCATATGTTTTATTTTTTATATAATTTAAAAATTTATTTATATGAAATTCATTCCATTTTCTTGGAATTTCAACATAGAAAAATGGCGTAAAGCCATTTATTTTTACATATATAGATTCGTCATTTTTTGTTCTTCCAAAGCATTCAATTACAAATTGAGACTCTCCTTCTATATCATCATCTTCGCAATCATCGTCAATATCATCTTTAAAGTTCCAATCTAATACATTGAAAGTTATATTATTTTCTTTATTCATATATAAAATATATTTGTTATTATTTAAGTTTAATACATTTCATTTTTTTTAAATAAAAATTATATATATATTATATATGAAACAATATAACCTAATATATCCAATTTTGTCTGATACTTTAGTAATATATAATGGTGATAATCCAAAAGAAATTGCAATAAAAATATTTAAAAAATTAGTTTATAAATATAAAGATATAAGAATATGTTTACAAGATAATGAAACAAAACAGTTCATTTATTATGTAGGTACAACAAGAGATAAACTTGACATTTATGAAAATTTATTCAATGATGTTTATCCTAATCAAATAGGAGGAAGTATGTCATATCCTCAAGATTTACCAAAACAAATTAATTCTTTAAAACAAGATAACTTAACAGCTAAAATCAACAGCTCTTCAATTATGCCACAAAATAAATCACAAATAATAAATCAAGATAGATATCCAAAACAATTTAAAGATAATAATCAATATTCTAGTATTTATGATTCAAAAAATACAGATCCTTCTTTTAAAGATAAAAATTTTGTAAAAAATATTAATAGTGTCGCTGATAATTTAGCATTTTCAGCGCAAGAAATTGGGAAGTTAATTAGTGAAAAATATTCACCTAAAGAAGAAGAACCGTCCCAAAAACTATTATATTTAGTTGAAACAGGACTTACTAAGTTAGATACTATTAATAGTAATTTGAATAATATATCTAAAGATGTTTCAAATTTATCTAATAAAATAAGTGACTTTAATAATAATAATGTATCAGATGTTATACCTGAAGAAAATATTACATCAAATAACAATACACCTAATAAAAATTGTATAATAATGTAAATAAATTGAATATGTAAATACCTAAATAATTTTTAATATATATTATATAATCATGTCTGATCAAGATGCAAATTCACTTGAAGATACAACTAATGGAACTTGTGGACTTTATAATTTAGGAAATACATGCTATGTCAATTCTATTTTACAATGCTTATCAAATAGTAAAGATTTTAATTCAATTTTAAGTAGAAGAGATATTAATAATATACTACAAAGCCATTTTAAAACAACAAATTATTCAGACCTTAAGACTTTAGTAAATAATTGCTTGTTTATTAAAATTAAAGAATTATTTAATCATATTTGGAACAACTCATATAACTCATTTAAGCCAAAGTCATTTATAAAATTGTTTAAGGAAAAAATTATATTTTTTCAAAATAAAAATCAACATGATAGCCAAGAGGCATTACTATGTATTTTAGATTGTCTAAGTGAAGAATTATCGCTACCTAATATTGAGATTGATAGTTATAAAAATTTAATTATTGATTCCTTTAATTCATTGTTTCTTGATGAGGAAAAAAATAAAAAAGAAATACTAAATCTATGTAAAAGAAAATTTGATGATTATCTAATTTTTAAATATATTACTGATTTTAAAAATAACCATAAAAAAATATCAGTAATAAATGAAATATTTGAAGGATGTACTATTTCTCAATTACAATGTTCTGAAACATTTGGAAAAAGTGTAATATTTGATCCATTTTTTTTCATTACTTTAAGTATTCCAGAAGATAATATTGATCAATCTAGTTCATCTGAAATATCTAGCTCTTCAAGTTCTAATAGTTCATCTGAAATAAATACAGAGTCATCAAACAAAAATGATGAATCAGACTGTCAAAAAGATAATTATAAACAAAAAAAATATGAAGATGAAGGAATAATTGAATGGATAGTTAATTATAAAAATTATGACTTTGAAAATTTAAAATCAAATTGCATAAATAAAATAATTGAAAGTAATTTAGAATCTGATAAATCATGCATAAATTCAAATATTTCACATGAAACAACTTCTAGCCAAAATGAAACTGAAGAATCTGAAGAATCTAACAATTCTAGAGGATCTAGCCAAAATGAAACTGAAGAATCTAACCAAAATGAAACTGAAGAATCTGAAGAATCTAACAATTCTAGAGAGTCTAGCAAAAATGAAACTGAAGAGTCTAGCCAAAACGAAACTGAGGAATCTAACCAAAATGAATCTGAAGAATCTAACAAATCTAGAGAGTCTAGCCAAGAGTCTAACCATAATGAGACTGAAGATGACGAAGATTCATTGAACACAGTTGATGAAGATAGTCTATATGATAATAATATATTTGATCCTTTTAAAATAAATTTATCAAAAAGATATAAAAAAGAATTAAAGAAGTTTAATATTTATGATTTGTTTAATAACTTTATAACACCTGAAAATTTAAAAGATGACAACAAATGGTTTAGTCCTTATGCTGAAAAAAATGTTGATGCAGAAAAAAAACTAATGTTATTTGATACTCCTAAAATATTAATAGTTTGTTTAAAAAGATTTGATAATAGTTTTAATAAGCTTAATAACTTAATTGATTTTCCAATTTATAATTTAGATATTACTCCTTACCTACATAAAAGTCATATATCTAAATATACAAAATATAACTTATTTGCTATTAATAACCATACAAATTTTAATTCAGGATTTGGTGGAATATCTTTTGGACATTATTATTCTTACTGTAAAAATAAAAATGATAATAAATGGTATAATTTCAATGACGATGATGTTGATGAAATGGAAGAAGATGATATAATTACTAAAGATGCTTATATTTTATTTTATGAAGCTATTGAATAATTACTTAAAAAATAAAATAATTACTATTTTAATATATAAATTAAATAATGTTTACACATCCTAAAAAAGTTTGCATGACATATTTTCAACATTTTAAATTATCTTTAAATTTTTGTTATCTATTTGCAAAAGGGTTTTTTAAATCATTAATTCATGCAGTCTTACCTGATATATTTATTACATCAACAACTGATATAAATAATGAAATAAAAAAATTACTTGATGAAAGTGGTTGCAGATAAAAAATTTATAAAAGAAATCTACTATCTAATTTTAATTACATGACTAATAAATATTTTTCAATTTTATAAAAATTGAAAAATATATTAAAAGAAAAAATAATTTAGAATATTATAATGTCTAAAAATAGTGATACAGAAATTAACAATAAAGCTAATACAAATATTGTAAATGAATTAGATCTTTTAGTAAAAAATATACAATATAAGCTAAATAAAGGTGAAATTGAGAAATCAGATGTTCAAAAATATAGATTTAAATTAAGACATTTTAAAAATGCACTTCAAGTAATTAAAATGTTTCCTGAAAAAATAACTAAAGGAGATGACTTAAAAGATGTATCTGGTATTGGTAAAGGTATAATATCTCGTATTGATGAAATATTAGAAACAAAAAAGCTTTC
>MDTG01098405.1_pt1 | contig 10205 bp, 7 predicted proteins | sample 811421 | NCBI WGS metagenome assembly MDTG01 (sample SAMN05326645, study PRJNA326480) | marine metagenome | isolation source: seawater | place: Pacific Ocean: South East | collected 2011 | reverse complement strand
TGCTCTTGGCTTACCAGAGAGTACTACCCCTCACGCAATGAGGCACTCTTTTGCAACCCATCTTCTCGAGGCGGGAGGAGATCTAAGGACTATTCAAGAACTTCTTGGTCACGCTTCCTTATCGACCACACAGGCATATACAGCAATTGACACAACTCAAATAATGAAAGTTTATAATCAGACCCACCCATTAAAGGATGGTTAAAAAACTTAATTTAAACTAAACTATTAAAGTAACTATAATGGAACAAAATCGTATCAAAGAGAAAATAATGGATATTAAGTTTAAAGCCTTATTGGTGCACTTTCTAACTGCATCTGGTGCTGTTTTTGCAATGTTGGCGATGTTAGCGGCTGTAGATGAGAAATGGTCATTGATGTTTGTATGGCTAGTTGTAGCATTTGCGGTTGATGGAATAGATGGACCGTTAGCCAGAAAATATAATGTCAAAGAAAATGCATCAAATTTTGATGGTGTTCTTCTTGATTTAATTATTGATTATTTGACTTATGTTTTCATACCGGCATTTGCACTATTTAAGTCTGGTCTGTTTGAGGGGTGGACTGGGTGGTTTATAATAATAATAATTACGTTCGCTAGCGCTCTGTACTTTGCAGATAATAGGATGAAAACAAAAGATAATTCTTTTTCCGGCTTTCCAGGTTGCTGGAATATGGTCGCAGTAGTTATATTTGCTCTTGAACCTAATTTTTGGATAATTTTAGTTTTAGTTTCCTGCTTGGCTATAGCAATGTTTTTACCTCTAAAGTTTGTACATCCAGTCAGAACTTTAAGATGGAGGTCTATTACATTACCTCTTACTTTCTTTTGGACCTTTTTTGCGGGTTGGGCAGCTTGGGTTAATTTTGATCCTAACAGCTGGGCTCACTGGGGCCTTGTATTAACATCCATGTATTTACTCCTAGCAGGAGTTATACAACAGTTGACCGAACGACAAAGAATAAGCACATAAATTAAGTATCTGACAAACCAGATAGAACCTCGCTACAACGTATGCAGGTATCGTGATATTTCTGTAGCCCTACTTCGGGCAATACTTTCCAGCAACGAAGACATTTGTTACCTTTGGCTAAACCAAATCGGACAGCAACGTCTCGCGTTTCATCAAGGGCAAAAATCTCTTTTGGAAATGGTTTAGTAGTTGTCTGAATAGAAGAGGTTATACAAATATCATGAAAGTCTATGGAATCTAAAATTTCTTTATCTTTCTCCCCCACAAATACAGTAGGATCAGCCTCTAGTGATGCACCAATGGTCTTATCTTGTCTTTTTAATTCTAATGCTCCCGTAACTACTTTTCTTACTTTCCTGATAGTAAACCATTTCTCTGCTAAATCCTTATCCTCCCATTCGTCGGGGGTCTCGGGAAAGTCATTCAAGTGTATAGAGCTCAAGGAAGATTCAAACCTTTCTAACCAAACTTCTTCCATCGTAAACACTAATATTGGAGCCAACCAACTCGTCAAATGGTGAAACAAAATCTCTAACGTATTTCTAGCTGCTTTTCGACGGTCCGAGTTGCCGTCACAATATAATGTATCTTTCCTAATATCAAAATAGAAAGAGGACAGATCAGATGTAGCAAATGAAAAAATTTCTTGTAGTGCTCCCTGAAAATCATAGGCGTTATAACGTTCTCTAACTATTTTATCAATTTCCCAAACTCGGTGTAGTACCCAACGCTCTAATTCGGGCATCTTTTTGTATTCTATATTATCCTGAGGGGTTTTTGATTTAAGAGATCCTAATAGAAACCGCATAGTATTACGTAAACGCCTATAACTGTCCGCGACACCCTTCAAAATTTCGGATCCTATCCTCAAATCAACACTATAATCGGATTGAGCGACCCACAGCCTTAGAATATCAGCTCCGTACTGTTTTATCACTTGATCTGGGGAAACAGTATTGCCTGTGGATTTTGACATCTTCATACCTTTTTCATCAAGAGTAAAACCATGTGTTAGAACGCCCCGATACGGCGCGTGACCTCTTGTCCCACAACTTTGTAACATTGAAGAGTGAAACCAACCCCTATGTTGATCTGTTCCTTCAAGATATAAATCAGCCAAGCCGTCCTTCGTTCCATCATCTCTATCTCTCAGAACAAAGGCATGTGTTGATCCAGAGTCAAACCAGACGTCAAGGATATCGAAAACTTGTTCATAATCGTCAGGATCGACTAACCCAGATAAAAATCGTTCCTTGGCGCCGTCTTCATACCAGCAATCCGCACCCTCTATTTCAAATGCCTCTAATATTCTTTTGTTTACTTCCTCATTACGCAATAAAAAATCTTCATTTGTTGACAGCACGCCCTTTTTTGTAAAACAAGTTAATGGGACTCCCCACGCCCTTTGACGAGACAGTACCCAATCAGGTCTTACCTCTATCATCGAATGTAATCTATTTCTGCCGCTGTAAGGTGTCCAATTAACCATCCTGTCTATTGAAGTTAAGGCCCTTTCTCTAATACTATGGCCAAACTCATCGTTATCATCTCCGACGGACTTATCAATTGCCACGAACCATTGAGGGGTATTACGAAAAATTACCGGCGCTCTTGACCTCCACGAATGTGGGTAACTATGTGTAATCCTAGATCGAGCAATCAAACTGTTAGTTTCAATCAATTTTTCTATGACCGCGGCATTAGCTTTTCCTTCTTTCCCTTTTCGGTCAAAAACTTGTAAACCTGAAAATAGTGGAACGTGCCCTAAAAACTCGGAATTTTCTCCTATATTGTAGGTCAAACGAGTAAGCCAATTACGTTTAAGAAAACATTCGTAATCTTCCGCTCCATGGCTTGGTGCAGTATGAACAAAACCTGTACCCGATTCAGAATTAACATGCTCACCATCGATCAAGGGCACGTCATAATTCCAAAAGTCATCTAAACTTGAAAAAGGGTGGATACATATCGCATTTTTTAACTCATCAGCCTTAACATCAAAATTGCGTTTAAACTCCGTTACTCGGGATTGGGATAAAACACTCTCTGCCAAGTCATCAGCTAAAAGGTATAAATCTCCCGAGCTTGTCCAGCTTTCATCTAAAGTAGTAATGACTTCATATAAACCATAGGAGATCTTTTCACTATATGCGATTGCCTTGTTTGACGGGATTGTCCAAGGGGTTGTAGTCCAAATTACTACCCTAGCATTTTTTATGTTTTCCGGCGCACTTTTAAACTTAAACGGAACCCATATAGTATGACTTTTATGATCGTGATATTCAATTTCGGCTTCAGCTAGAGCAGTTTTTTCAACAGATGACCACATCACTGGCTTTGAGCCTTGGTATAGAGTCCCATTCATTAAGAATTTCTGAAATTCTTCTGCAATAACCTTTTCTGCATGAAAATCCATAGTTAAATAGGGGTTTTCCCAATTACCAGTTACTCCCAGCCTCTTAAACTCTTCTCTTTGTATATTAATCCACTTTTCAGCAAATTTTCTGCATTCCTGCCTAAATGAGACGATGTCAACCTCATCCTTATCTAAACCCTTACTACGATAGGTTTCCTCTATCTTCCACTCAATGGGTAAACCATGACAGTCCCAACCTGGAATGTATCGGGCATCTTTTCCCATCATTTGCTGTGATCTTACCACCATATCCTTAAGTATCTTGTTTAAGGCGTGCCCAATATGAAGATTTCCGTTAGCGTATGGTGGACCATCATGAAGAGTAAAGGGTTCTCTTCCAATTTTCTTTCTCAAATTTTGATAGACATCAATATTTTCCCAACGCTCCAACCAGCCAGGCTCACGATTAGGCAATCCTGCGCGCATTGGGAAATTTGTATCGGGTAAATTTAATGTTTTTTTATAATCTATTTCTGGATTTGTTTTGTCTGAACACATATTTCTGTTCCTGATAAGTTGATTATTTTTGATATAATTAATTTAAATCACAAACACCTTTTGAATAGTGTCTAGCTTTACCTGACGCCTTGTTAACTAGGCAGCCAGGAAAATAATCGAAGGTATCAACGCAATAAAATACATACATGGCGTATATTGGAGGGACCCAAACAGGTCAAGTAAATTTAGATGTTAGTCTCTATTATACTTTTAATATTTCTGTATTAACATTAACTATAAAATAGCTGAGAAAGACATAGGATCGCAATCAACTGAAAGAAAAACCAAAGATGCCAAGATATGCGCTAAAAATCGAGTACGAGGGATCAAAATTCTCTGGATGGCAATCTCAAAAAGACCAATTAACAGTTCAAGGGGAAATAGAAACTGCACTCTCTAGCTTTGAACCTTCCAGTCCAAGAATTTTTGGTGCTGGGAGAACAGATTCTGGAGTACATGCAACCGGCCAGGTAGCCCATGTCGATTTACCTAAACTCTGGGATCCTTTTCGACTAATGGAAGCAATCAATTTTAATCTAAAACCCAATCCCATAGCCATAGTTTCTGCGTCAGAAGTGTCTAGCACATGGCACGCTCGTTTTTCGGCAATAAATAGACATTACCGTTATAGATTAGTATATAGGAGAGCGCCGTTAACTCATCAGAGAGGCTTAGTCTGGCAAGTAAAACACCCCTTAGATCTCAAAAAGATGCGAGAAGCATCATTATTTTTGATAGGGACCCATGACTTTACAACTTTTAGGTCTACGATTTGCCAGGCTAAATCACCAATAAAAACAATAGATTCCATCGAAATAAATGAGCGTGAAGTCCCAAATGGTTTAGAGTATGAATTTTTGGTTAAAGCACCGTCTTTTCTTCATAATCAGATACGCAGTTTTGTTGGAACTCTAGAACGGGTTGGAGCAGGTAGATGGTCTCCTCTAAAGGTAAAAACGATTTTGGAGAAATGTTCCCGGTCTTCGTGTGGACCGGTATGTTCACCCTCTGGTCTTTATCTAACAAATGTTATTTATACAGAAAACCCATTTTAGAGCAAAGTTTAGAAAAATTATATTTTTTTATTTTACTAAACTAACCTCGCCGCTCGACCATCATTTGTTTGAGAGATGAAATAGCCTTCGCTGGATTTAAACCCTTAGGACAAGTCTTAGTACAGTTCATGATGGTATGACATCTATATAACTTAAAGGGGTCTTCCAACTCGTCAAGTCTTCTTTCTCGGGCCTCATCTCTAGAGTCGATAACCCACCTGTAAGCATTTAACAATGCTGCCGGCCCCATATAGGAATCACTATTCCACCAATAGGATGGACAAGATGTAGAACAGCAAGCGCACATTACACATTCGTAAAGGCCATCAAGCTTTTCTCTATCTTTAATGGTTTGTTTCCACTCTGTTTCAGGACGGTCTGTTTCTGTTTCCAGCCAAGGCATAATAGCCGCATGTTGGGCATAAAAGTGACTTAGGTCCGGAATAAGGTCTTTTATAACTTCCGTATGCGGCAGGGGATAAACTTTTATATCCCCCTTGATATCATCCATACCACAGAGACAAGCTAGAGTATTAGTTCCATCTATGTTCATCGCACAAGATCCACATATACCTTCTCTACACGATCGACGGAAAGTCAATGTGGGGTCAATTTCGCTTTTTATCTTAATTAGAGCGTCCAAAACCATAGGCCCACAAGAATCCATATCTATATAGTAGGTATCAATCTCTGGGTTTTTATCATCATCTGGATTCCAGCGATAAATTTCAAGTTTCCTTATATTCTCTTTATCGTCCGGAGATGGCCAAGTCTTCCCTCTATTAACCTTCGAATTTTTAGGTAGTCTAAACTCTGCCATTTTTTTGTATCCTCATAAATATTAAATCTTTGAATAAAGCACTGGCCTCTGCCGATCTATGCATGAATCGCCCCCAAACCACAGGCCAATGCAGCCTCTCTAACTGCCTCTGAATAAGTTGGATGCGCGTGACAGGTTCTAGCCAAGTCCTCTGCAGAAGCCCCAAATTCCATAGCCACACATATTTCATGGATTAAATCTCCTGCCATTGGACCAATTATATGTGCTCCCAAAATTTTGTCAGTTGCGGAATCGGCCAAGATTTTAACAAAACCTTCTGAACAAAATACAGTCTTTGCACGCCCATTTCCCATAAAACTAAATTTTCCAACTTTGTAGTCTACCTCTTCTTTTTTTAGCTCATCTTCTGACTTTCCAACACTAGCAACTTCAGGGTGAGTATAAATTACACTTGGTATAATATTATAATTCACATGTCCCTTTTGACCTGCAATTAATTCTGCAACTGCTACCCCTTCGTCTTCTGCTTTATGGGCCAACATTGGGCCTTCTACGCAATCTCCAATAGCATACACGCCCTTTATATTAGTTTCCCAATTATCATCTATCAAAATCCTACCGGAGTCAGAAACATTTAAATTTAGTTCCGTTAAATTTAACTCCGCTATTCTCGGGACCCGACCGGTAGCAATAAGTACCAAATCAGCCTCATCCAAGTGCTCACTATTATCTTTTCTCTTGGTATAGCTGACTCTACATTTATTTTTTATTATTTCGGTACTAGAGACAGCTGCACCCATCTCAAATTTAATACCCTGTTTACCTAATATACGTTTAAAATGCTTCTGTAACTCCGAGTCTAAACTAGGGACTATATGATCTAAATATTCGATCACTTGGACCTGCGTACCTAATCGGGAGTATACAGACCCTAATTCCAAACCGATCACTCCAGCCCCAATAATAATCAGTTTATTTGGTATATTTTTAGGAGATAGAGCACCTGTAGACGTAACAACAATCTTTTCATCAATCTGAACATTAGGAATTGAACTGGCTTTTGATCCAGAGGCAATAACAATTTTTTTCGTTTTGTATATCTTCGCATTAACTAAAATCTCATTTTCAGCTATTATTGAAGCCCACCCTTTTATAAGATCAACTTTGTTCTTTTTGAACAAATACTCAATTCCCTTAATATTTTGATTAATTATTTCGTCCTTATAACTCATCATTTTTTCTAAATTAATAGTTGGAGTATCTCCAATAAGCCCCATTTTGTTGAAGTTTTGACTAGCCTCATGGAACTGGTGGCTAGCATAAAGTAACGCTTTTGATGGAATGCAGCCAACATTAAGACATGTCCCGCCCAACGTGTCACTACCTTCCACACAAGCTGTCCTAAGCCCAAGCTGAGCACATCTAATTGCACAGACATATCCACCCGGTCCAGATCCTATAATAATCACATCATAATCAGCCATCGAATTTTCCTACTACTTTTCATTCCCACTCTATTATAATCGAGGGAGTGTAATTTTTGTTATTACAAATCGATTAATAATCTTCTCGGATCTTCTAATGCTTCTTTTACCCTAACTAAAAAAGTCACCGCACCTTTCCCATCAACTATTCTATGATCATATGAAAGGGCAAGATACATCATTGGTCTTATTTCAATTTTTTCATTTAGCACAATTGGTCGATCCTGTATTTTATGCATACCCAGGATACCAGATTGTGGGGGATTCAAAATGGGAGAACTCATCAGGGAACCATAAACTCCTCCGTTTGAAATAGTAAACGAACCACCCGTCATATCATCCATACTTAATTTCCCCTGACGGGCTTTATTGCCTTTATCAGCAATCGCCTTCTCTAATTCAGCAAAAGATAAAGATTGTGCATTTTTGATCACCGGAACTACTAACCCTGAAGGTGTTCCTGTTGCAATTCCCATGTTCACATATTTTTTATAAACTATATAGTTGTTTTCAATTTCCGAATTAACCTCTGGTATTTCAAATAACGCATGGCAACAGGCCTTAGTGAAAAACGACATAAAACCTAATTTCACACCATGCTTAATCTCAAAAGATTGTTTGTATTTATTTCTTATAGCTATAACTTCAGTCATATCTACTTCGTTATAAGTAGTCAGCATCGCGGCGGTATTTTGACTTTCTTTCAGCCGTTCCGCAATTGTTTTTCTTAGACGAGTCATTTTTACTCGTTCTTCTAAACCAGAAACTAATTTATTAGGTTCCTCCGCTGCAGATACAACCTCGTTTCCTTTAGGAACAACATTTTTGAGAATATTTTCAACATCTTCTTTCATTACGCGACCATCTCTACCGGTACCTAGCACTTCCTCGGGAGAGAGGTTGTTCTCGGCCATTAACTTTCTGGCTGAAGGTGCGTGTCTATCATTATTTTCATCTCTCACAGGGGTTTTAGATGTTTCCTGATTATTATGACTGCTTTTTTTCAGACCAACTGCCCTTGTTTCTGTATCCTTGAGGTCGCCCTCTTCTATCTCGGCCAATAGAGCATCAATTCCGACGGTGCTTCCTTCTGCCGAAGTAATATTCTTTAGTTTTCCGCTTATTGGAGAAGGTACCTCAACTGTGACCTTATCAGTTTCAAGTTCACAAAGCATTTCATCCACTGCGACTTGATCACCAACTTTCTTAAACCACGTTGCAACAGTTGCCTCAGTAACGCTCTCTCCTAACGTAGGTACACGAACTTTTGTCATTTTTTATCTCCCAATCGTAACGCTTCTTTAATTAGTCCGTCCTGTTGACTTTTATGTTGTGATGCTGAGCCTGTTGCTGGAGATGCGGAAGCCGGTCGACCTACATAAACTGCTCTTTTATTTTTAGCCTTGATATGATTTAAAACCCATTCAATATTAGGTTCCATAAAGCTCCATGCGCCTTGATTTTTTGGTTCTTCTTGACACCAGACAATTTCTGCATTTTTAAACCTCTTTAGTTCTTTAATTGCCGCGCTTGATGGAAATGGGTAGAATTGTTCAAATCTCAGAATATAGACATCATCTATGCCATTCTCTTCACGTACATTGAATAAGTCATAATAGACTTTCCCGGAACACAAAATTAGTCTTTTGATCCGATTATCTGGTTTTAACGTGATTTGAGACAACCCATTCTCTGCGCAATCATGAAGTATACGATGAAAACTAGAACCTTTGAGAAAGTCTGCAGCTTTTGAGACCGCTGATTTATTCCTTAAAAGAGATTTTGGTGTCATTAAAACTAGAGGTTTTCTAAAAGAGCGATGCATTTGTCGTCTTAAAATATGAAAATAATTTGCTGGTGTTGAACAATTGGCCACTATCCAATTCTCTCCACCACACATTTGTAAAAAACGTTCTAATCTAGCCGAAGAATGTTCCGGGCCTTGGCCCTCGTATCCATGAGGTAATAACATAACTAAGCCCGACATTCGTAACCATTTTGCTTCTCCGGAACTAATAAATTGGTCAAACATTATCTGGGCACCGTTAGCAAAGTCTCCAAATTGGGCTTCCCAAAGAACAAGGGAATTTGGTTCTGCCAGAGAGTAACCATACTCAAACCCCAAGACAGCATATTCTGATAACATAGAGTCTATAACTTCAAAGTTTGCCTGCCCGTTTCGTACATAATTAAGAGGGAAATACCTTTCCTCAGTTTTTTGATCAACCAATGCTGAATGTCTTTGACTAAAGGTCCCCCTTGTAGAGTCTTGTCCTGATAGTCGAACAGGGTAGCCTTCAATTAATAGTGACCCAAACGCTAACGCTTCAGCAGTAGACCAATCTATACTATTACCTGAAGAGAACATCTTCTTCTTTTCGGCCAACAACCTTAAAACAGTCCTATGTAATTCAAAACCATCTGGTACATTCGTTAGAGCCCTACTGACCTCTGAAAAGACTTTTTTTGAAACCGACGTACCTCCTCTTTGATATACCTCGTTATCTCTTTTTAGGTGTGACCATTTCCCATCCAACCAATCTGCTTTATTGGGTTTATAATCTTTCCCTGCGTCAAATTCCTCATTTAATTTCGTCTGAAATTCATTTTTCGCGTTATCAACTTCAGCTAAAGAAATTAAACCATCAGAGACAAGTCGATCAGAATAAAGAGTAAGCGTCGTTTTCTGTTTTTTTATTTGGTTATACATTAATGGGTTGGTGAACATTGGTTCATCGCCTTCGTTGTGTCCAAAGCGTCGATAACAAATTATATCAAGTACTACATCTTTATGAAATTTTTGTCTAAACTCGGTTGCTACTTTTGCAGCATGAACAACCGCCTCTGGATCATCACCATTTACATGAAATATTGGGGCTTCGACCATAAGAGCAATATCGGTTGGGTAAGGGCTTGATCTACTTAGGTGTGGAGCGGTTGTAAAACCTATTTGATTGTTCACAACAATATGGATTGTGCCACCCGTCTTATGTCCCT
>MDTG01086848.1_pt1 | contig 10205 bp, 7 predicted proteins | sample 811421 | NCBI WGS metagenome assembly MDTG01 (sample SAMN05326645, study PRJNA326480) | marine metagenome | isolation source: seawater | place: Pacific Ocean: South East | collected 2011 | reverse complement strand
GTGGACAGAAACCTCTCTGACCGCGCCAGCCATTTTTGCAACTGCAATTCGAAGCACTCCATCTGCAAGGCTAGTAATGTCTGCCCCTTGTAATTTTTTGGAAAGTTGAGCGAATGCAGCTTCTGATGCACCCTTATTAAGTTCCAAGCCACCAGAAAGTTTCCGCTTTATTGGTAATCTACCGAGAATCAGATTTGCATCAGAAATCGTGGGTTCAATACCACCTCTTCCATAACAAGCCGGACCAGGAAGTGCACCAGCACTATGTGGTCCGACCTCTAATGTTCCATCCTCCTGTACCCAGGCAATAGAACCACCTCCTGCACCAATCGTGTGAATATCTAGTTGCGGAACCTGCAGTGGAAATGCATCTATTTGGTTGTCGTAAGAAATTCGAGGCCTCCGGTTGTGAATCAGGGCAACATCAGTACTTGTCCCTCCCATATCAAAAGTTATACTATCCTTAACGTCGGTCATTTCACAAACACGCACTGCCCCGCCGACACCGCCGACCGGGCCAGAGAGAAAAGTCCCAACTGCAAAATCTCCGGCTTGTTCAAGCGTCATAGCGCCGCCGTTTGAACCCATAATATTTACTGGAGAATCAACTCCTCTGCCCTGGAGCTCTATTTTCAGCGTCGACAGGTATTTTCTTACTACCGGAGTGAGATAGGCATTTAAAACGCAAGAAGAAAACCGATGAAATTCTCCCTGCTCGGGGACTATTCCTGCCGAATAACATACCGGCAACTCCAATTCCTTTTTCAATGAGGAAACCGCTTTTTTTTCGTTTTGAGCATTTGCATATGAGTTTACAAAGCAGACTGCAACGGACTCCACTCCACTTCGTTCCAAGAGAGAACCAAGTTTTACAAAATCATAATCCTCAATTTCATTCAAAATGGTTCCATCTGCTGAAGTACGTTCTGGCACCTCAATACGCAAATTTCGTTCCACCAACGGACCGGGTCTTACGAATTTAATGTCAAATAATCCACCAGTAAGTCGCCGAGTTCGTCCAATCTCAAGTGTATCACGAAAGCCCTTCGTAGTTATTAATGCTGTCTTTGCACCCTTTTTCTCTAAAAGAGCATTTGTGGCGATCGTTGTGCCATGAACAAACGCGCTAATTTCCTCTGCATTTATTCCAAGCTCTATTAATGCATTAAGCACACCCTCCCATTGGCGTCCTGGCAAAGAGGGAACTTTAGCCTCCAATAACTTTTGACTATTTACTTCCAAACATAATATGTCCGTGAAAGTTCCTCCAACATCAATCCCAACTAGATATTCTTTAGGCAAAACTCTACCCCACGGCTTCTGGCAATGACACAACAGGCCGGATCTCAACAAGATCACCATTCACCAAGTTCAATAATGAGCCACCGTCAGTTCCAACCACTATATATTCAGCATTTTCATCAAACTTTATCCAACCACGCAAAGGTGCGCAGGATACACCAATAATTTCAATCAAACCGCCTTCAGATACACCCAGCATTTTCGCATTTTCTCTATTTATAAGAAAAACTCGACGAGCCCCGTCGTGTATTTGATTATTGTCCATCTGAATTTTTAAAATTACTCTTTGTTCTTTGATTTTTGAGCGTTTGTGGATGGTTGCATCTTGGTTAACACTGCCAGTTTCATTGAAAATAACGCCGTAGCGTTTTTCAGCTTGATTTTTGTTTAGATATTCATGTTTGACATCTAGATGAACCAATTCAGTCGCGCGATCTAGTGGATCTCCGTAACCACCACCTCCTGCTGTCTCTTCCCTAACTACATCATCTTTTAAAAGCTGAAATCCAGAGACCTTTCCTGGAACATCGGATGGTAGAGTAGTCTTTCCTTTTCGGAGTACAATAAACCTATTTGCCGCACCATTACCACCTCCAAAAACCCCGTATGGTGGGATTACATTTTTTTCTGATAGAACCGAAAGCATTGCAGATTGATTCAAAATACGGATATCACGCCTTAACCCAAAGCCACCACGATATTCACCATCTCCGCATGAACCTTCCCGAATTTCACATGCCTCAACGCGAAGGGGGTATTGTTTTTCTACTGTTTCGACAGACTGAATAGAATTAAAATCGCCTTCATTGTAACTACGAACAGCGTTTCCTCCATCAATTCCCTTAGATGCTCCCGTTCCGCCCGCTGGCCATTCGTAATGAATGTAAGTAGAGCCATTCAATCGAGGGCCAGCGATATGAACATGATTAGCTCCGCCTTTAAGATCCCCAACGGCCATTTCTGGAACGATCTGGCCCATGGCAGATGCAACCACAGAGTCAATGAGAAATTTTACTTCCGCCATGCCGCCACAAGGAGCCGGCTCTCGAGCATTGATAAAGCTACCCTCTGGAGCGTTTACGGTTATTGGATTAAAAGAACCATGATTGATAGGAGTATATGGGTCTAAGAACGCCTTTACGATTGTACCAACCGCATTGAAAGCCATTGCAGGGCCGCAATTTGTAGGGCCATTTGTTTGCTTGGATGTCCCGGAAAAATCAGCAGTAATTGAGTCTCCTTTTAACATTAATTTAAGTTTAACTATCAAAGGCTCCGGGTTTGAACCGTCACTCTCGCAATATCCCTCAGCAAAATACTCTCCATCAGGACAAGACTTGATTTTGGAGCGCATCAACTTTTCAGAACGAAAAATCAATTCCTCGATGCCATCCAGTAGGGATTGTCCGCCAAAACGGTTGAAAAGCCGACCAATATGCTCCTCAGCTTTGCGACCCGTTCCGAGCATCGCGTTGAAATCTCCCAAACGTTCCTCTCGCCCTCTCATATTGTTAAATAAAAGTTCAACCATACCCTCATTCAAAGTTCCTCTTTGACTAATTTTTGTAGGAGCAATACGGATGCCCTCTTGGTAAATTTCTTTCACACGACCGGATAGACTGCCGGGAGTCATCCCCCCAACGTCATTCCAGTGACATCGCATTGCAGCAAACATTGAAAGTTTGTCATCATAAAAAATTGGTTGAAGCAGCAAAACATCGTTTAAGTGTGTACCACCCGTGTAAGGATCATTATGAAGAAATAAATCACCCTCATGTATATCTTCACCAAACACCTCAACAACCTTCCTTGTGGAATAAGGAACCGCAAAAATATGTATTGGGTGATCTGCTAACCCCTGAGCAATCTGACGACCGTCTGCAGACATCAAAGCACACGAAAAATCATGCCCCTCATAAATGATCGCGGCATATGAGGAATGTATAATATTTGCCCGCATTTCGTTTACGACGGCAACCAAAGATTCGCGTATTAATTCAAGTTGAACAATATTTTTCATGAGTTCAAATGTTTAAACATTCATTTTAAAGCGACCAACTGAGAGGTCCTTGTCGCAGAGCCTTACAACACCTATAAGTTTGACATGACTGAAAAATCTTCTCACACAGATACTTTTATTCTTGATAACTTGCCTCATAGTAACCTATGGCCAGAAATGAACTATTCTGTACTACCTGAGCTTGCACGGTACCCCGCAAGGATGAATGTTGCAAGTGAGCTTCTCGACAAGGCTATTTTGCGCGGGTGGGGAAATCTTCCTGCAGTTCGATACAACGATATGGTCTGGAGTTATTCTGACCTTCTTGCAGAGTCAAACCGAATTTCAAACGTTTTAGTTAGTGATTATGATCTGGTTCCGGGTGAGCGCGTAATCCTCCGTTCAGGAAATCATCCGATGCTTATTGCCGCATGGTATGCAACTCTTAAGGCCGGGGGTATTGCTATTTCCTCAATGCCGGTGCTCCGGGAACGCGAACTAACTTACATGATTAACAAAGCTAAGGTTCAGCTAGCCATTTCAGATTTTAGTCTTGAAAGAGATTTAGAGTTAGCAAACGACAATTGCCCTAGTCTTCGAAACATAATTTACTTTGGCGGCGGAGAAACACCGTTAGAAAGTCAGGTAAAAACACAATCGTCTAAATTCAATAACGTAGATACAGCCGCAGATGACCCTGCAATTATTGGATTTACTTCAGGATCAACGGGCAAGCCAAAAGGAACTATACATTTTCATCGCGATATTCTCGCCGCCGCGGATACTTTCATAGGTCACGTGGTAAAGATTAATTCAAAAGATATTGTATGTGGTAGTCCACAAATAGCATTTTTATATGGCCTATGCGCTTTTATCCCTGATACTATGCGGTTTGGCGCTTCATCTGTTTTAGTAGAAAGAGCAACACCGGAAGTTCTTCTCCAAACAATTGAAAAACACAAGGCCACAGTCTGCTTTTCTACCCCGTCAGGATATAAGCTCATGTTAGATCATTTAGACAAATATGACCTAACATCGCTTCGAATATGCGTTGCCGGCGGCGAACCGCTAGCCTCAGCTGTTTACAGAGAGTGGAAAACCAGAACCGGAGTGCAAATTATAAATGGACTTGGAATATCAGAACTTTTGCATATTTTTATCTCCTCAGGTGTTGACGAAATAAAACCAGGTACAATAGGAAAAGCGGTGCCGGGATTTAAAGTACGAGTGGTTGACGAACATTTTAAGGATACCGAACCCGGTGAAATTGGACAAATGATAGTAAAGGGACCTAACGGGTGTCGTTATCTAGATGATCAAGAACGACAAAAAAATTATATAAAGGATGGTTGGAATATTTCCGGCGATTTATGTATTCGTGATGAAGAAGGATATTTTATTTACGAGGCTCGAACAGATGACATGATATTGACAGGGGGATACAATGTTTCCGGGCTTGAAGTGGAAGCGGTCTTGCTAGAACACAACTTAGTGCGAGAAGTTGCGGTAATTGGTTCTCCTGATGCCAAACGAGGTCAGATAGTTAAGGCGTTTATTGAATTAAAGGATAAGAGAAAAGCCTCAGATATTTTAGCTGTGGAGCTTCAGAATTTTGTAAAGGAACAAATCTCAGCGTTTAAATACCCCAGAGCTATAGAGTTTGTTGATGAGCTTCCTCATACGGCGACTGGCAAGATCCAGCGGGGTTTACTCAGAAAATTAGAGGCCGAGAGGGCAGACCAAGATGCTGTTTAACAAAAGAAGCGGAAAAAGATTGGTAATGGGAATTATTGTGTTGTAAAAAGGAGTTCATAATGCCTGAATTATCAGATTTTCTTTTGTCCCGAAGATCAGTTGTTGTTCGAAATATGATTGAACCAGGCCCCACTGAGAAAGATCTAACAAAAATTCTTTCCGCAGGCATGCGAGTGCCAGACCATGGAAGATTGGCTCCATGGCGTTTTAAGATAATACGCGGAAAATTCAGAAATGAGTTAGGTAGTATACTAGTGAATGCATACAAGAATAACAATCCAAATTATATCGAAGAACAACTCGAAATAGAACGGGAACGTTTCAACCGTGCTCCTATTGTAATATTGGTAATATCAGTAACCAATCCGGAACATAAAATTCCTGAGTGGGAACAAATTTTATCTTCTGGTGCTGCATGTCAAAATATTCTTACCTCTGCTCTATCTATGGGCTATGCAGCACAGTGGATTACTGAATGGTACGCCTATGACAAAAATGTTACTGCACCCCTTGGGCTAAAGAACAAAGATCGGGTGGCTGGATTTATTTATTTAGGGACGCGTGCGGAAGAACCTCAAGATAGAACACGCCCTGAATATAATGACGTGGTTTCCGAATGGATTGGATCAGAAATCTAATCATTCATCCTTTATTTTCAAAATGACTTTACCCTCTACTTTACGATTTCGAATTATATCAAAAGCTGAAAGAAAATCTTTTATGGGAAAAATTTCTTGGATCGGCATTGAGATACGCTCGTCTCTTATATAATCGAAAATTTGTGTTTGGGCTTCATCCATCCACTCTGGTAGGTAGTCACGATAATATGTCCGGTCTATTCCAGTTACTGATATATTTTTTATGAGCACATAATTGGTTTTCATCTCCGCAATAACGCCACTAGTAAAACCAACCACGACCATACGTCCACGAAATTTTAAACACCGAAGGGCGCCGCTAAAAACTTCACCGCCAACGATATCTATTACTATGTCCACTCCATCACCATTTGTAAGCTCCATAACCCTTCTTCGTATTTCTTCTTTTGGATTATTCGAGGACAAATCAACTACCAGATCAGCACCTGCTTCTCTGGCAATGCCTGCTTTAGAATGTGTTGTAAGACCAGCCAGAACTCTGCAACCCCATGTATGTGCTAACTGCACAGCTGCAAGCCCAACGCTTCCGCTAGCACCTGTAACCATGACAGTTTCCCCCTTCCGAACCTGAGCCCTATCTGTTAGGGCAAACCAAGCAGTCTGAAAGGCTACACCGATAGCAGCCGCTTGATTCAAATCGATATAATCAGGTATCAGATAAGTCTCATGTTCTTTCGCTATTGCCTTTTCAGCAAAGGCTCCGAAATTTGTTTGAACCATTACCCTGTCCCCGGGTTTAAACCGTGTAACGTCTGCACCTACTTCCGAGACTATTCCAGCTCCCTCACGGCCAGGGACAAAAGGTAAGTCGGGTTTTAGTTGATACTTTCCTGCTATACTTAAAATGTCTGGAAAGTTGACTGCAGCTGCATGCATGTCGACAACCAATTCTCCCGTGCCAGCTTTAGGGTTGGGTAAAGTCGTAAAAATCAGGTCTTCTGGTTTGCCAAGTTCATTTAATAATAGGCAACGCATTAGATATTCCCTCAATTAAAAAATCATTTTAAAATAAGATAATATTGGCTGATAAAAAAAGGAGCAACCCATGCTCGTTGGGGTACCAAAGGAAATCAAAAATCATGAGTGCCGTGTTGGGATGACACCTCCTGGTGTAAGAGAGCTAATTCAATTGGGACATGAGGTAATCATTGAAAGAAGCGCTGGCAGTGGAATAGGAATAGAGGACAGTCAATACGAAAGCGCAGGAGCGAAGATTGTTACAGATGCTGATGAAATTTTTAAGTCTGCGGAACTGGTGGTGAAGGTAAAGGAACCCCAACCCGAAGAAATTGTAATGCTCCGTAAAAATCAAACTTTGTTTACCTACCTTCACCTCGCGCCAGATGAAGAACAAACAGAGGGATTGCTGCAATCCGGGGCAACCGCGATTGCTTACGAAACAGTGACTGATGACAAAGGTGGATTACCTCTACTCGCACCGATGAGTGAGGTAGCTGGCCGCATGTCAGTTCAGGCAGGTGCAATTGGGCTTGAAATAAAAAATGGTGGCCGAGGTGTGTTGTTAGGTGGAGTGCCAGGAGTAGCATCTGGTAAGGTAGTGGTTATCGGTGGTGGAGTGGTTGGAACTAACGCAGCATTTATAGCTACAGGGATGGGGGCAAGTGTTACAATTTTAGATAAATCACAATCTAGAATGGCTGAACTAGACTTTCAGTTTCAAAGTCTAATCACAACGCTCTATTCTACATCGCAGACAATTGAAGAAACAGTTTTGGATGCAGATCTAGTGATTGGTGCAGTGCTAGTGCCCGGAGCGGAAGCGCCTAAATTGGTTACTCGCAACTTGGTAAAAAAAATGAAACGGGGATCTGTTATTGTTGACGTGGCTATTGATCAAGGGGGCTGTATAGCGACAAGCAGACCGACAACCCATGAAAATGCATATTACTCGGACGAGGGTGTGGTTCACTATTGTGTTACAAACATGCCGGGAGGTGTGGCTAGAACATCAACCTTTGCTTTAAATAACGCCACCCTTCCCTACATAATTACATTGGCTCAAAACAATATTGTTGATGCGCTGAGAGATAATAAGCATCTAGCAAATGGTTTGAATATTCATCAGGGGCTTCTTACCCAAAGGGCTGTAGCGCACGCTCAAAATCGTACCTACACATCACCCCAGAATGCACTGGCAAATTAAATTTAATTTGCTGGAGAAAAACTTGCAGGGGTAAGCAACCTATTTTCTTGATCAATAATTAATGGCAGTGCGGCATTGAGATATTTTGGCCAATCTGGGTGTTCTGCCAGTGCTTTTCGTTTCTCCATCCGTTCATCAAGATCATTATAGCCCCAGATGTGTACCACTTTATTCAGTCCTCCAATCTCGGTAGTCCAAAAACCTATCAAATGGCCAAGAACCTGTTTTTGAACTGGAAAGCCTAGAATTTGATAGTTTTGCAAATATTCAGCCATTGCACCAATTTTTATTGTATATATACGCTCCTCGTAAATCATATTTCAAACCCGTTAAAAAAAATGTACGTTCGCCTAAATTTTAAGCAGTTGCAACTGGTGTTATGTGTTAAGTGATATAAAAGGCATTTTATCTTGATAAAAATTGGAATCACGAACGATGACAAATGCTAAATAAAAATTCTGTGCAACAATTTTGGAGCTTATTAACACCAAATATTATTGGCGTCTTTTGGATGTTAATAGCCGTGATACTTCTTACTGGGATGTTCGCGATTGCCAAATATTTAACAAAAACTCTGCCAATAATAGAGGTGGCAAGTTTCCGTTTTTCTATGAGCTTATTATTTTACATTCCATGGCTTTGTAAAGCAGGATTTGGAGCACTAAAAACTTCCAGACATTTCGCACACTTCTGGAGATCTGCCTTTGGATGTACTTCTTTAGCCTGCGGGGTATATGCTGTCCATCATTTATTGCTTGCGGATGCGCAGGTTCTTACGTTTACCATCCCGCTTTGGTCAATCTTATTAGCTGCGTTTGTTTTACGAGAACGCATACGTATAGATCGGACACTTGCAACCATTGTTGGTTTTGTTGGTGTAATAATTGTTGTCCAGCCACAGGCTGGTATTGATGTGGCTTCTTTAGTTGCTCTGCTCGCTGCTATTCTTGCATCGTGTGCCATAACAACTATGAAACATCTAACCCGCACTGAACCATCAAATCGAATTGTCTTTTACTTCCTTTTATGGGGCACAATAATCATAGGAATTCCTGCTATTTTTGATTGGGTTTGGCCGAATTGGAAGGAATGGTTATGGCTCATAGCTCTTGGTTTCTTTGGATCAGTGGGTCAATACTGCTTAACACGAGCCTATGCTGCGGGAGATATGACATTGATTGCCCCATTGGATTTTACAAGAATAATTGTTGCTGCCTTCTACGGTTATTTAATGTTCAATGAAATACCAGGTGCTACAAGCCTTATCGGTGCAACGGTAATTGTGATTTCTTGCGGTTATATCGTCCGACAAGAAGCATTCACAAAGAAAAAAAAAACCTGAACTGTCATTTTAAAATTTCTGTTAGTCTAAGAAGTGGTGATGTATCTTTATAAAGTGCAAGAGGCACCGAAAAATGTCCTCGATGTTGAACAAAACGATTTTTTAATGGCACATTCCACATATCTGCTAAGGAAATTCCCCCAGCATATGGGGTTACTGTATCCTCAGTACCCAAGAGCATCACAATTTTCTCTGGCGGGATAACTGGAGTATTTGAGGGCTCAATAAGACGCTTCCATTGCAATAATTGCTCCCTGTTCCATCCCGCATTGTAGAGAGCTGTTTCAAGCCCAAGACGTTGCGAGAGACTTCCTTTCAACGAAGCATCAATTATGTTGTTGGTTGTAGTGACTAAGAAACATGCATCAGCTCTCATTTTCTCTGGCCAATTACCGGAAGAGGATATCAATAATTGAGACGTTAATGCACCAATACTAATTCCGCCTACAGCTATCTTGCCTCCAATAGCTTCCCTAACCCAAACACACCAATGAGCAGCTTCAATTACCCAGGCACGAAAGAATTCAACAAAACCTGATACACCGCGTGCAAACACCGGCTCTCCGCCGAAATAACCCTCTTTGCGACGCCTGCCATGCCAGGGACCTTCAGGTTGAACAACACAGAACCCTCTCGTCACTAACTGATTAATTGGATCAACCAGTGATGACCACATCTCGGGTTCTAGACCAACGCCATGCAGCCATAAAATTGTTCCCTTAATTTTTTCTTTGGGACGAAAAACCTTAGCTGTAGCAATATCGTTAATAACAGGAGATTTCATTTTTATCCATGATATTGGCCCATGCAAACCCTCCGCCCGCTTTGACTCAGATATTTTCGGTGCCAAAAATGGAAGAAATGCTTTCGAAGAATCTCCCAGTAATTTTCCAAATTGATTTTCAACCTCCTCAGGCGTCTGGATAGACCATTTTATTTTTGGTGAGGTCTTTCTCAAAGGTAAGAAAAATATGCGGGAACGGC
>MDTG01061105.1_pt1 | contig 10205 bp, 11 predicted proteins | sample 811421 | NCBI WGS metagenome assembly MDTG01 (sample SAMN05326645, study PRJNA326480) | marine metagenome | isolation source: seawater | place: Pacific Ocean: South East | collected 2011 | reverse complement strand
TAGATCTAAACCATGAAGTCTTTTAATCCTTCTAGCCCTATTACTCATTGCTGCAATACTTATTGCTGGAGTTTCATCAATAAATAATGGTAGTTCCGATATGTTTTTTGAAGTTTCTAAAAATTGATCAAATTGTTCGTCAGAAATTCTACCTCTCCTAATATCATTTGAACCAATTCTTGCTTGCTCAGAAATTATTCTTGTGGAAAGTTGTTCTGATGACATCTCCAATGAAAAGAAAGCTACTGTTGATTTCTTACCAGCATCTTGAATATTTTTTGCAGCATTAAAAGCAATATTTGTTGCAAGTGAAGTTTTTCCCATTGATGGTCTACCTGCAATTATAATCAGATCAGACTGATGAAGACCTCCAAGTTTATCATCTAAGTCTCTTAATCCAGTAGGCACTCCTACTATTCCACCTTCATTTTTATAAGCTGCAGATGCCATCTCTATTGTTTGTTTCATAGCATCATCAAATTTTATTAAAGATGAATTAAATGTTCCTTTTTCTGCTAAATCATATAAAAGTTTTTCTGAATTCTCGATAATATTTTGTCCACTATTATCTAGATCATTTTCCTTAGCATTATCGATTATCTCTTCTGAAATTTTAATTAATTCTCTTCTGACAAACATGTCATATATTAATTTAGAATATTCTATTGCTTGTCTTGCAGATGTTGAAAATTTAGTTATTTTAACCAAATATTCTGGAACATTTATTTCATCTTTTTCATTTTCAAAATAATTTTTTAAAGTAATAGGGTTTGCCAGCATTCCTTTATAAATCATACTTTCAATTGCATTAAAGATTTTTTGATGCATTGGATCATAAAAATTTATGCTTGAAATGATGGTATTTATTTCATCGAAGATTTCATTTGTTACTAGTATTGATCCTATTACTGACTGTTCGGCCTCTATGTTATTAGGTAGTTCTTTAAAGTTCGGTTTTACAAGACTTAAGTTATTTTCCATCTTTTAATCTTATATCAATAATTAAGATTAAAAAATTTAAAAAAAAGCTGTGGATGAAATTGTATAATTATTGAATTGTATCGGCTGTTTCAACATTGATAGTGATTTCAGCGTCAACTTCAGAGTGTAAAGAAATCTTCACCTTAAATTTTCCCAAGGATTTAATTTCTTTTATAGGCTGTATCATTGAAGGTTTAATTTCTATTTTACTTTCCTCTAAAATTAGTTTTGATATTTCTGTTGGTTTTACAGATCCATATAACTCATTATTTTCTGTGCTAAGTTTTTTTACACTATACTCTTTTCTGTTAATTACTTCCAAAGTTTTTTTTGCTTCTTGTTTTTTTTCGTTATCTTTTTTGGCCAGATCTGATTTAATTTTCTCAACTTCTTTAATGTTTGCTTTAGATGCATAAAGAGCTTTTTTATTAGCAATTAAAAAATTTCTAGCAAAGCCTCTTTTCACATCTATCACTTCACCAATAGACCCAATTCTCTTCAAATTTTCTAATAATATTACTTTCATTAAATTAATGCTAAATTTCTTGCTCTTTTAATCGATACTGATAATTCCCTTTGTTTTTTTTGTGAAACATTTGTGATTCTTGATGGAAGTATTTTGCCATTTTCAGAAACATATTTTTTAAGAAGTTTTATATTTTTATAATCTATTTTCGGTGCTCCTTTTACGGAAAGAGGGCAGGTCTTTTTAAATTTATATTTGTTTGGTTGAAATATACTTAATTTAGCGAAATTGCTTTGCTTATTCTTTCTATTTCCACTTTGTTTTTTTGGCATTGTAAATATCTAATTTCTATCTTTTTTTGAATTTTTTTCTAAGTCGTCTTTTTTTGTAAAATAGTTTGCATCAAGATCAAAATCTTTAACTTTTACAGTTAAATGTCTCAATAATTTTTTATCAATCGCTTCATTTTTTTCAAGTTGTTCTATAACTTTTCCATTACCTTTTATTTTAAAATGAATATAACTACCTTTTCTGTTTTTTTTAATTAAATAAGATAAATTAAGCAGTCCCCAATTTTCGGTTTTAACTATTTCTCCCTCATTTTTCTCAACAATTTTTGAATATTTTTCTGTTAATTGTTTTAGTTCAGCTGGAGATGTGTCTTGTCTAGCAATAATTGTATGTTCGTATAAATTCATAATAATTCTTTGATAAAAAGTGAGGATATACTATTATAAACATTCAATTACAACAGTAAAAAAAACAAAAATTAATTTATTTTTTAGATGTTTTCTGTAATTTTTCCAGGTCAGGGCTCTCAAATAGTTGGAATGGGAAAAGAGTTTTTTGATAAATATCAGATTGTTAAAAAATTATTTCAAGAGGCTGATGACGTGCTAAATTTCAAGATTTCAAAAATGATTTTAGAGGGCCCAAAAGAAAATTTAAATCTTACAGTCAACACTCAACCTGCAATTTATTTAGTAAGTTACTCAATATTTAAGGTGATTAAAGAGGAATTTAATATTAATTTAAATGAGGCAAAATATTTTGCTGGCCATTCTTTAGGAGAATATTCAGCTTTATCTTGTGCAGGATACTTAGATTTTAGTAAAACAATAAAAATATTACGGGTAAGAGGGGAGGCTATGCAAAATTCTGTTCCTAAAGGCGAAGGTGGCATGTTGGCTGTATTAGGAACTCAAATAAATGAAATAGAAAATATTTTAAGAGATAATGAAAAGCAATTTAGAGCACAAATTGCAAATGACAATTCTGACGGTCAAGTAGTCTTAAGTGGTCGAACAACCGATCTAGATTTGTTAAGCATTTTTTTAAAAAATTTGAAAATAAAAAATATTAAATTGCCAGTAAGTGCTCCTTTCCATTGTGATTTAATGGCTAATGCGACTGAAATAATGAAACAAGAATTAGATAAAATTGAATTTAAAGAGTCTAAAAATAAACTAATATCGAATGTTACTGCTAATGAAGTTAAAGATGTTATTGATTTAAAGAGTCTTCTTATTAGCCAAATTGAAAAAAGAGTTAGATGGAGGGAGAGTATTATTAATATGATTAACTATGGAATAAATCAATTTATAGAAATTGGACCTGGTAAAGTTTTAGCTGGATTGGTAAAAAGAATTAATAATAATGTAAAAATAATTTCTATTAATAGTCAATCAGATATAGAAAGTTTAAAATTATGAGTGATTTAAAAAACAAAAATATAATTGTTACAGGAGCTACTGGTGGAATAGGAAATTCTATAATAAAAAAATTTCATGAGAACGGTGCGAATATTTTAGCATCAGGTACTAAAATTGAAAAACTAGAGAAAATAAAAAATGACTTTGATAATATAAAGATATTGAAGTTTGATATTTCTGAAGTTGAAAAAATAGAATCATTCATAGAAGATGCATCAAAAATACTTGGTGGTAAACTTGATTGCATCATTAACAACGCAGGTATTACCCATGATAATTTAGCAATAAGAATGAATTTAGAAGAATGGAAAAAAGTTATAGATATTAATCTTACTTCAACTTTTTTAATGTGCAAATTTGCGATTAAAAAGATGCTCAAAAATAAAAAAGGAAAAATAATTAATATTACTTCGGTAGTAGGTCATACTGGAAATCTAGGACAAACAAATTATACAGCATCTAAGGCAGGTATTGTAGCCATGTCAAAAAGTTTAGCATTAGAGTATGCAAAAAAAAATATAAATGTAAATTGTATATCTCCTGGTTTTATAAAAACAGCGATGACTGACAAAATTGATGAAAAATTTAAAGATATCATTATTTCAAAGATACCCTCTGCTAGATTAGGAGAACCTGAAGATATAGCTAACGCAGTTCTTTTTTTAGCTTCTAATCAATCAGATTACATTAATGGTGAAACATTGCATGTAAATGGGGGTATGTATATGGCTTGACAAACTAAGTAATTAAACTATTAACGATTTATAATAATAAAAGGATCAATATGTCAGAAGATGTTTCAAGTAAAGTGAAAAAAATAGTTGCAGATCATTTAGGAATTGATGAGGCTAAAGTAACAGATGATTCAAGTTTTATAGATGATTTAGGCGCAGATAGCCTCGATACTGTTGAATTAGTCATGGCCTTTGAAGAGGAATTCGGTTCAGAAATATCTGATAGCGAAGCAGAAAAGATTTTAACAGTGGGTGATGCAGTTAAATTTATTGAAGGTAAAGCTAATTAATAAAAATTAAATGTCCTCAATAAATGATGGGACAATGATTATATTGTCCTCTCCTTCAGGAGCAGGCAAAACAACATTAGTGAACTTGCTCTCAAATCATGAAAATTTTGAGATTTCAATTTCCCATACCACAAGAAAACCAAGAGATGGGGAAATACCCAATAAAGATTATTATTTTGTAAACGATAAAGAATTTAAAAGATTAATAAATAACCAAGAGTTTTTAGAATATGCGAAAGTTTTTAATAACTATTATGGGACAACTAGAACTCCAGTTATAGACAATCTCAATAAAGGAAAAAATGTATTATTTGATATTGACTGGCAAGGAGCTGATCAAATCAGAAATAAGAAATTAGATTATCATTTAATTACTTTTTTTATTTTACCACCAAGTAAACAAATTTTATTTGATAGGCTTTCCAATAGAGACATGAAAGATAAACTTATAGCTGAGGAAAGAATGCAACAGTTTGAAAGAGATGTACTTCATTGGATAAATTATGATTACGTTGTCATCAATGATAATTTAGAAAAATGTTATTTAAGAATAAAGAATTTAATTAATGCAGAAATAAATAATGGATCAAAAGATTATGATATTGATTACATAAGAAATCATGTAGAAAAGTTAACTTCTTAAATATTCATATTTTTTTGTCAGTTCGTAGTAGTTGTTTAAATTAAGATTTTGAGGTCTTAAACTTAAATCAATACCCATTTCAGCAGCTATATTTTCATTGTTAAATAATTGTTTATATGGCTTTTTGATCATTTTTCTTCTATGCATAAAAAAAATTCTTGTAATTTTTTCAAGGTTCTTTGGATCTTTAAATTTAAAAAAATCTTTTTTTGGTTCAAAAAATAAAACTGTGCTCTCTACCTTTGGTGCTGGCTGAAAACTAGTTGGTTTTACATCAAAGATTTTTTTAACGTTCAATCTCCAATTTGCTAAAATTGTTAGTCTTCCATAATCTTTGGTATTAAACTTAGATATTATTCTATCTGCAACCTCTTTTTGAAACATAAGAACAAGATAGCTAAACCATATTTTATTTTGATCTAAATTTAATATCCATTTGACTAAAATTTCTGTAGAAATATTATAAGGCAAATTACCAAAAACAATTAAAGATTTGTCATATAAAATATTTTCATTTATTTTTAAGACATCTTTATTAATCATTAAAATATTATTATTAAATTTTTTTATAAGTAGATTTGCTAAAATATTATCTTTTTCGATTAAAATAACTTTTTTTGGTTTTTTTCTTAGTATTTCTGATGTTAAATTTCCTGTTCCTGGACCAATTTCTAAAACATTTTTATTTTTTATATCTACAATGTTCATTATTTTATTAATAATATTTTGATCAACTAAAAAATTTTGACCTAGACTTTTTTTTGCCCTTATCATCTTCTATCTAAAAAAATCATAGCCTTTATCAAACTTGTAGGATCTGACTTATTTTTACCTACCATGTTTTCATTAGGACCATGGTCTGGTGTTACTCTTAAAAAAGGTAATCCAATTGTAATATTAATTGCATCATATTCATAAAGAGTTTTAATTGGCGCCAAAACTTGATCATGATACATTCCAATAATCACATCAAATTTTTTTCTATTATTCTTTAAAAATATTGTATCTGATGGTATTGGACCTTTGATTAAAAATCTTTTTTTCATACTATCGATAACTGGCAGTATAATCTTTAAGTCCTCGTTATATTTTAAAATACTTTCACAGTGAGGGTTCAAACCAGTTATTCCAATTCTTGGTTGATAACCGAAAAACTTCTTATAAAAATTATTTACAATAATGACTTTTTCTTTAATCAATTTTTTTGTGATTTTATTGGTTACACTTTTAAGTGGTAAATGAGTAGTTACTGGACACACAGATAATTGTTTATTGTATATTAACATTGCAAATTTTTTTTGTTTAAAGTTTTGAGATATGTATTCTGTCATACCTAAATACTTTTTCTTTAAAGTTTTTGATTTATTTATTGGACCATTAAGCAATTTATTTGACAAACCTTTTTTGATAAGCTTAAAAGCCAACTTAAAACATGATTGGACATAAATTTCCGGCTTTTGTTTTTTTACATCAATTAGGTAAATCTTTTTATCTAAAAATTTTTTCTGAAAAATTTTTTCTAAGTAAATTGTCTCAATTTTTGATTTAAATTTGTATCTCTTTATTTCAGTGTATAAAGTTTTTTTATCACAAATTAAAATTAATGGGCTAACTATTTTTGTTGATTTAATTGTTTTAAAAAAAATTTCAAAAAAAATACTCTTTTTTTCTCCAGGAACAATTAGAATGGGTTTAAAATTCACTTATTTTACTGTTTAATTTTATCTTATTAAAAAAAATATTCGAAAACTTATCAAGTTGTTTGGATGTTTCAATTAAAACCATCTTATCTAATTCTTTTTTTTTGTCTATTTCAACTTGTATTCTTCTTACTTCATTAATCTTAAAAATAAAAAAATTATTATCTATCTGCAATGGAGTGCTATAATCACCAGTTTTTAAATTATTTAATTTTTTAATTATTTGATCAGATAGAACACTTTTTCTTACCCAACCGATCTTACCACCAACCTTTGAACTTTCAGATATACTGTAAATGTTAGCAGTATTTTCAAATCCATTTACTTCAATACTTTTTCGAATATCCTTAAAAATTTCATCTAAAGTTACTTTGTTTTGATTAGAAAAAACTATTTCAGATAAATTGTATTCTTCAAAAAATCTTTCTTTACTAATTTTTTCAATTTTATTAATTAATCTTACTTTGTCGATTTTTACTGCTTTAATGTATCTGCTATAAATTAAATTTTTCCATTCATTTTCTATTTCAATTTTTCTTTTTAAATCCTCAATCGATAAATTAAAATTCTTAATATAATCTTTTAATTGATTTTTATTTTCTAAATTTAAATCTTGAATTAAGTTATTTAAAACATTATCAATTTGTGAATTTTGTAATTTCAATTCTTTATATCTTAGTATCTCTTTTTTTTTTATAAGTTCTCTCATAGATGACTTTTTAGCGATTTTAAACAATTCTTCATTATCAATTTGACTTAATCTTGGGTTTAAAGCTTTTAAATAATTTATTTCTTTCTCAATGTCGTGTGATGTAATTATTTCATTATCAATTTTCATTACGATTTTTAATTGAACTTTAGAGTGGCAAAAATTTATAAATGAAAAGAAAATACAAATAAAAATGATTAGTCTTTTAAATATAATCATCTCAAATTTGGTGTGTTAAATCCACCGAATGGTAAAATCGTAATTTTGAAAAATAAATTTTCTGAAGGTTTGAGATCTTCGTCATTGTAATATTCTTTATTATACTCGATTCCTGCTTTCAAACAGTCGTTCTGATATTCATAAATCAGATTATAAAATTCAGTAAAACTTTTTTCTTTATTTTCACTTGTCTCAAAGATTAAGCTATTATTTTTATCAAAATTAAATCTGGTTTCATTTTTCAAATATGAAGTTTTTAAATTACTGTTATTTTTATTTAGATATTCAAAATTTGTAGAAAACCTATTGAGATAATACTCAAATCCAAAAAGTTCGTAATTTTTGTCATCTAAATTATTTTTTAAGGAGAAATCATAATTAAATTTAAGATTATTATTATATTTGTATTCAAATAAACCAACAAAATCAGACATTTTGTCACCTAAATTACTATTCATTGGTAGATCTTTATTTTGCTCAAATCTTAAATTATTTGCAAAACCAAATTTCATTTTTTCATCGAAGTTTGACTTATCAATTTTGATGAATTCATAACCATAAGTAGCTGAAATTCCACCTTCACTTGTCTCAGTTATTCCTAGTCTGTCCAGGTCGTAGATATTGTCGTATCCAATCGTCCTATCTTTTTTTCGAACATCTTTAGAGCTCGGCAAACTTACTTTTAGAGATAATTTTGGAGTAATAAGATTACTAAATTCTGTAGTTTCTTTATTTAAAGGATATGTATAATTTGTTTGATAAGTTGGAATTATATTTGCAGTTGTTTTGTTTTTGAAATTATTTGAATTTGTAGAGTCAGAATTAACATTTTTAACTGAAAATATTTTTTCATTAATTATTCCGCTATCAAGTAATTTTAAATTTGACTGATATTCAAAATTATTAATTAATACCTTTTCTGTAATATTAGTATTATAATTTTTATAATATCCTTTTGAGTTAAATAAATAATTTTCATTTATAACTTTTGAAAAACTAAAATTAGGCACATATTCATATTTATCACTATCTTTTTTAGTTAAATCCTCATACACATCAAGATTGGTGTTTATTGTTATCTCCTCATTATACATCTGCAGATTTAATGAATTAGTTAGATTAGATAGATTATTAATTATAGGACTTTCAATTTTATTAGCTTTTAAGTATGTTTCATCTGTAACTTGCTCTAACTTAATATTTAATTCCACATCATCAAATGTATTGTTGTTAAAATTTTTATCAAAATTATAAAATAAATGACCTTTTGAATTTTCATTACTTGATACAAATTGACTAATATCAGCTATATGATCAGAATTCTTATTTTTTTCTCTAAACTCTGACTGTATTAAAAATTTATCATCATTGAAAATTCTTGGTGTTAAAGTCATATCTCTATTTTCTGCTAAAGCTAAGAAATATGGCAAAGTGAGAGATAAACCAGACGTGCTATTATCTTGAAATTTAGGAACTAAAAATCCACTTTGTCTTTTAACAGTGGGATCAGGATGAAAAAATTTTGGAAAATAAAAAATTTTTCTATCATAAATTTTTAAACTCGCATTTGTATAGTATATAGTTTTTTTTTGTTTGTCATGTTTGATTTCATCAGCACTCATTTCCCACGGAGGGCACTTTTCTCTTTTTTTACAAAAAGTAAAAGTTCCTTTTTCTATAATCGTATTTTTTTCATTGCTAATTAAACTACGACCTTTTAATCTGGGTTCATTCTCTGAAGCTTCTATCAATTTAAACTTCATACTAATATCTTTTGCAATTAATTCTTTTTTGTTTAAGTCTAAGTATGATAAATCTACTGAAAATGAATTTTTATCTTTATCAAGTGCAATAAGATTATCTAATTTTATAATTTTATCATTAATAGAATATTCAAATCCATCTACCTTATAGATATTATTAAATTCATCAATTATTTCAGATGAGCTTTGACTATTAATTATTCTTTCACTTAAATTATAGTTTATTTGATCTGACTTCATAATTAAATTATTGATGTTATCTCTTAATTCAACATTATCTTTTAAATAAAGATTGGACTCTTCAATTTTGTATTCAATAATATTAGAGTCGATTTTAAAATTTTGACCAGTTGTTGAGATTGTACCGTTGTTAATCAATAAAAAAGATTTATCTTTAAAATATTCTATTCTATCACCTTGAATGGAAATACCATCCTTTTTAATATTTGCCTTAGCATTTTTTGCAATAGTAAGATTTTGATCTTGCAAAAATTCAATTTCTTTAGCCTGAATATCAATTTCTTTAGAATATAATTTACCCAAAAGAAAAAATTGACATAATATTATTATCAAAATTAAAAATTTATTTTTCATTAATTCTCACTAAACCTATTGTTGAGACAATACTTAAGAAAATAATTGGAAAAAATACAGATAAATAAATAGGTATTTTGTCAGTTAATCCAAAAATATTGAAGATGTTATTTATATAATAAATAATTACAGATAATAAAATCCCTAATAAAACATGGAATATATAAGGTTTATCCCTCTTAATATTAAGCATAATAATTGAGGAAATAATTACCATAATGCTAAAATAAATTGGTAATGATGTGATTCTTAAAAAATGTAAATCTACTTCTTCTGTAGAATATCCTAAAAGTTTATTTTCTTTCTTTAGATTTACTAATTCAAATATATTAAGTGAATTAAGATCTCTAAAAGTTTTATTTATTTTATCAAAATTAAAATGACTAGATAATTT
>MDTG01035205.1_pt1 | contig 10205 bp, 6 predicted proteins | sample 811421 | NCBI WGS metagenome assembly MDTG01 (sample SAMN05326645, study PRJNA326480) | marine metagenome | isolation source: seawater | place: Pacific Ocean: South East | collected 2011 | reverse complement strand
TATTGTATTGCTTTTGAAGTTATTAAAAAAATTGGATGTATTTATCGTTTATAATTGTTAAAAAACATAAAAATCACTTCTAGAAAAATATCAGTTTTGGTAAATTGAAGACCATCCGGCGTAAAGCAGAAGATTTTTCTGCTCGCCTTTCCGAGGGCAGAAGGAGTTATTGGAAATGGAGCCTATCGTGAAAAAAGTCCTTAAGACCTTCGTAATTCTCATTGTGCTTCTTATTGGCTACGAGGTAGCTCACTTGGTTTGGTTGCAAGATTCCGAGGGATGGGCGACTGTGGCATGGATGGAAAGCGTACCCGAGGACGGTCCTTCCGCCAATGCCGACCCCGAGGATGTTGGACGGTTTTCCAAAGTCCTATCCTTCGAGGGCGAACCTTCCAACCCCTTGGTGGACTATCTGACGCTCGCATCCCTAGCCCTCACCGTGGTCTCGGCTTGGGTTCTATGGGCAAGGGAAAAGCCGTCGGTCCGTACGGATCGTTGGCGCGTGGTGTTTGCCGTGGGGCTGGTCTCCTTTCTGAGCGTCACTTCGCTCGCCTTGTCAGGCGTCATCGCCGAGCCCGAGGAAATCGGTCCCGAGGCATGGAACGAAGTAGTCGACAAATTGCAAGTCGGCGACGTAATCGCCTACAGGAAGGAAAAATGGAGCGCCAGGCGGGAACTGTTCGCCAAGGGCAAATTAACGGTCATTGGTTACCGCCTGTTCAAGTACGGGCATCTCGCCATCGTCGTGGAAGACCCCGAAGCACCCGGCAGGAAAGTTCTCTTCACCAGCGAGAGCGTAAAGGGCGTCAACGTGGAAGAGGACTCAGACTCCCTCCAAACACACAACTGGGACGCCTATCGGCTCGATAAGTGGGATCGCATAGATCTTGGTCGTATCCGGGAAGGCATCCTTCGCTGCAAGGAAAAGTCGGGCAATTTTTTCGGCTACGACTTCACGGGCATGTTCGCCCTCTGGAACGAGGATCTAAAACCCGACCACGCAAAAGACTTCGGCACTGAGTACATATGCTCCACCTCCGTCGTCACCCTGCTCTACTTCGGCGGCTTCGAAAGCGACGCTACCCCGCGCCAAGAACTCGATCTAATTACCCCCTATCAAGTCGTTCGGGCGAAGGGACGCTTCGTGAAGCCGCCTAGCTTGCCGGGCAAAGAATAGAAGCTAGTACTCTGCCCCGTAGAGGGAAGATGGGTTGAGTTCTTGTCTCAGGCCTCCGCCACGGGCGGAGGGAGTTCGCGTTCGATTTCATCCAGGCGGTAACCGAAACCAGGACCTCCGATGGTCGAAAGATCTAGAGTTCCATGCCTGCGTTGATAGAGACCGGGGTGAATCTTTGCCTCGGCGTTCGATGCTTCGGGATAAAACTGCATGGCATTGCTTTCGACGCCCATGATCGTGCCCGCGTGAGCGCCAAGTAAAACATGAGGAATTTGAGCCAACATTGGATTCGTGAGATCCTGAACCATGAGGGTCATGCCATGGGCCTTCGCCCAGCAAAGGGACAGCAGGGCGCCGGTCTGCGTCTTGCAGGTTTTGAGGGCAACGCCGGTCCAACCCAATTCGCGACCGAGTCGGACGTGCTCCCAATCGTGGGCGCTTTCGTCCATGAATAGCGGCTTGCGGGCGGAAACGGAATGCACATCGATTTGGTGAGCCTCGAGATCGTAGGGAAACGGCTGCTCGACATAGAGGATCTTGGCGTAGGTGAGGGGTTCGTCGACAAGGAGCTGGTCGAGGATGTCGTTGACGTAGACGGGATCCGTTACGGTACAGTTGAAGTCGGTGGTAAGCCAATCGACTTCGAGCCTGTTGGCGATGGAGCCAACGGCGGCGAGCCGGTCGTAGTCCCAATCAGAGTCGTTGCCGCGAAGCTTGATTTTGAGGCAGTTGAGACCATCGCGTGCGATCCAGTCCTCTAGGTGCACGGGGTATCCGTCGTCCGGTTCGTCTCCAGAAAGATCGGCGGGAGTCAGCGGATCGAGACCTCCTACGAGATGCCAAACGGGTTGAATGGATTTCGGTGAGGGGCGAAGGTAGTCGGCGAGAGTTTTCCCCTCGAAGGAGACTCCGGAACCCTCCGCAGATTGAAGAAAGGCGGAGAGGTCGCGGTTCAGGTACTCGGGGCCGTAAGCTTGGTAGACGGGAAGTCCGTTGATTTTACCGTAGGCGTCGTGGAGCGCTATGTCGTAGGCGGAAGCACAAACGAGAGCAGCGAGCCAAGGCATCGGTTCTTGTTCAAGTCGAAGCCCGGCATTGAAGTCGGCGAGGACTTTCGGAAGGCGATTAAAAAGGAATTCATGCCCCAACCCCAAAGCGTGACCGTAAGCAGAAATGGAGGAGATTTTGGAGCAGAGGCTCTCAGTGAAATCCTTGAGGGCGTCGTGACGATCAGAATATGAAATGGACGAAGGCCAAACCCATTGCACGCTGAGCGGAGTTTCGCCCCACCCTGTCGCTTGTACGCCGCTAGCGTTAGTGACAGTAACGCTGGCCCGGGCACAGGTGACGGAAGTGAGAGTTTCCGAACCAAACTTAAGCGGGACACGTGTTTCAACTGGGATGAAACGAAGTGAAGTGCTTTCAATTCTTACATCACGATGGGAGGGCATAGGTCAGTACACATTAAATTAAGCGGAATGGTCAAACCGATTGCAAAAAGGTTTTGCTTTTCCTCTTGGCATAAAATTGCGAAGATGGATGCCATTATGTATGGGGATATAATAGGTCTTTTCGCACTACTGGTAGGACTGGAATTGATTCTAGGGGTGGACAATGTTCTGGTCATTGCGATTCTTGTGTCTCGACTGCCCGAGGAAAAACGGAACCTCAGTCGAAATTTTGGCCTGACCATCGCCATGGTCGCCCGAATCCTAATGATAATCGGGGGGCTGAAACTAATTGAATTGACAGAACCTGCATGGCCCAACGGACCTGCATGGTTTGCCTACTCAATAAGAGACCTCGCCTTGATGGCAGGAGGACTCTTTCTGATTTGGAAGGCGGTTAAGGAAATTCATTCGACGGTGGAGTTGGAAGAGGAAAAAGGGCCAAGTGGCGTAGGGACAAGCTTTGGTTACGCCATCACACAGATCGTGATTCTCGCCATCGTGTTCTCCTTGGACTCAGTTATCACTGCAGTGGGGCTTACGAACAATCGAATCGTCATAATCACGGCCGTCGTTCTTTCCTTCGGTGTAATTCTCTTCTTCGCCAAACCGATTGGAGAGTTCATACTAGCCAATGTCTCAATCAAAATATTGGCCTTGGCCTTTCTCATCGTGATCGGGATCACAATCTTCATGGAGGGCATGGGGAAGCACGTGGACAAAAAGCTCATCTACATCCCGATGGGATTCGCCATGGTCATCCAATTTCTACAAATGCGACGCAGTCAAAACAAGGCAAAGCTGAGCCAAAAGAGCGAAGTAATAAAGATAAACTTTTCCAAGAACATCTTGATTTTAACAATATAAGAGCAAGCCATGAGCAACGAACCACCCAAAGCCTACCGCAACGAACATTTCCTGAACAGTCCCGAGGCTCGGGCCATACGAGTGCAATGCGAACTAATTGAACCTGAGCACAGGTTACTTGAAAACGAGGTGAATCACACCTTGGTTTTCTTTGGCTCGGCTCGATCTAAGGATCCGGAAGTCGCCAAAAAAGAATTGGAGCACTTGCTGGAAGATCTCCCCGCTGAAACAGAGCGTACACCCGAAGAAGTCGTTTCAGTAACTAAGGCGGAACAAGTGTTGCGTCTCTCCAAGTACTATGGGGATGCCGTCGAACTATCGAAGATGCTGACCGAGTGGTCTCTCAAGATTCGGGATGCCGACCAACAATTCCTTGTTTGCTCGGGAGGTGGTCCCGGTATGATGGAAGCCGCCAACAAGGGTGCCCACGAAGCGGGTGGAAAATCAATTGGCTTGGGGATTAGCCTGCCTTTCGAGCAAGGTGTAAACGAATTCGCTTCACCCGAGCTTTCTTTTGAATTCCACTATTTCTTTGTCCGAAAGTTTTATTTCCTCTACCATGCAAAGGCCTTGATTGTATTTCCGGGTGGCTTTGGCACAATGGACGAACTGTTCGAAACACTGACCCTCATACAAACCCAAAAACTAGGAAAAAAAATTCCAATCGTGCTTTATGGAAAAGAGTTCTGGGATGGTCTGATCAATTTCAAGAAGTACGCCGAATGGGGGGTTATTTCTCCAAAAGACCTTGAGCTTTTTCAAATTGTAGACGATGTGCAAACGGCTTACGACATCGTGCTTGAGGGGATAAAACCATACTACCTTTGAATGGAGCGGGCTCGCACTTGGGCTAGAAAAGCTTTTGCCTGTGAGTTCTCGGGCATCAGTTGGACAACTTTCTCGGCATATGGCAGGGCATCCTTCCATCGATTTTCTTGGCTGTAAAGTTGAGCTAAGGCTTGAGGGAACTCGGGGCTTGCAGGTTCAAGCTTGTAGGCGGCTTTAATTGAAATCGCGGCTTTTTCCCTTTGCTCCAGTTGCCAATACGCCACGCCTAGGTTGAAATGAATCCTTGGGTTTTCAGGCATGATTGAGGCAGCCCGTGACAAGCGTTTGGCAGCTTCGTCTAGGCGGTTGCGATCCTCGGCTATAAGGAGACCGAGCGAGTAGTGCCCTTGCCCCCAGTCGGGCTGGAGTCGGGTGACTTGGCGAAGAAGCTTTTCCGCCTCTCGATTGCGCCCTCTTCGATTGAGCAGGGTTGCAAGGTTCATCCTGGCGGGCACAAAGGTTTCTTCCCTCTCTAGGGCAGCTTTGTAATAGCGTTCGGCTTCGCGAGGATTTCCTTGGTTTTCCGCGAGGTTGCCTAGGGAAAGATTGGCCTCCGGGCGATCAAGGTTGCTTAGAAAGCGAGCCTTCAGTTCACGAAAAGCTACATCGAAAAGATTCTTTTCTACAGGAGTAAAAGCGCGAGAAGGAAGGCGAGAAAGTACTCGCGCTGCTTCTGTCCGAACGGAAATAATCGGGTCTTTGAGAATTGGAACTAGAGTTTGCTTTAATTCGTGGTCCGGAAGATTTTCAAGAGTGTTGACGGCGGCCACTCGTACGACGGGGTCAGGATCAGAAGCGCGCACGCGAGCCTCGGCAAAGCTAGCCGGGCCAAGAAACCTTCTAAGCGCGAGCAAGGCCCCGGATCGAGTGAAGGCAGGTGATTCGAGGTCACGAACAGTGTCCAAAAGAAGTTTCTCCGCCCCGGGTTTGTTATTGCGAAAGGCATGAAAGGCCTCAGGGTGACGTACTTCGCGAGGACGGTTCGGTCCCTTGAACTCTTCCACTTTTGCCGCAGCCCAAGAGGCATCCTTATCTTCGTGGCAACGATTACAGGCGTTGGGGGTACCATACTTCACACTTAGGTCTGGACGCGGAATACGTATGCTGTGGTCGCGACGAGGGTCCACCACCATGTAGGTCTTTTCCGGCATATGGCATTCCACGCATTGAGCTCCTTTGGTTCCCATCGGATGAAAATGGTGAGCAGGTGAGTCATAAAGGGTGAGGTTGTCTGGCTTCGGCGAATGGCAGCGCATGCAAAGCTGGTTGCCTTTGACGTAAGTTCGAGCGGTGTGGGGGTCGTGACAATCGGCGCATTTCACGCCCTTGTGAAACATCTTGCTTTGAATGAAGGATCCGAACACATAGACCTCGTCGTCGATTTGCCCGTCCACGTGATAAGTGAGAGCACTCATGTCGGGAGCCCACGGTTGGGCTACCTCGGGAAGAAAATGATCCAGAAATTTGGAACCGACGTGATGTCCGGGATGAACGAACCCGCGACGAGCATGGCATTTGGCACAAGACTCGACCTGAACCTTGCTGGAACTGTTCACGTCGGCGAGTCCGTAGTGGGGCATGCCCTGCCAGCCATTGTTTGCTTTCGCCATTTCCACATGCTTCCGTCCAGGTCCGTGACACGCTTCACAGGCAACGGTCATCTCGGAATAGGAAGTCGAGAACTTTTGAGTTTTGGGATCGAACTCCTTGCGAAGGTTAGTCGAGTGACAATCGGCGCACATGTGGTCCCAATTCTGCATGGAACGAGTCCAGAAGAGAGGATCGCTTGGTTTAATGTGCTCGTCGGGATAAATGTGATACCATCTTTTGCCTTCGACATCCCAACAAGTGGGCAGGACCTGCATGCGTCCGTCGGGGAACTGAACGAGATATTGCTGGAGTGGTTCCCATCCGAAGGTGTGCTTAACCTGAAAAATTTCCATTTCTCCGTTTTGGTTTTCCGTTTCCACCATGTACTTTTCACCCTCCCGAAAAAAACGGGAAATGACACCGTAACGCTCGAAGGTGGTGTTGTTGAAATCGCCACGGACGGTTTCCGGCGTAGGTAACTCCATGGCATGGAAGTGATGAGATCCTTTCCATTTTTCGTGTTGCTCCGAGTGGCATTGAACACAGTTCGCGACACCTACGTATTCGTCGAGACGAGGATCTCCTGCGGAGGGAAATTCACGGACTCCGGATCTTCCATCGGGATCCTCCCCGCAAGAGGCAAGCAAACACAATGCACCCCAGAGCGCGGCAGTCAGAGATAGCGAGGACAATTGTTTGAGTTCGATAGACACTAGAGAGATAGCATGGAGATTGACGAGAAATTTGCAACACACGCCTACGCAAGATGTAAAATGAATCGACAGACTTAATCTTTGGACGAATTAAAGAAAATGCCTTGTAAAAAATAAAAACAAAATTCAAGTTAACATAAGAAGCCAATTCCCATTCACAGTCCTCTAACGCCAAGGGAACACCATGAGTGCAATTTACGTAGAAAAAAACGGCCAGCAACTCGGTCCATACTCAGTTGAGCAAGTCAACGAAATGCTCACACAGCAAGAGATCACCCTAAGCAATACTGGATGGATGGAAGGAATGCAAGGATGGGAACCCCTAAACTCAGGGGCATTCACCGAACTCGGAATCGGGCAAAGCTCAATCACTCCCTCCGCCCCTCTGGCAGCGCAAGCCAGCCAGTCAGCAACTCATTCGGCGCCAGCGGAAACTGTAGTTCCTGCCGGTGGAGGCAGTTTCAGCATCGGAGAGTCGTTGTCCCAAGGCTTTGACTTTTTCAAGGCGAATGTCGGGGCAAGCATTTTGTTCGTAATAATTAGTGTGGTCGCAGGAGCCATTCCTGTCGTCGGAGCTCTTATCATGCCTTTAATGTCAATCAATTTCATGGCTGGAGTTAAGAGGTTTCGGAACAACGCTACCCCATTTGACGTGGGCCAACTTTTCGACTTCTCCCATGCCGTCGATAAAATCGTCGGTCCATTGGTCGTAGGGATTTTAATTATGATCGGAATGCTCTTTCTAATCATACCCGGAATCATTCTAAGCCTCATGTGGGCCTTCCTATATTGCGTATTGGCGGATCGCCCGGGAACGTCGTTCACCGAAGCGATGAAGATTTCGACGGCGGTAACAAAGGGGAATCGTTTATCGATTTTCCTATTTGGGATCCTTTGCGGCTTGCTCGCCATTGTCAGTATGATTCCTTTGGGATTGGGACTACTCATTACGATTCCCATGATTCAAGCAGCCATGTACTGCGCATACGAAAGCTGCAAGGGGAACTCGTAATCGAAAACTTCTTTCCTTTTGCCGAAAGGAAAGGGGAAGGGAAAATCTACTCTCAGCGGGAGCTGCCAGCGTCCTTCGGTTTCTCTCTGTAGGCCATGCTTTCGGCACGGGCAGTATAGCATTCCCCCAACATTTGGTCTCGAGGCTTGAGATTCCCCGACTCGAAATCGATTTCACCGGCCCCCTTTCCTTCCTCTTGCATCAAACGAGTTTCAAGGGATTCTTGATCCTCCTCGGATTCATCGGCGGACAAATGACTCATGGTGTAACCCTCTGCCGCGAGCAACCTGCCCACCAGTATCGCTCGGTGACAGGTGAGCGGATCTTTCTCTGCACAGAACAAGGCGATTTTATACTTTGCGGCACCCTTTCGAAGCCGGTCTAGCCCTTCGGCAAAAGCGGGAGTCTTTTCAATTAGGTCGTAGCGAGCGACGCCGTCCAGATAGCATTCCGATTCCTCTCGCCGGGCCCCCAGTTCCTTTCCGAGAAAAACGTAGAGCAGACCGGCAGATTCGAGAGAAGCCTTCAAGGGATCGCGGGAATACCCAGGTTCACGTTTCGAGTAAGGTTGTGACCGCAAGTCCGCCACTGCCTCAATTCCTTTTGCCTTGAGAATTTCGATAAACCGCTCGATCGCCAGCCCCGCATAACCGATCGTGTAGATCATGGGGAGTGATGAGGAAGTTTCAGGTTCAGTGGGAATGACCTCCAATTCCTCGAGCTCGGCTTCGTCGACTGTTCCGTCATTAGGTTCCACCTCTAATTCCATTCGCCATCTCGCCAATATTTCGAGGACGCCCTTGCCATACTTGCGCACCTTCGCCTTACCAACCCCTTTTACCGAAAGAAGAGCCTCCTCGTCTTGGGGCAGACTGGCGGCCATTCCGCGAAGGGTGGCATCCGAAAAGACCTGGTAAGGTCGGACTCTGCCCGTTCTGGCTCGTGCTACGCGGAATTCTCGCAACTCCTCGAACACCTGCTCCCGAAGGTGCTCCGGGGTGACTGCCTCCGGAGCATCGTCCCCAGTTTGATCACCATAATGACGCCTACCTTTCTTCTTAGAAACCTTACGAGTAAGAAACAATTTGGCGTCGAAGGATCCGGCGAGAAAAGCAGGAGCCTCCGAACCAAGACCGAGGACGGTAAATTTCTTTTCCTCGTCGATGTAACGGGACTCGAGGAGTTCTTGCCCGAGAAGCTGATCGATAACATTTCGAATCTCGGGCTGTTTGTAATCCCGCAAGGTGCCGTAGCTCTGGAGCTGATCGTGCCCGAACCGACGAACCTTGTCGGTGTCGCCTCCGCGAAGCACGGAGGCCACCTGCAAAGAACCGAAGCGTTCTCCAAGGTCGCTTACGCAACGAAGCACGCTCAACGCCACCTCGTGACTGTTCGCCATTTCCGGCAGTTCCTCCAGGCACACGTCGCAGGCACCGCACGATCCCGGATCCAAGTCCTGCCCGAAATAGCGAGCCAGAAAACGGTGACGACACTGCGACCCTGAACTGAACCGGTAGGTCTCGGATAGACGAGCGAGGGACGGTTCCAATTCGGCAGAACCTTCACTCAAGCTCTTCTCCACGATAAACTTCCACAAGGCGAAGTCCTCCCCGGAATAAAGCAGAATGCACTCCGCGGGGTCACCGTCGCGACCCGCCCTCCCCGATTCCTGAGAAAAGTGCTCGATGGATTTCGGCATACGAGCGTGGAGAACATAGCGCACGTCGGTACGATCGATGCCCATGCCGAAAGCCACCGTCGCGACCACCACCCGACACTCGTCCGACATAAACGCATCTTGTACGCGAGATCGATCTGAGCTCAACATTTCGCCATGGTAAGCCATGGCGTTCACACCTTGCGCCTGCAGTTTCTCAGCCAGAGAGACAGTATCCTTCCGACGGATGGCGTATATAATGCCGGCATCTTTGGGATTACGACGGACGACGGAAAGAATTTGATCGAATCCATCTCCCTGACGGGGGTAGAACTTATAGGTCAGATTCGGCCTGTCCACGGACCCGATCACGAGTTCCGGATCTCTCATTCTAAGACGATCCCGAATATCTTCGATTACTCTTGGAGTGGCAGTGGCCGTACAAGCGAAAAAAGGTATTTCCGACCAACGGTCACGCAATTCGCCCAAGGCAAGGTAATCAGAACGAAAATCATGCCCCCATTGACTTATGCAATGAGCCTCGTCGACTATGACCATCCCGATCTCCAATCCCGAGACCAATTCTTCAAATCCTTCGCCGCGCACCCGCTCAGGAGTAACGTACAGCATGGAAAGTTCTCCCCCGTGTAAGCGTCGTAAAGCCTCACCCCGTGAAGCCGCATCCTGAGAACTGGCCAGCATTTCGGCAGCTACGCCATTTAGCTTGAGACCGTCCACTTGGTCCTTCATCAAGGAAAGGAGGGGAGAGATTACCAGATTCAACTTCCCATTGCAGATGGAAGGTGTCTGAAAACAGAGGCTTTTTCCGCCCCCCGTGGGCAATACGAGCAACACGTCGTGCCCCGCCAAGGCAGCCTCTATGGCTTCCTTCTGATTGGGATAGAGACGATCG